>ERZ772874.1864-NODE-1864-length-10762-cov-3.120575_pt1 | contig 10762 bp, 11 predicted proteins | sample MGYA00580586_ERZ772874 | MGnify/ENA primary metagenome ERZ772874 (study PRJEB29015, sample SAMEA2737952) | human oral metagenome | biome: human oral; feature: human-associated habitat; material: dental | place: China | collected 2154 ... | reverse complement strand
AGTCTTGATGCTAACAATCAACAAAGTTTTCAGATGACAGTGTTGAATGCGGATAAACTACTCGGTCAAGCACTCGAAGAACTCGGGGTGCGCGGTAATACCATGGGTGAGCGGATGAAGACGTTTGGCAAGGGATTTTCAAATCAAGATCAGATTTGGCAAGCCCACAAAATTCGTAATAAAATCGCTCACGAAGCTGATGTGAAATTAACTATCAAGCAAGTGCATGCTGTATTGAAATGTTTTAAACAAGCCCTTAAGGACGTAGGAGCAATCTAATGGCGGACTCAACAAAATACGATCAATATGAGATGACGATTGGGATTGAATGCCACGTTCAGCTCAAAACCAAAACTAAATTATTCTCACGCGCTAATAACGACGCTCGTGGACAAGCACCAAATACTACTATTAATCACATTGACTGGGCGCTACCTGGTATGCTGCCGGTATTAAATAAACAAGCGGTGGTGCTAGCAACGCGAGCTGCGAAAGCACTGGGTTCGCAAGTTAATCCGGTTAGTCGGTTTGACCGCAAACATTATTTTTATCCTGATTTACCAAAAGGCTACCAGACTAGCCAGATGTATCAACCGATTATTCTTGCTGGATATGTCGATGCGCACCTAGAGGATGGCTCAACTGTCAGGGTGCGAATTCATCATGCCCACATGGAGGAAGATGCTGGCAAGCTTACGCACTATAGCGGCTATAGTTTAGTAGATCTCAACCGTGCTGGTACGCCACTGATTGAAATTGTGTCTGAGCCAGATATTCATTCTCCAGCTGAGGCGCGGGCTTACGCCACTGAGCTTCATCGTCTCATGACGTATGCTGGGGTGACCTACGGCGATTTGTATCAGGGTAACATGCGGTTTGATGTTAATATTTCAGTTGCACCAAAGGGATCAACAGAGCTTGGTCGACGTGCAGAGGTGAAGAACCTTAATTCATTTCGCAGTGTTGAGCGAGCTTCTGAATATGAGTTTCGTCGTCAGGTAGAGCTGGTTGAGCGGGGCGAGACGGTTGTCCAAGAGACACGCGGATGGAATGACGACAAGGGTATAACAACCAGCCAGCGAAGCAAAGAAGACGCCCAGGACTATCGTTATATGCCAGACGCAGATATTCCGCCAATTGTCCTGACAGATGAGGAGATTGCCTCCATCCAGGCTGATATGCCAATGCTTCCAGGCGAGTTCCGCAAGATTCTAGAGGGAGCAGGGCTTGATTATGCGATGACTGAGATCGCACTAAATGTTCCTGAAGCAGAGGTGCGCGATTTTATAGTAAGGATTGCGGTCGGCACTGATGGCGAGATTCGGCGACGAATTTTGAACTGGCTGATCATCGATGTCCAAGGTAGGGTTAGCGCTGGTGATGACACCTGGAACGACAAGCACCTCATGCCTGATCATATGGTGGCGCTTGCGGAAATGGCAGAAAAAGGTGAGATTAGCAGTAATTCAGCGGTTACAGTTTTGTTTGAGATGCTTCTAACTGGTGATGCACCACGAATGATTGCCGAGGCAAAAAACTTGCTTCAGGTTAGTGATGAGGGGGCGGTTGCTGAGATTGTTGACGCTGTTCTAGCTGATCCAGCTAGCGCTTCAAGCATCGCAGATATCAAAGCCGGCAAAGAAAAGGCGATCGGCTACCTGGTTGGTCAGGTCATGAAGCGGTCAAGAGGGCAGGCGAATCCAGCACTTGCTCAGAAGCTGATCCGCGAGAAACTCTAATTAGCGGCTCGAAAGATAAGGAGGATATGATGAAACGACCGACAAAAGCAATTATCCCAGCGGCGGGATTTGGTACGCGGTTTTTGCCACAGACAAAAGCTATGCCAAAGGAAATGCTACCCTTAATCGATAAGCCAATTATTCAATATGTTGTTGAGGAGTTGGTAGCGGCGGGAATCAAAGATATCATTATTGTTGGTAACGCTAATAAACGACCTATCGAGGATCATTTCGACTTACCGAGCGCTGAACTTGTCGCTAATTTGAAGGCTGGTGGTCCAAAAAAACAGCCGTATATTGATGTTATCGAAAAAGTATCTAGTATGGCGAACTTTATATACGTACGCCAAAAAGGTCCATATGGCAATGCGACGCCATTGCTTAGCGCCGCCCACCTGATCGGCGATGAGCCGTTTATCTACACTTGGGCAGATGACTTTTTCACGCCAGAGGCTAACTCAACCCAGCAAATGATCGACGCTTATATGAAGCATGGTGGCGGTGTGTTTGCCTGTAAAAAAGCTCAAGCCGACGCGGAGTACGATTCGTATGGGTTTGCTGATGGCGAAATTGTCGGAGATGGCTTGATGAAAATGTCAAAAATTATTGAGAAACCGGGCAAAGACAATGCTCCATCTGATCTTGCGAGCGTTTCTGGTTATCTGTTGCCAGCGGAAATTATGCGTTATATCGAGCGTGCCGAGCACGACCCTAGGGCGGGCGAGTTTACTTTCCAGCCGTTTGTTCAACAGATGATTGATGATGGTCATGATTTCTATGCAAAAGAAATTGTCGGAGCGGATTTTTATGACACTGGGAACCCACTCTCGTACTTGAAGACGGTTGTCGATTTTGGGCTAGCTCACCCTACATTTGGTGTTGAACTAGCTGAATATATGAAAAAGCGTCTTGAAGAAAAATCATAAATACTAACATTTTCGTGCTACTTATGCCATAAGCTAGTATACTAGTGGTATAGCCCGCTGGTTATAGTGGGCAAGTAGCCAAAATTAAATAAAAAGGAGTGTCAAATTCATGGAATGGGCACAAATACTGGTCATTATACTGTCGGTATTTCTCGCACTGTTCTTGCTTCTCAGTATGATCCTCGTCGTACTCCTTATCAGAGTGACGAAGCAGATCAAAACTGTGACAAGCGTTGCGGAACGGACTGCGGTCAAATTTGAGAAGACTGCCAGTAATATAGCGGCAGTGACGTCGCCGATCGCTATAGCAAAGCTGATCACGTCGTTTTTCAAAGATAAGAAAAAATAAAACCACAAAAGGAGGATTTATGTCAAAAGGTAAATTTGCGCTTGGAGCAATCATTGGTGCGGCCGCTGGCGTTGTCGCTGGTATTCTCACGGCTCCAAAATCAGGCAAGGAAACCCGGGCTGATCTACGGGCAAAGGCCGAGGAGATGAAAGCTAGCGCTGACAAGGTAGCGTCTGACGTTAAGGCCAAGGGTGAAAAGGTCTACAAAGATACCCGTAAGCAGGTGGAAACTGCGGTCAAAGACGGCAAGAAAACGCTTGACGATTATCGTGATCGAGCTGAACGCGCCGTAAATAGCGCCAAAGCAGAGTTTAGTGAGAGCAAAAAGAAATCATAAGCTTGCCAAGTAAATAAAAAGACGACATACTAACATAAACGGTATGTCGTTTTTTATCTACGGCGCGAAAGGACTTAAACGATGAGGCTCAAGTTTTGGAAAAAGCTCAAAACAGATGTCAGAAACGAAAATGAAAAAGGTGCACGTGTTGCGGTGCTCGAGGATTTATTCAATGATTTCAATCGAAGTCAGCTGACGATTTATAAGTTTAATTTTATCCGTGGGGTATTTTTTGGGCTAGGGTCAGTGATCGGGGGCACGGTGGTGATTGCTTTGATTATCTGGTTGCTAAATGTCATCGGTTGGCTGATTCCAGGCGTAGCGGGGTTTGTAAATTCGGTTGTTGATGTGATGCAAAAGACTGTCTCCCGTTGATTTGTGACCAAAGACAAAGAAAAAGCCCCAGCTCGCCACCCCTTTGAAAAGGGCGGAGAGCTGGGGTGAAATCAGCCTTTGGATTTTTGAGATACTCGGATAAACTCGAATTCTCTCCAAAGGCTAGACCAGTTGTAGTCTCTGTACATGACTACGTCACCTGCATGAACCTCCTGACAGCGATACTCGTCGGCCTCATGACACCTAATAGTTATCCCGTTTGATAACTTGAGCGACCTACCCATAGGTCCAGTTACCACCTGATCGACAACCGATCTGCGAAGGTCGATACTCGAAGGAGGAAATATCCTCGCCACAATTACCATTATTATAATTGTTGGTATCGACAACATGACTATTGTGAACGGGAATAATATCCTGTATCGTTCGCTGATAAAAATAACAGCGAACGCCGCCGCTACTAATATTAGTGCGATAACGAGGGTGACCATGACCGGCTCCTTTCATCTAGGCATGATCTTATCCTATTGCAACATACTACGCATAGTATGTCAATGAGAGCTTATGAAAGTATCGTACCGAGACGTCTCCAAGGGGGACGATCCCTCGATATAGGAAAAAGCCCCAGCTCGCCACCCCTTTGAAAAAGGGCAGAGAGCTGGGGCGAAGATCACCGATCTGGGCGCGAGACCAGTACGATCTCGCGTCTTTCGACCCAGAGTCCGGATTCGTGGTTCTGGGTTTGGTATATTGCGACATCGCCTGCGTGAGCCTCCTTGCAGGCTTTGTGCCTAGGCTCGCAGGAGATGGTCGCCCCATCCGCCATGGTTAGCTCCGTTTTGCCGGAGCTTTCGCTGACGGCGGTGACAACAGCCATGTGACTAGTCACACGACTAGACAGAAAGCATGCGGACACTATCAACATAGTACCCGCTATCACCGGTGCCGTGGCTAGTATCACGACAACGGGCAACTTGAAACGTATTTTGTCGGACAACAGTGCAACTAATATGCCCAAGCCGACACCTATTATCCCTATGATAGCGTATAGGGTCATTCTTAATCCTCTCTAGGGGGTAGCTTAACGCGGGTCCTCTGTTGCGAGAATAACCTCTCGCCTCTCAATCCAGAGTCCAGACTCATGCCACTTGGTGCTATACACCACCAAGTCACCGATTCTAGCATTCACGCACGTATGTTTGTCTGGCTCGCACGGAATAGTGTCACCGTTCGCCATCAAAAGCGACCTCTTTCCGCCTTCTTCTATCGTCACTTTTGTGACAGTAGAGACATGATCAACTTCTTTGTTTGAGTTAAGGAGGGCGCATACAGACATCGCCCCACCTGTTACTAGAGGTATTATGAACATCATCGACGACAGCCATGGGCCTAGACTGTGGCGCTCGCTAAATACCGCACTTACAACCCCTGCGGCTATTAGCAACACCCCCAGACAAAGGTACAAGATCATGACACTCCTTTCATAAATACATGATCCTAACTGTATATCAACACATAGCTCATAAAAAATCAATACCTATAAGTGGAAACCTATAGGCTTGGTTGTTTTTACTACACTTTTAGGTCTCGCGATGGGCTATAATATAAGTAATATGAGTGATTCTACGGAGGGGTCGACAAAAAATGATACTTCGCTGATGCCAGATGGTTCTGGCAAGATAGCAAAGCGTGGAAATGATCTCAAGCCAAGTGATTTCGTACATCTACACAATCACACCTATCACTCGGTCCTAGACGGCTTGACAAAAGTTGATGAGCTGGCTGCAAAGGTCAAAGAGTTTGGCATGGAGGCGGCGGCGGTGACTGACCACGGTACACTAAGTGGCGTTCTCGATTACTACAAAGCAGCAAAAGCCGAGGGTATCAAGCCAATCCTTGGGATTGAGACTTATGTCGCGGCACGTTCACGTTTTGACCGTGATCCGAGCAAAGACAAACAGCGTTTTCACCTGACGGTTCTAGCGATGAACAATCAGGGCTACCAAAATCTCATGAAACTTTCTACCAGGGCGAACCTAGAGGGGATGTACTATAAGCCGCGAGTTGATCATGACCTGCTTGAGGAGCTAAACGAAGGGCTGATTGTGTTATCTGGTTGTGCGAGCGGTGAGGTTGCTGATGCTTTACGAAATGATGATTACGACAAAGCGAAGCAGACAGCTCAGTGGTATCGAGGTGTATTTGGCGATAGATACTATCTAGAACTACAGGATCATGGACATCCAAAATCCAACACGCACTGGGATGTTCAGGCAAAAATTAATGATGGTATCATGAAGCTCTCAAAAGAGCTATCGATCGACATGGTGGTAACCTGTGATGGACACTACCTCACACACGACCATCAGGACGCACACGAGATATTGCTCTGTGTTGGAACGGGAGCGTATTTGTCGGACGAAAAGCGTATGAGCCTCAAAGAATTTGAGCTTCATCTGACTGATCCACGTGACATAATCGACCACTGGGGCGATGAATATCCCGAGGTCGTGCGCAACACCAAAAAAGTCGCCGATCGCTGTAATGTCGAGCTTGAGCTAGGCAAAATCTTGATTCCTAAATATCCTGTTCCTGGTGGCGGTACGGAGCATGACTACCTGAAGCAGTTGGTTTATCGTGGTCTAGCAAATCGCTACCTCAAGATGACGCGTGAGGAGACGAGTAAGCTCGAGCCAGATGATATAATTCCAAAGCTCGGCGACAATGTTCGTGATCGTGCGAAGATGGAGATAGATGTCATGGCCAATATGGGCTACGAGGGGTATTTCCTAATTGTTCAAGATTTCATCAACTGGGGAAAAGACCGCGGTATTGTATTTGGTCCAGGGCGTGGTTCAGCGGCGGGGAGCATTATCGCCTATGCTCTAAATATCACCGATCTTGACCCTCTGAAATACGGCTTGCTATTTGAGCGTTTTCTAAACCCTGATCGTATCAGTATGCCAGATATTGATGTCGACATTCAGGATACGCGTCGTGACGAGGTGATTCAGTATTGCGCCGAAAAATATGGCGAGGATCATGTTAGCAACATCGTTACGTTTGGTAAAATGTTTGGTCGCATGGCGGTGCGTGATGTCGCCCGTGTGTTGCAGGTGCCGTATGCCGAGAGCGATCGTTTAGCAAAGCTTGTTCCGCCGCCAAACCAGGGTAGGCATATTCCACTCAGTAAAAGTATTGTCGATGATGTTGATCTGAGGCATGAGTATGAAAACAACCCAACCGCCAAAGAGGTGTTGGATTATGCGATTCAGCTTGAGGGGACGATTCGTAGCCATGGCGTACATGCCTGTGGAGTGGTGATTGCGCCCGATGATCTGGTGAAATATATCCCACTTGAAATGGCGCAAAAAGGTGTGGTTGCTACTCAATTCCCAATGGGTGAGGTCGAAGAGCTAGGTCTACTCAAGATGGACTTTTTGGGTCTATCTAACCTCACGATTATAAATAACGCCATGCGCATCATCCGTAAAGTTTACAAAGAGGAGGTTAATCTCTCTGAGCTACCGCTTGATGATGAGCCGACTTTTGAGTTATTCCAGCGCGGTGATACGACTGGCGTGTTCCAGCTTGAGTCGGCTGGCATGAAGCGATATTTGCGTGGTCTTAAGCCGACGGTATTTGAGGATATTATCGCGATGGTTGCTCTGTATCGACCGGGGCCGATGCAATTTATCGATAGCTTTATCAAGCGTAAGCATGGACAGGAAAAAATTACTTATCTACACGAAGGTATGCGTAGTTCGCTTGAAAACACCTACGGAATCCTCGTTTACCAAGAGCAGTTCATGCAGATTTCAAAAGAATGGTGTGGGTTTACTGGCGGTCAGGCGGACACGTTGCGTAAAGCAGTGGGCAAAAAGAAGATCGATTTGATGAAAAAGGTCAAACCAGAGTTTGTCGAAGGCGCGATTAAGGTCGGTGGCGCTACCAAGGAGATTGCCGAGCAATTTTGGGGTGCGCTAGAGGAGTTTGCAAACTACTGTTTCAATAAGAGCCACGCAGCGTGTTATGCATTAATCGCTTATTGGACAGCATATCTCAAGGCGCATTATCCTGATGCCTTTATGGCGGCTCTGATGACGAGTGACCATGACGATATCGATCGCTTGGCGATTGAGATTACCGAGTGTCGTCACATGGGTATCACGGTGCTAAATCCAGATGTCAACCAGTCGTATGTAGAATTTGCGGTGGTGCCAGCGGCCAAGCAGATTCGTTTTGGTATGGCGGCGGTCAAAGGCGTAGGGGTTGCTGCGGTTGAGGAAATTATCAGGGCACGAGACACGGGTGGTAAATTTGTAAGTGTCGAAGATTTCGCGAAACGTGTTAGCGCTAGCAAGGTGAATCGTAAGGCCTGGGAGGCGCTTATCAAGGCGGGAGCGTTTGATAGTTTGGGTGATCGGTCTGACTTGCTGTTTAATCTTGATAGTATACTAGCGTTTTCATCGAAGTTGCAAAAAGAAGCTCTTTCGGGGCAAGTTGACATGTTTGCGGCTTTAGGTGGAGATAACCTCATGCCGAGTATCGAGCTCAAGACCTCGCCAGTGAAATACACCGAAAAAGAACAACTAATGTGGGAGCGAGAGCTGCTAGGGTTGTATATATCGGCTCATCCGCTAGACAACTACGATGCGTTTTTTGAGGAGCAGACCATTCCTCTTAGAAGTGTCACGCCAAAGATTGATGGCCAGAAAGTGACAATTGGTGGGCTGGTTACGACGATTCGTACCATTGTTACGAAGTCTGGTACAAAGATGGCGTTTGTCGGGCTGGAGGATAAAACCGGCGAGGGTGAAGTGATTGTATTTCCAAAATTATACGAACAGCTGGGCGACTCGTTGCGTCAGGACGTTGTCCTGAAGGTGACCGGCAATGTTTCAGCACGTGACCGTGAGGGCAATCTCGGCGATGAGGCAAAGATGATTGCTGATCAGATTGATATCGTGAGCGACAAGGAGCTTCGTGAATACGAGAGTCACGGACGCAAGATGGTCGCGCCGACTACTCAGGCTACCGTATCTCGTAAACGCTACCAGGCAAAGAATAAGCCCGTAGAATCAGCGCCAAAAGCTGTAAAATCAGCGAGTGTCAATAACCAGCCACGAGAAGCGGTTGATGTGCCACTTGAAACGTTGCCGACGGCTTATGTAAGGGTGGCAAATCCAGATGATCATGAAAAACTTCTCGCCCTCAAAAAGACTTGTGGGCTTCATCCTGGCCAGAGTGACATTATCATGGTGCTAGGTGATAATAAATCATCAGCAATTCGTCTGCCGTTTCGGGTTGACCTCGCAGGAGAGTTGCGTAGTCAGCTGATTGAACTGTTGGGTGATGAGTGTGTGGCGATTAAGTAGCTAGGATGTAAGCGCATAGAGTGCGATGCCGGTGGCTACAGAAACATTAAACGACTCTTTTTTGCCACGCATAGGGATTTCTATGGTGTCGTGGACTTTTTTGAGAAGTTCTGGCTCGATTCCGTGAACTTCTTCGCCAAGCAACAGGGCAATCTTGTTGGTTGGTTGATAGTGATGTATGTCGATAGAGTTCGGGGCTTGCTCAAGTGCCACTAGTCGATAACCCGCTATATCTAGCGTGCCTAGATCTAGTGTGTCGTGATATTCAAATGGGACGATTGCTTCTGCGCCAAGGGCAGTTTTGTGGATGTCGCGCGTGATCTTTTGCCGAACGTGAGGTAACCTAGGGTCTTTTTGGGTTACCTTGCTATCGATATGAGCACGCGAGGGGTTTTTGGGGTCTAGAGAAAGCTCGGGGTAGGGCGTGTAGCCACTGAGGATAATGCGTTTCACGCCAAAACCTTCGCAGGTACGAAAAATACTACCGACGTTATGAGTTGAGCGGATATTGTGAGCGATTACGATAATTTCTGGCATGGTTGGTCTAATTATAATACATATGAAATACCCCTTTGCATCACGTTATCGCGACACAAAGGGGTGTCTTGCTAGACGATGGTAGTCACTCGGGCGGGACGCATGCCACCCCAGCCCAGGTCGGCGGCTATAATTTCAGGTGGACCGAAAATCCACCACCGTCGTCTTGTCTTTACTCTCGCACTTCTCTTTCCCGGTGCCAGGACGCCGTCGATTAGGTAGGGTGAACCTTCCAAAAAGACGAGAACAGCCGACGTCTGCTGCAACTCAGACCCGTAGCACTCATCCCAGCCTAGGTAGCGGTGCCCGTCACGGGCTGGCACTGTGTGTCTCCGTGTAAAAAACATCTCGAGTATCCTTTCTCTAGAGACTTGATATATTATATCATGAAATTTATATATAGGTAGGAGTGATGAGTGTCTGGATGCGATAGGCTACAAAAACCACAAGCGATTTGCTACTATAAATATGAATGGACGAGCAAGAAATACAGCGTCGTCGACGTGATCAAGACGAGCGCTCCACTAAGCAACGTGGGGACATACTTGGGTTTCCTTATATTGATACACGAGAATTTGAAGAGAATTTGCCTCTAGCCCTAGATGTAATGCCGATCGAGGCGATGCACCGAGACAAAATGGTGCCACTGGTCAAGGGAGATGGTCAGACTTCGTTTCAGTTTGGCGTGACTGCTCAGACTCCGCAGTCGGTTATCGAAAAAATGCGTAAAGAGTATAACGAGCAAGGTCACATCATTCAGTTCTTTTTGATTAGCCTGAGTGGTTATCGTGCTCTCATGCTTCGTTATGACCCTCCAAAAAAGACCATATACAACGATATCAAGATTGCAAAAGATGGCGATAGCGACACAATTGCCGAGGTGAGTCGGACACTAAACAGCGTTAGTAGTGGTGAGCTGTTTGATTATCTGATTCAGCAGGCTGATAAGCTGGGTGCGAGCGATATACACATCGAGAACGAGCGTGATAATATCCGTGTACGCCTACGTGTCGACGGGGCGCTTCATCCTGTTGCTCATCTCAATCCTGAACGTTATCGGGTGATAATGGGCGAGTTGGCTAGTCGGGCTGGAGTTAGTTCAGCTTCGCAGGAGAGTCAGTCGGGGCATATGCAAAAGGAGATCACGACTAGCCAAGGAA
>ERZ772874.1857-NODE-1857-length-10774-cov-16.405075_pt1 | contig 10774 bp, 11 predicted proteins | sample MGYA00580586_ERZ772874 | MGnify/ENA primary metagenome ERZ772874 (study PRJEB29015, sample SAMEA2737952) | human oral metagenome | biome: human oral; feature: human-associated habitat; material: dental | place: China | collected 2154 ... | reverse complement strand
CCCGACCGAGACGGGGGACGGCCCGCGCTTGTCGACCCTCCCCGGGCGCGGGAACTCGATGGCGGCCGGGGACCCGGCGTCCCGGGCCTCCGCGTTCCTGCGCTCGCACACGGCCCCGAGGTGGGCCACCGGGTCGTCGTGCGACTTCCCCAGCTCGTCGAGGCTGCCGAGCGACTCGAGCGTCTTCGAGCGCACCTTTCCGTCGGCGCCGCGGTAGCTCTGGACGATCGAGAGGTACGTCCTGCCGGTCTTCTTGTTCTTGACCTGCCTTAGGTGCATGCGTATCTCCTGGCCTGTGGAAACATCCCGTCCCAAGCGTGGGGCAACCCACGAGAACCTACAAGCATGCGCAATCAATTCGACAAAGAAAAACGCCCGTCCGGGCGTACCTAGCAGGAGATGTGCCAAGATGACCCCGTCAGATCAGTGCAAAACTAGGGAGGGGGACTTCGCCGAGTCTGCCGCCTTCCGGGTGCGCGCCATGGGCTAGGGGCCGCGCGAGACGTGCGGGGGCGAGTCGTGCGACTCGTGGGCCCTCGAGGGGAAGGCGAGGGGGATGATCGACGCCGGGGAGGCCGCCAGGCAGGCGAGGAAGGTGGCGAGGCTGGTGAGGGGGCCCGCCTCAGGGAGCCCGCGGCCTGCGTCGGGGACATGATCTACATGCCCGAGCGCAGGTCGGGCAAGGACCGCGTCGCCGGACCCGCCGAGTGCCCGTGGGTTGAGGACGACGAGGTGCTCGTGGCCATCTCGAAGACCGGCCGTGGGAGGTCGTTCGTGGCGCAGGCCATCGGGAACGCGGCGCGCGGGAGGCTGCTGCCCACGCGCTGCGTCCGGCTGGCCGACCTCTGCGCAGAACTCAACAGGGCGCGCCTGGCCAAGGGCGGCGCCCACTTCCGGCTGACGGACCTGAGGACAGGGGGTGAGCTCATCGCCGACTCGATCCTCGGCCGCGTCGCGTCGGCCTGCGGGTGCCTCGACATCGACGGGCCAAACATGAGGAAGTGGATCGCTGACAACCGCCCGAAGAGGGAGTGACGCGCGGTACCACCTAGGCCGGAATCGCGGTACCGCTCTCGCCAGATTGGCGGTACCGCGACGCCCTACTGCTCATGCCCCCCTGCCTCGATCACTCTTTCTCGGCATCATGATACGACATGGCAGAAGATGTGTCACCTGCTATTATGAAGCACATTGGGGAGCATTCTCAGGAATTCTTGCATGCTCACAAAGCAGCAGCCTTTCCCATGTCAGGAATCTTTGTGGTATATCTTCAACCTATGCAATAATGCCATAATCGGATTAATCCGATTGTATATACCTGCGGGGCATTCATCCATTTCTGCATAACAGCAGATTGCGTTCTTACAGGCCTAGTGGATGAGTGCTCTCAATGATGTTCTCTAAGCCCACCAACGCCATGATCCACCTGTCGATGCCCATGCCAAAGCTCATGCTCTGAGGCCTTGCCCAGCCATCAGCGACATCGAAGATTGCTGCTGGGGTATCGGAGGCATCTTCCGGGTCGTCTAAGTCCTCCCGGTTCGCAACCGTGACCGTGTCATGGTAGCCATGACCGATGCAATGCCCGCATGCATACCAGCGAAGCTCGTGCGCACCGGTACTGGCGGCCTCTGCAAAGGAGGACTCCGTCGGCATGTTTACGACCACGTACTGCACGGGGAGGGTGCCCGATTCTTTCTTCCTCGCATAGGTCTCATAGTCCATCGTCTTGACGATGTCCATCCCGTCATTCAGCTTGACGCCTGATGAACCAACAAGAGACTCACCGATCTCGGCCATCCGCAAGATCAGATTGAGCATCTGCTCCTCTTTATAGCCCAGCGCGGTGAACTCCAAGGAGAGGAACTCGTTGGCATGGTTTGCGTTCTCTCCCATGTTGCGGAACACGCTACCGATGCTGAAGAAGGACGTGAGCAAAAGTGCGGCATTGTCACGCAGGATGCGCTCAAACGTCACTCGCAGGACACTGTCTCGCATGCGAGGGTTGGCCACCCGGGCGGGAGACACTTCGCCCTTGTCCTCGCCCAGAAGGACGGGTGCCTGGAGCTCTGTGAATCCCTCGCTGCACAAGAGCCTACGCAACTCTGATACGATTCTGTTCTTTAGCCAGAACACTTGGATGCTGTTGCCGCCGGAACATGCGTTCAGCAGCAGGTCGCGCCGCAAGTCTGCCCCAGTGTTCCCAGAGGAGTCCTTTCCCGTATGCCACGAGATCGAACGGCGGATTTGCGAAATGGAGTTAACAGCCAAAACATGTTTACCAGCCCTGCTTGTGCTGGGTTGGCACTCGACATCGATTAAGTCGCCAACATTTGGTGTTTCTCTCCCCAACACGGTGCGCATGAACAGGAGCTGATCAGTCGTGCCACCCTCTACGATGGCGTCGGCAAAAACCACGTTCTTGTGACTGCGTACGCCGATGATTCGCGCAAACATCCTGCCCTCGCCCCGTTACTTATTGACAAGCTCGCTACGTACACGCATTGCCGTATGGGAATGTGAAGGCGCATAGGTGGATTTGCGGAAACGGTCGATTAGATAGCTCAGCTGTTCCTCACGATTATCGTACTTTTGGACCTCCGTCCAACGGCAGCTGCACAGCTTGCCGTCTGCAAGGCAGAATATATCATAGAGCCCTTCGTGGCAGGGATAATCCGGGCAAGAGGCGCAGATACCATCCCGATCATAGTGGGATCCCGCCGTGCTGTTCTTCATAGTTACGGTGCACGTACCGAACCGATAGCGGAAGCACGGCGTGCCAAACCCGCGGGAGTACTCATGGGAAAGCACCTCATCACAATGCTCGGCAAGTTCTTTCTCAAGCGGGTTTATGTCTGCGAAGACGTCCTGTCTGTCGGAGAACGGCACCGGTACCGATACCACGTCAAGCAGCTTCAGGTCACAGCCAAGCTCTTGGCAATAGCCAATGATGTCGTACACCTCATCCTGATTGTACGTGTTGTAGACCATGTTCACACGCAGCAGGAGCCCGCATTGGGCAAGCAGACGGATACCGTCGAGCACGTCGGACAGCGGGCATTGAGCCCCGTTGATTATCTTGAACCGATCTTCACGAAGCGTGTCAAGACTTACCGCGAAATGGACATTGTCGCCGATGTTGGAAAGCAGGGAGTCCTTGCCTTCGGTTCTTGAGATTAGCGACCCGTTCGTGTTGACAAGAAGGTAGACGCCCTGATCACCGAAGAACTTGAGTATGGAGCGGATGTCAGGGTGTGTCAGAGGCTCGCCACCTGTGATTCTGAACTTCGTGATGCCATGCTTTCTCACTAGCTCGTAGGTACGTACAATCTCGTTCAGCGAGATAGATGTGGTCGTCGACCCAGTCGCTTCCCCACCCTGCCCGCAGTACGCGCAGCGGAAGTTGCACTTCTTGGTGATGGGGAACGACAGGAACGGCACCCACCTGTCCTCGTTGACCTTCTGTTCTGGTGTATATGCGTAGTGCTCCCTCTTCCCCTCGATGGCCACGTCCCGCTGGATCTCTTGGTCAAAACGATGGAAACCGACCTTTGAATCCGTATGCACGCTCAATCTCTTTCTCGTATGCACGCTCAATCTCTTTCTTCCGTATTGTTCCTTCAGGTCCAGCACTTTCTGGGCACTGTTGTGATGAGGCGACCCTTTCATGCCCAATGCATCATCCCAAAGCCGCATAAATGCTGATTGAGCGGTTGGTCCGTCTTTCAACGAACGCGCCTCCTCGTACAGCTTCGTCCCGGGGCGGGGTTGCAGGAGCGATAGGTTGTACCGGTACCCACGCGAGCGGAGATATTCCAAATCCTTCTGAACGCTTTCGAGGTCCTGCCCCGGCAAGCCCTCCATCATAAATGCAGCAGCAACGATGCCTGCATCTCTCGTGGCAGCTAGCGCGTGCCTCGACAACTCTGAGGTGATGCCCTTCCGCACCGCACGGAGCACCTCGTCATCGAAGGATTCTACCCCATACCAGATACCGTAAAAGCCAGCAGTTTTCATCAAACGCAGATCCTCTTTTTCAAGAAGCCCCGCACGTGTTTGGCATATGAGACGAGTCTGGTTACCGTGGGCAATCAGAAGCTCGCACAGCTCGTGGAGCCATCCCTTGTCAATCCCTAGGCAATTATCGATGAAGAAGATGGTCTGAGCTCCCCGCTCCACTTGGGCATTTACGTTCTCACAAACAGTTCGTGGCAACTGGAACGAGACTTGTCTGCCATAAAAGTTATAACAATACGTGCATTGATACGGGCAGCCCCTGCTCCCTTGAACGATCGACCACCCAAAGACTCGCCTGTTGCCTGGATCGCTGATGTCATAACCATAGTAACGCTCAAAGGGAACATCGGAGTAGTTCAGGACGTAGTTGAGGCTGAGGAAGCCCGTCTCGCCCTTGACGACGCCTTTCGGGAACTCACCGTGCGAGTTATCAACCTGCCTCGCGATCCGAAGTACCGCTAGCTCCCATTCGCCGACTACGACGCAGTCTGCGGATGTCTGTGCTAAGACCACCTCCGGCGCGACAGTGGCATGTGGGCCGACTACTGTCAGGTGCTTCTGCGGACAAGCAGCCTTCATGTCACGGCATAAGCCCAAGGCTATTTGAAGACGGTAGTCCAAAAAGTAATTCTGGATGACGTCGAGCTCGGAGGTACATACTACCATCATCTCATATGCGTCCCACATTGACGGGATCGGGATGCTGCAGATTTGTCCTTCTTGGGGAAGCCTGAGGTCTATGAGGTCAACCCTAAATCCTGCCTCTGAGAGGACCTTCTTGCATCCAAGCATTCCAAGGGGAGGCTGCAGGAAATAGCGACCGCCTTGGTATGGGGGCACAACAAGTGCTATATTCACTGAACTCACCTCGCTCGAACGCGCTCGCCCATGTTTTCCTATCGAATCCAGCTGGTTGTTTTAGTACTGGATATGACATCATGTTACAAGGTATCGTACCTTGTGACAAGGGTGGTGTGGCAGGGGGCAACAAACCAAAAAACTCATGAGCCGCAGACGTAGAGGGGGCAGGGATGCAGATAACCAAATCAAGGCGCGACGCCTTGTGAACTCCCCAATGGGAAGGTGCGAAAGATGTTTTATGGAAAGATATTTTATGAGATGGTTCCTCCTGCATTATGACTAGATGTTATCGATGGGCTAGTAGATAATGCTCGCTTCCAGAACTAGACAAAGCTGTACGAGAGGTCTTAAATGCTAGCCTAGTGATGCAGCGGGGCAGGTTGGAACCGACGCAGTCGATGTTTAGACAGACGAGGTGTATGTATGGCGGATCATTGGTCAGAAGAACTGGCTGAGGCAATCGTGACGATGAAGCCAAGCAAGGAAGAATACGTGTGCGCGGCTGGCATCAGCCCCTCGGGGTCGGTGCACATTGGCAATTTCCGCGACGTTGCTACGAGCCTCTTCGTTGCACGAGCGCTGCAGAGTATGGGTAAGAGGGTTCGTATACTGTTCTCGTGGGACGACTTCGATCGGTTCCGAAAGGTCCCCAAGAACGTGGCCGTTGTGAACGACCAGATGGACCAATACATCGGCTTCCCCTACTGTGACGTGCCCGATCCTTTCGGATGCTGCGGCAGTTACGCGGAACACTTCGAAAAGGAGTTTATGGAAGGCGTGAGCCAGTTCAATCTGGACATCACCTACCGTCGCCAGTCGCAGATGTATCGGTCGGGGGCATACTCAGATGCGGTCGTGGAGTCACTGCGTAACAGGCGAGAGATATTCGACGTCCTTTCGTCATTCAGAACGCAGGAAACAACGGAGAGAGAGCGGGAGTCATACTACCCGGTGGCAATTTACTGTCCCGAATGCCATCGAGACACTACCCACATCACTTGGCTTTCCGAGGACTGCGCCCATGCCCGATACGAGTGCTCGTGTGGGTGCTGTGGGGAATTCAACTTCTTGGTTGATTTCAACTGTAAACTTGCTTGGAAAATAGACTGGCCTATGCGCTGGCGACATGAAGGGGTTGACTTCGAGCCAGGTGGTAAGGACCATGCGAGCCCGCTTGGCAGCTACAACACAAGCAGGCTCATATCCGAAAGGGTGTTCAAGTATCCAGCGCCTCTTTTCCAGGGCTACGAGTTCATCGGTATCAAGGGCGCAACAGGCAAGATGTCCAGCTCGTCTGGCATCAACATGACCCCAAGCTTCCTGCTCAATATCTATCAACCAGAACTCATTCTGTGGCTCTATGCGAGAACAGATCCCTTGAAGGCCTTCGACTTTTGTCTCGACGACGGCATCTTAAGGCAGTATTCGACATTCGACAGGATGCTCAGTCAGCTGCATACGGGCAAGCTGAAGGCACGCGACCGTAAGATTATGGAATTAGCGAGGGTGGAAGGCCGTGAGTTATTTTACCCTGTTTCCATGACGGACTTGGTGCAGTTTGGGTCGATAGTGAACTTCAACGAGGGGTTGCTCGAAGAGATTTTCAAGCGCATCGGTAAACCCTGTTCTCGCGAGCAGTTTTCCGAACGTCTGTCAAAAGCTCGCTATTGGCTAGAAGAATGCGATCCGTCGAGCATGTACCGGCTAAGGAAGCACCGCAATTGGCAGTACTATACGTCGCTGTCAGAACGCGAAAAGCACGAGATACTTGAACTTCGCGATCAATTGCAGGTTTTCAAGGGAACACTAGATGAGCTTCAAACTCTCTTGTATGACATGCCCAAGGCTGGACTGCCAGAAAGCATCCTTAATGATCCGAAGTTGCTGAAGAGTGTCCAGACGAAGTTCTTCAAGAACGTCTACAATCTCCTGCTCAGCCGCGACCGAGGGCCTCGGCTGTACCTATTTCTTTCTGCGTTCGACGTTTCGAGCTATGGTAATTTACTATCCTTCGATAGCGAGATCACAACTAGTGAGATTTCCTCGATTCGTGGCGAGGCGCGCCTCGAGGCGAATGCCGAGCGAGACCGTATCGAGGCTGCTCTGAATGACGGCCTCTGCTCTACGGATGACTTGGCCAAACTCGGCGTCTGTGTGGAGCAGATCGTAGCAGCAGAGGAGATCGAGGGCTCAGACACCTGCTATAAGATTACCTGCAGGGGTGTCAACAACAAGCGTACCGTCGTTTCCTGCGTGCGTGACCGTTATACTGCGGAAGGTTTGCTCGGCAAGAAGGTTCTTGTAGTAGGCAATATGCGGCCGCGTGAAGTTGCTGGTGTCAAGAGCGACGGGATGCTGTTGGCAGCAAAGTTCGGGAAAGCTCAGAACTACTGGATGGTTTTCATCGACGAACAGATTCCGAACGGTGCAATAATCTTCTAGGAGCTTGACAATCAGTATGCAGAGCAGAGCGAATGCAGATTCGCACGCAATGCGGACGGCACACCACGGATGAGTGTACCGTCCGCATCGTTCAGGGTACCGGTGGTATCGGGGATGTGACCATGCCGCTCGTCCACCGGGTACTAGGAGCAGAGTATGATCGACCGCAAGGTCATCAGCCAGCACCTGTACACCTACCCCTTCGTTAGGGACTTCTGCTACCACGACGATGACTACCGTTGGCACGGGCTCATCCAGCAGCAGGTGCCCCATGAGGGGTTGTTCGAGTTCTCGGACTAGTATGGGACGGTTTCGGACTTCATGGCGCGAGACGAGGCTGCCTGGCTCGATGAGCTGCGAATCGTCTGCGTGCGCATCGGTCGAAGCCTCAACGACGCATGCGGGCTAATCCATTCCTTCTGCAACTGTCGACAGGTGACACGCGAGACTCTTGTGGTACTTAACGACTTTGGCGTGCGTTGCGACGACTGGGGGCTAGCCTTTGAGCTGCGAATCAAACGGACAAGGTGGGTGCGCATCTACGCGGACATGCTGGTTATTGTGTCGGAGGGCACCATCAAGCCTGCCTACTCTTTCTCCCAGGAGTTCAAGATGAAGGGTGTCATCGATTCCGTCGGGGTGATGCTGGTGGCCAAGTACTTATCCTACCTCGAGGTGGTGTTCGATCCGAGTTCAAATGTGGTGCCAGCCTTGTGCTCACGCTGGTGCAGGATCGCTACGAGCACGTCGAGCTCGATGGTGGGGGAGAGCTCCCGGTTGCTTCCGGTAACATGCTCTTCAATGCCTTTGACGAGTACCTGGGTTTTCTTGGATGGTGCCCATGCACCTTGGTCGCGCCTCCGCCAGGCAGCCTGATGGCGATTCCACACATGACAAGAAGGAAGCACGGCCACTTGAGTGTGAAGTAGTGGTGTTCACGACTTCAAATGATGACGGAAACACTATACGGGAGTCCTAGGACATAAGAAGCGTAGAGAGACTTACGACTCGTAGTGCCAGAACAGCAGGATTATCCTCGCCACGAACCTTGCCCACATCAGGAAGAACTTGCCGATCGCACACAGAACACGCTTGGCCACGTCCATCTCACACGCTCCTCAGTTAGAGTCCTCTTCAAGGTAGACGTTAGCAGCTGCCCCGGACACAAATTCGTAGCTGCCCTCCGTCATGCCGAGCATCGCGCAGATGCGACCCTCGCCGTCTGGGCACCTTGAGACGTCGGGAAGGGCGTCCTTCAGGTAGTCGTGCAGCCACGTCGCTCGTCTGGCGATGCTGGGGGACGGCTCCTCATCGTCGTAGAACAGGTCGGCGGTCTCGTCGAGGAGAGCGACGTCGCAGAGGTCATCGCCAGCCCTCATCCACTGGAGCTTGCCGTCGAGCTCGATGGATCGCGCCTGGCCAATCTCGTCCGCCGAGAGTACGTGAAGGCGGCATCCGGGGACCTCTGGGCGAGCGGCATGTGGCCCTCGTCGTCATGGGCGATGCGGTGCCAGCTGGCCTCGACCCAGAGCCCGTCGTCGAGAGCCACCCGAAGATCGGTTAGCGCGTTGGTCCTTCCGAGGGCGCTCTCGGTGGTTAGGGCGTCGGTGTCGAACACCTCCACGGCCCCGTCTAGGAAGCGCACCGTGAGCCTCATCGCTCGCTCCTCTCGCTCCGCCCGCCCCGCTGCTGTTAGCGCCGGAAGAGTTTAGCCCCGGGGAGCGGTGGTGGGTTGCGCCGCCTTGCAGGCCCTTCTGCCGGGAGGGACTCTTGCTGCGTTGCCTGCTGGCGCGGGGACTTCTTTTGTCTGTATCAGGCGCGACGTCGGGCAGTATCCCGTGCTCTGCGCAGAAGGCCCTAGCGCGCTCGATCTTGGCGGCACCTGCCTCACGGCTTGGCGTGCCGCGCATCCTGCTGGCAGCCGAGTCCATGTCGGCGAGGCTCCTGAAGCCGCCCCTCAAAACGACGCTCACGGCCTCCGAGAGGGCGATGAGCTCTTGCAGGTCCCTCAACTCGATTGCGCCGGCGGCGACCTCGCGGACGTTGCGCGCGTCGGTGGGTCCAGGCGCCCTTCTCGTTGGGCTCCTGAGCCATCTTGTTACCTCGTGCCTCGTGTAGGATGCTCCGAGTCTGGATCCGGTCACCTGGCGTGACGGGATATCCGCGAGCGAGTAGATCCAGTCGCCCCTGTGTGAGGATGACTCGCGAACGTTGACGCCCATCTCGCGGAGTGCGCTCTGGAAGTCGTCCGGGCTCACGGCGACACCGCGCGCCACGTCGACCCTCGCTCGGATGTCCGCGACCCAGGAATACTCGCCGCGTTGGGAGAGGGACGACTCGGGGCGGCCGACAGCCCTCCTTCGATAGTGGGTCTCATCGCGGACCGCACCATCGAGCCTCCCGACGAAGTGAGTGAGCCCTGCGTCGCGAGCAATCCTCTGCAGCGATCCGTTGAGCGCCCCGGGGTTAGGGTCCTGCAGGCGCCTGCCGGTGTCGAGGTTCGTGTTGTTGACGATGACGTGGGCGTGCGGGATGCGGTGCTCGTTGTCGTCGTGGTAGACGACCGCGACCTCGTAGTCGGCGAAGTTCTCCCTCACCCATGACATGGTGACAGACCGGAGCTCTGGGAGGCTCACGGTGTCTCTCGGGTCGGGGGAGACGACATAATGCTTGTAGGTGCGTGCTCTCCTGCCCTTATGCGGGCTGTCGTTGCCTCGGATTTCCCGGGTGGCGTCCATGATTGAGGCCCAGTCGTAGTCCTGGTACACGGGCATGCCGTCTTCGTCGAGCCCAGCCATCGGAGCATCGATGTTGAGGAAGTCGCGCGCGAGAGCCCGTCCCTCCCTCTCAAGATACCTCTGGGCGGCCCCAGGCTTGGTGTGCCCGGATATCGGCTTGACGAGCGGCATGGTCACTCCCCGAAGACAACCGGCATGCCGGTGAGCTCTGCCGCCTGGTGCTTGACCTCAGCAGCGTCCCGCCTCACTTCGTCGAGGCACCAGGAGATTCCCTCCAGCGCCTCGGTGAGATCGAGCGCGTCGACGCCCGACTCGCGCACCGCCTTGGCGATGGCGTTGAGGGAATGCGTCGACTGGTTGAGGAGGTGCCCCAAGGCGCGGACGTTCCTCACGTACCGCACGAGGGTCCTTCGGTCGAGGACGAGGGTGATGGCACCCTCGGCATCATCCTTGGTGCCTGCCCGGACGGGATCCTCACGGTGTCGGAGACGCTCGTCCTGAGCGACTCTGCGAGCGACCTGAGTGAGGCCATCTCGGCCTCCGAGAGCATGACGTGGAGCTGTATGGGTCTGGACATGGGCCTCCCTGGGGCGTCTTCTCCATGTACAAGGGGTTCATTTCAATCATAAGGGCACGGGGTCTCCCAATGTCATTAACTTAACCTGAGTTCCCGGCACTTCCTTAGCCCACAACTGGCAGCCCGATGGTGTCCGGGC
>ERZ772874.1856-NODE-1856-length-10778-cov-3.652802_pt1 | contig 10778 bp, 13 predicted proteins | sample MGYA00580586_ERZ772874 | MGnify/ENA primary metagenome ERZ772874 (study PRJEB29015, sample SAMEA2737952) | human oral metagenome | biome: human oral; feature: human-associated habitat; material: dental | place: China | collected 2154 ... | reverse complement strand
GTAGAGTTGCCACGTGACCTACGTAGCAGATTCCCCTATCCCGGCGCCGACGGCGGAGAGCTGGGACTTTGCCGAGGGACACGCCCCCGTGACCGAAGGCCTTCACCAGGCACGTCTGGAGGCCGTGGGGGCCGGGCTCACTCCGGTCAGTCCGGGCGTGGCCTCCACCCTCACCGTACTGGCGAAGGCCGTCAACGCGCGAACCGTGGTCGAGATCGGGACAGCGCTGGGCACCTCCGCGCTGCCACTGATGGCGGGGATGACATCTGACGGTGTGCTGACCAGCATCGACTCCGAGGCAGACAACCAGCTGCCAGCACGGACTTTCCTCAACGCTGCCGGCTATCCGCCGTCACGGTGCCGCCTGATCGCAGGTGCTCCTCTGGAGATCCTCCCGAAGCTGCGTGACGGCGCCTACGACATCGTGTTGGTCAACGTCGACAAGCTGTCCTATGTGGAATACATCGACCAGGCCCAGCGTCTGCTGCGCAGCGGCGGGCTGCTGCTGGTCAACGATGCCCTACTGGGCAATCTGGTCGCCGATACCACCGACGATTCCGATGAGCCGATGATCATCCGCGAAGCCCTGGAATCGGTGGCGGGCGCCGAGGATTTCACCGCCCTGCTGCTGCCGCTCGGCGAGGGCCTGCTGGCCGCCATCAAACACTGAGAACCGGCCGCCACCCAGCACCCGGCCCCAGAGCCATCGCCTGCCTGCCACGGTTGGCCGGTAAGGCCCAACGGTGGGTAGCGCCTTGCGGTACCACCCACCGGCCGCGCCATCCGAACCCGTTAAGCCGGCTTTACCACGACTCCCTTGGGCACCACGGTGATGCCGTGCGGGGAGACGCTGAAGCCGCGCGCCTCGTCGGCCTCCCGGTCAAGCCCGATGTGCACGTTGTCGGGCACCACGACGTTCTTATCCAGGATCACATTGCGCAGCACACAATTGCGTCCGATACGGGCGCCGTGCATCAGCACACAACGATCGATCGAGGCGTGATCATCGACCCGGACGCCGGGACTGAGCACCGAGTGATCGACATCCCCGCCGGAGATGATGCAACCGCTGGTGACGATCGAGGACTCCGCGGTGCCATGCAAGGTGAACTTGGCACCGGGCAACTGGGCTTGTGAAGTCCAGATGGGCCATAGGCTGTTGTAGAGGCTGAACTCCGGCACCACCGAAATCAGGTCCATGTGAGCATCGAAGTAGGCGTCGATCGTGCCCACATCCCGCCAGTAATCGCGGTCCTTCTCGGTGCAGCCCGGTACGACATTGTCGGTAAAGTCGTAGACGCCGCATCGGCGTTGGGCGACGAAGGCCGGAATGATATTGCCGCCCATATCGTGCTTCGAATCCTCGTCGCGGCCATCGACTTCGAGCATTTCGACAAATTCCCGGCGGCTGAAGACGTAGTTGCCCATTGAGGCATAGGACGTCTCCGGCGCGTCGGGCAACCCGGGAGGGTCCGACGGCTTTTCCAGGAAGCGCTCGATGACCCGATCGGTGCCGGCATCGATGATGCCGAAGGCGGACGCCTCCGAGCGCGGTACCCGGATAGCGGCCACCGTGGCCGCCAATCCCGAGTCGATGTGCGCGCTGACCATCTGCATGACATCCATCCGGTAGATGTTGTCTGCCCCGAAAACCACGATGTAGTCGGGATCCTCGTCATTGATCAGGTTCATCGATTGGTAGATAGCATCGGCGCTGCCCTGGTACCAGTGTGGGCCGCGGCGCTGTTGGGCGGGCACCGGGGTCACGTAGTTGCCGAGCATGGTCGACATCCGCCAGGTGAGCGAGATATGCCGGTCGAGTGAATGAGATTTGTACTGGGTCAACACGGCCACCTTGGTCAGGTTCGAGTTGACCATGTTGGACAGGGCGAAATCGATTAGCCGGTAGGTGCCACCGAACGGGACAGCCGGCTTGGCACGGTCGGCGGTGAGCGGCATCAGGCGTTTGCCTTCGCCCCCGGCCAGTATGACGGACAGGATCTTGGGTTGGGCCATAAGACGAACCTATGGCCTGGCGCTGGCCAGCGGGTCTAAACCGCAAAATCTATCCCGGCCAGCGACTGCCCGGTGCCGGATTGGCCACGAAATTGCCGGTGCCGGACCCGCGCCGGGAACAAGTGTGCAAGGCTGCCCGCATGCGCGTATCCATCCTGACCCGCGAATATCCACCCCATATCTATGGCGGTGCTGGCGTCCATGTCGGCCAGCTCGTCCCCCAACTTCGTAAGTTCTGCGATCTGGTCGATGTGCAGTGCATGGGTGAACCCCGCGAGGGCGCCACGGCCCATTCTGAGGATTACCCGGCCGGAGCCAATGCCGCCATCCGTACCCGGCGCCGACGTGGCCATGGCAGCCGCCATTCCCGAGGTCGACGTGGTCCACGCACATACCTGGTATGCCCAGTTCGCCGGCCTGATCGCCGGTCGCTTCCAGGACATTCCCACCGTAGTGACCGCACATTCCCTGGAACCCGATCGACCCTGGAAGGTCGAGCAGCTGGGCGGCGGCTACCGGGTCTCCAGCTGGATCGAGAAAACCGCCTATCAGAACGCCGATGCGGTGATCGCGGTGTCGGCTGCCATGATCGCCAATATCCAGCAGGCCTATCCCTTCGTGGAGCGTGACCGAATCCATGTGGTGAAGAACGGCATCGACCCGGAAGAGTTCAAACCCGATCGGGCCACCGACGTGATCACGGGTCTGGGGGTCGATCTCGACCGGCCGATAGTCACCTTCGTGGGCCGCATCACCCGGCAGAAGGGCCTGATCCACCTGGTTCGAGCCGCTAAACAGTTCGACGCCGATACCCAGGTGCTTCTCCTGGCCGGGGCACCGGACACCCCCGAGATAGCCGCCGAGTTCGACGCCGCCTTCGCCGAACTCAACCAGGTACGTGGGTCGGGTGTCACCTGGGTCCAGGAAATGCTGCCCCGGGCTGCGGTACGCCAAGTGCTGACCCATTCGACCCTGTTCGCCTGTCCATCGATCTATGAGCCCCTGGGCATCGTGAACTTGGAGGCGATGGCCTGTGAGATTCCCGTCGTGGCCTCCGCGGTGGGTGGCATTCCCGAGGTCGTGGTGGATGGCGAGACGGGCCTGCTGGTGCCCTACGACCCGAAGCAAGCCGGTGATCCCCAGTTCATCGCCGGTTTCGAGACGGAGTTCGCCAACCGGGTGAACCAGCTCACCCGCGATCGGGAATCGGCCCGGCGCATGGGCCTGGCTGGCCGCGAACGCTGCATCGCCGAATTCAGTTGGGAGAAGATCGCCCGGGAAACCGTAGCGGTCTATGAAGCGGCCATCGCGCATCATGCGACCGGTCGCCGGTGATCGGCTGACCGAGCCCGGCACCGCCGACAAGATCGATGCCCGGGCCGGTCACCGGCCGGCCCGGGCATCGCATATCGATCAGGGAATTGACTAGGAGCCGCCCGCCGGTCGAAGACCTCTGCCCCGGCTTTGGCGGCAGCGCAATCGGGTCAGTCCACGATCCCCTTAAGGCATTCCAGCAGTGAGGCTGCTTCGGCCGCGTTCAGTTCCACCACGAGCCGGCCGCCGCCGTCAACAGGTACCCTCATGACGATTCCGCGACCTTCCCTGGTGACCTCCATAGGTCCATCGCCCGTGCGCGGTTTCATCGCTGCCATTGGATCCTCACTCTGCTCGCTGGCCGATCGTTCCCCCACCATTATTCCGCATCGTTCCCAACACCGCCGCAGGGCGTAGCAAGGCAGAGCCGGCCGCGGCCGGCTACCGGGGCCGCAGGCCGAGGGCCCGGCAAGAGGCATCGGCAAAGGCGGTGCGAATCAGGCCTGCCGTGGCCAACCAAGCGCTCCCGGGGCCGCAGCACCGGATGACCGATCGGCATGGAATCTACCGGCTGGCTGCTCCAATTGAGTGGCCAGCCGGTCCAGGGCTGCGTCCACTTGCGCTGGGGGATACCCGCGGGCGACCAGCGGGAACCGGATATCCCGCAGATCGCTGCCGGTAAGCGGTCGGTCCGTGGGCAGCCCGGGCACCGGACGGTCGTCGAGATAGGGCCCCATTCCCCCGAGCCGACCAGCAGCGGCGAGCACCACGAAACCCACCACTATCACCATCAGTAGCGCAAAGACCCAGCCCATGGCAGGCATTGTGGCACACTCAGGCGGACAGCCAGCGCCTCAGGGCCGCCGCGCAGAACTCCAGGTCGGCCAGTGGGCAGCATTCGTCCACCTTGTGGGCCATTCCCGGATCGCCCGGGCCGAAGTTGACCGCCGGGACACCCAGTGCGGAGAACCTGGCCACATCGGTCCACCCGTATTTGGGACGGGGCACCCGCCCCACGGCCGTCACGAACTGTTCGGCCGTCGGCAACTGCAACCCGGGACGTGCCCCGGGTGACAGATCCAGCACGGTCAGTTCCCACTTGCCGAACCAGTCCCGCAGGATCTGCAGGGCCTGCTCCCCCGACTTGTCGGGGGCGAATCGATAGTTGATCTGGGCCACGCAGTCGTCGGGTATGACATTGGCCGCCAGGCCACCGGAGATCATGGTGACGTTGAGCCCTTCCCGGTATTCGAGGCCATCCACCACGACCGGTCCAGCCGCGAACTGCCGCGCTCGTTCGATGACCTCCGCCATGTCATGGATGGCATTGTGGCCCAGCCAGCTCCGGGCACTGTGGGCAGCCACCCCACGACAACGGATATTCACCCGGATGGTGCCCTGACAGCCGCCCTCGATGGCCGCCGACGTCGGTTCGCAGACTACCGCCAGGTCGGCCCCGGAGAACCAGTCCGGCTGGTTGATCAGCAGCCGACCAAGTCCATTGGCGTTCGCCTCGATCTCCTCGCAGTCATAGAAGACCCAGACGATATCCCGGTTGGGAGTGGCCAGGCTGCGGGCAAGCCAGACCATGACGGCTATCCCGCCCTTCATGTCACAACTGCCCCGCCCCGACACGATGATCCCCTGGGGGCCCTCGCCCAGGCTACTGGGCAGGTTGCCGGCGACCGGAACGGTGTCCAGGTGACCGGCGATGATCACCCGCTCCGGGCGCCCCAGTCTGGTGCGCGCCAGCAGCGCATCCCCATCACGGATGACCTCCAGATGCGCCAGCCCTTCCAGGGTCTGCGCGATGGCGTCGGCCAGGGCACGCTCGTTGCGACTGACCGATTCAATGTCGATTATGGCTCGGAACAGTTCCAGCAGGTTATCGGTGGGCAGCGCCATGGCCGTCAGCGTAATACCCGGGTCTACTGCCCGGGTCGGGTAGCGTCGGAGCCGGCCGGCTGCGCCACACCGCAACACGGTGTGACCTCAGCCGCGCTGGTCCGCGGGACGCAGCACCAGCAGTTCCCCGACACCACACTCCAGCACATCGCAGATGGCCGTGAGCGTGCTGAACTTGATCGCCCGGGCGCGGTTGTTCTTCAGTATCGACAGGTTGACTATCGTGATGCCGACCCGCTCGGACAGCGCGGTGAGGGTCATCCCACGATCGGCCAGCAACTCGTCCAGCCGGCAGACGATACGTCCATCGGTTTCGGTGGGCATCCTCACACCAGGCCTTCGGTATCCCGGGCCAGGTCGCGGCCGTGCCCGAATACGCCCTCCCCGACGACACCCACGATCAGGCCGATGGCCACCGGCCAGGCCGAGCCCGGATCGATCCGAAACACCACCTGCAGGTCACCATTGCGCATCGGGGTGGTCAGGCAGACCATCGTCAGCAGGTGGGCCAGGGGCCGGAGCAGGCCATAGCAGAACAGCACCATGCCAAGCACCCGGACCGCCCGCAGGGAACTGGCGTGGAAGGATCGCCCGGCCCGGACATTGCGCATCAACCGGCGGACCGATAGCAGCGCGACAATGACCACCACCATTGTGGCCAGCGGAATGGCCAGAGCACACAGCCATTCCACCGGGCTTGGGTCGGGCACCGTGAACCGGGCCGCGCCGGTGTACACCGCATGGACACCGGCATCCAGTTGCGGGTCATCTACCGGTGGCGGATCGACCACCGCATAGCCCTCGAAACTCAGCGCTCTGCCCCGCAGCAGTCCTGCGAACAGACCGGCTACCGGCCAGGCGCCGAGCAGGGCCACCACGGCCAGCACGATGTCCAGCAATCGCCAGTCGTGTTCGGTCACCACACGATGTGTCATGTTTCCTCCTCATCGACACTATTATCGTTTTTCGATATTATCGAGAAACGATAATAGTGTCCAGTGTCGTGCCCGCGTCCACGCGCCCGGATCGCCCTGCTCACCCGTGCGGGGCGGCCAACTAGAGTGGAGGCCATGGACGACCGCGAAACCACCACCGCCGCCGATCAATCCACCACGGCCTGGGGTTGGGGTCTGGTCAGCATGCATGAGTCCGGTCAGGTACTGGACGCCTGGTTCCCCGAACCACAACTGGGCACCCCACCGGCTGGATCGGCACCGCAGGCGATGCTGCGTGCCCACCGTACCCACGATGCCGCGCGCGGCATCACCACCGAGATCGCGCAAACGGTCATCGACCTGACCCTGCCACCGGCTGGCACGGCCGACGCCTACCTGCGCCTGCACCTGCTCAGTCACCGGTTGCGGGCACCTCGCACGATCAACCTGGACGGTATCTTCGCCGTCCTGCCCAATGTGGTCTGGACCACGGCCGGCCCCTGCCTGCCCGAGACCTTCGAGTCGGTTCGGGCGATCCTGCGCGGTCAGCGAGGCGGCCTGACCGTACTGGGTGTCGACCGGTTCCCCCGCATGCTGGATTACGTGGTGCCCTCCGGGGTCCGCATCGCCGATGGCGCCCGCGTCCGGTTGGGGGCCCACCTGGCCGAGGGCACCACCGTCATGCATGAGGGATTCTGCAACTACAATGCCGGCACCCTGGGCCGATCAATGGTCGAGGGACGCATCAGCCAGGGCGTGATCGTCGGCGATGGCAGCGATATCGGCGGTGGGGCCTCGATCATGGGAACACTTTCCGGAGGCGGCACCGAGCAGATCAGCATTGGCCGGGGCTGTCTACTGGGCGCGGAATCGGGGCTGGGCATCTCGCTGGGGGACAACTGCGTCGTCGAGGCCGGACTCTATGTGACCGCCGGCAGCAGGATCGGGCTACCCGATGGCCGAGTGGTCAAGGCCCGCGAACTGAGCGGGCAATCCGATCTGCTCTTCCTACGCGATTCCCGGTCCGGCGCGATCGTGGTGCGCCCGCGCGCCGGCAGGCAGGTGGAACTCAACCAGGCGCTGCACGTAAATTGAGCCGGCCATCGAATCATCCGCACCAGCCCCGCCCGAGAAGGCGCACCGTGCTCGGGATCGGTATCGCGGCCCTGACCACGGTGTTGGGTGGCTGCGGCACCCAGCCGCGGTACACCGAGCCGATATTGCCCGCGCAGGGCTGCACCGTCACCGTGGACGACTTCACCACCGCCCTGACCTGGGAACAGGCCGAAAACGTCTCGATCATCGTCGGCGAGTCCATCCGCCGCGAGTTGCCGCCACGAGCGGCGACGATTGCGCTGGTCACCGCGTACCAGGAATCGGATCTGCGCAACCTGGACCATGGCGATCGGGATTCGGTCGGGCTCTTCCAGCAGCGACCGTCCCAAGGCTGGGGAACGGTGGAGGAGATCATGGACCCGTGGTATTCGGCGGGCAAGTTCTACGAGGCACTGGTCACCATCCCCGACTGGCAGAACGGCATCATAAACGACGTTGCGCAGGCGGTGCAGCGTTCCGGTTACCCCCAGGCCTATGCCCAGCACGAGCCCAAGGGACGAGCCTGGGCGTCCGCGTTGACCGGGCACTCCCCGGCGGCCGTAACCTGTGTGGACCGCGCCGGGAAACCCGCCAATCCCGGCTATCTGACCGAATTCATCCAGCGGGTGTGGTCCGGCGGGGTGTCGGTCGATACCTCGGGTACGGTGCTCACCATGCAGGGCGCCGACGGCCCGACCAACTGGGCAGTGGCCCAGTTGGGACTGCTGCGGGGGCAACCGGCCGGCCTGGTCGCAGCCCAATGCGGCGCTCTGCAATGGCTCCACTCGAATGATCAATATGCCGTCTGGCAGGCCGCCGATCCGGCCATCGGCGGTACCATCTTGACCCTGCGAGGCTGACCGCCGCCGAATCCGGTTACCTCGGCGATCTGGCGCAGCCCACCGGCGGTTCCGGCGTTGAGCACCTGGAATACGAGTATGGTCGGACCAAGAGATCCGAAATCAGGCCGCATCGTCTCCCATCGGCAGAATCTGGTAGGCGGTGCGGATGTGTTCCTCGATCAGGCCGGCAGCCCGGCTGCCGTCCCGGCTTGCGATGGCCTCGAATACCCGGCGGTGCTGTCTGATCAGGTCCCGCCGGAACCCCGGCCAGTCGGCCATCTGCTGGCTGGCCCGCCGAATTGGCCGGGCCAGTGCCTGTCGTACCGCGCTGGTGAGCACCAGCACGAGTTGATTGCGCGCCAACTCGGCGATGGCCACATGATAGGCGGTATCCAACCGGTTGAAATCGTCCAATGCCAACCCAGGATCTTCCATCTCGGCCAGCAGATCGCCTATGCGGGCCAGATCATCCGGTGTGGCATTGCGCGCGGCCAGTTGGGCGCTGTGCCGTTCCAGCATGACCCGGGCCTCGACCACATCGTCGAAGGGGAATTGTGCCAGCGCGACGTGCATCTGCAGCAGTTTGGCCAGTGCCGGCCCATGCCGGCCGGCGATCCGGGTTCCCGATTCCGGCCCGGCCCCCACCCGAGAGGTGATCAACCCCTGGGCTTGCAGGGTTCGCAAGGCTTCCCGCACCGCCGTCCGGCTGACTTCGAGTTGGCTCGCCAATTCGCGCTCGGATGCGAGTGCCTGCCCCACGGTGAGCTCTCCGGCGATGATCTGCTGCTCGATATGGCGCCGGACGATCTCGTAGGCCTGCATCTGCTTCCGCCTCCTGTCATCCTTCCGTCTGCATTCAATCACCGACTCGCTATTGTCGCACACCGGCTTGACAATGGTTGGACCAAAGGGTGACGATTGAACTTGTCAGTCATCCAGCGACAATGGAGTTCCGCCGATGCTCTTTCAGCCCGACATCGCACCGGTGGGCGGAAGCCTACTGTGGTCCGCCCTCCTTGCCATGCTTCCCCTGATCGCCGTCTTCATCACCCTGGGAGCGCTGAACTGGAAAGCCCACTGGGCTTGCCTGTTCGGTGTCGGGGTTTCCCTGGTGGTAGCCGTGGCCTTCTTCAAGATGCCCGCGGGCATGGCCATCGCCTCAGCCACCGAGGGCGCGGCCTTCGGGCTGTTCCCGATCACCTGGATCGTGCTCACCGCGATCTTCCTATTCGAGCTGACCGTGGCTTCCGGGCATCACAACGACCTGATGCAGGCCTTCAATGCGATCTCCACCGACCCCCGGGTGCTCGGGGTGTTGATCGCCTTCAGCTTCTGCGCACTACTCGAGGCGCTGGCCGGATTCGGCGCCCCGGTGGCCATCGTCGGGGTGATGCTGGTCGCACTGGGATTCAAGCCCATGAAGGCCGCGCTGACCGTGCTGGTCGGCAACACCTTCGCCGTGCCCTTCGGAGCGATCGCCACCCCGATCCTGACTGGTGCTAAACTGACCAACTTCACAGCCCACGAGTTGGGCGCCTTCATCACCCGGCAGACCGCGGTGATGGGCTGGGTGGTGCCACTGCTGTTGCTGGTGATCATGGATGGCCGGCGTGGGCTAAAGCAGGTCTGGCCATTCGGCCTGGTCGTTGGGATAACCTATGCCGCAGCCACCTGGCTCAGCGCCCAGTTCATCTCAACCGAACTGACCAATATGATCGCCGCCCTGGTCAGCCTGGCGGTAGGCGTAGGCATGCTGCGCATCTGGCAGCCCAAGGGCTCCGTGGAGGCCGCCGAGGAGTTGACCGGTGGCACCTTGGCAGCCAGTTCCGATTCCGGCGCCCCGCTGGGTTTCGCCAAGGTGGCCTGGGCGCTGTTCCCGTACCTGCTGATCATCGCGGTATTCGCCGTCACCCAGATGGTGGCGCCCGTCAAGGCCGCCCTGAAAGCCACCGATCTGCCGGTCCATTGGCCCGGGCTCTGGGATGGCGACAAGGTACTGGCGCTCACCGCCGACGGCAAAGAACAGGCCTCCGCGCTGTACGCCTTCGGCTGGCTCAGTTCGCCCGGTACGCTGCTGCTGCTCACCGGCGTGGCCGTCGGATTGGTCTACCGGATGCCGTTCGCTCAAATCGTCAAGGTCTTCACCACCCAGGTGCACAAGCTGCGTTGGACCTTCGTCACCGTCGGTTCGGTGCTTGCGCTGGCCTATGTGATGAACCTGTCGGGCCAGACGCTGACCATCGGGAAATGGATAGCCGGCGTCGGCACGCTGTTCGCCTTCTTCTGCCCCATCCTGGGCTGGATCGGCACGGCGGTGACCGGTTCGGGCACCTCGACCACGGCATTGTTCTCCTCGCTGCAGCAGACCGCAGCCCAAGGTGTGGGCGTCGATCCCCGGCTACTGATCGGCGCGAACACGGCTGGTGGGGCCGTCGGCAAGATGATCAGCCCGCAAACCCTGGCCATCGCCGCCAGTGCGGTGGGTGGCAAGGAATCCGACATGCTGCGCAAGGCGATGCCCTGGAGTGTTGCCCTGCTGGTGGTGTTGTGTCTGATCGTCGGGCTTGAATCGACGGCCATACTGGGCTGGATCCTGCCCAAATAGCAACCAGCAGCGGTGGGCCGGTGATGGGCCAAAACAGCCCCGAACGGTCAACCGGCCGTGTCAGGC
>ERZ772874.1844-NODE-1844-length-10834-cov-14.819835_pt1 | contig 10834 bp, 10 predicted proteins | sample MGYA00580586_ERZ772874 | MGnify/ENA primary metagenome ERZ772874 (study PRJEB29015, sample SAMEA2737952) | human oral metagenome | biome: human oral; feature: human-associated habitat; material: dental | place: China | collected 2154 ... | reverse complement strand
CAAGGTAGCTGTAAAGTGGGATTTCAAGGTAGTCAGCAGCAGCACGAGCTACAGCGATAGACACACCAAGGATTGCGTTCGCACCCAATTTACCTTTGTTTGGAGTACCGTCCAAAGCGATCATTGCACGGTCGATAGCTTGTTGGTCACGAACATCGTAACCGATGATAGCTTCAGCGATAACGTTGTTCACGTTGTCAACTGCTTTTTGTGTACCAAGACCGCCGTAACGAGATTTGTCACCATCACGAAGTTCAACTGCTTCGTGTTCACCAGTAGAAGCTCCTGAAGGAACCATACCACGTCCGAAAGCACCTGATTCAGTATAAACTTCTACTTCAAGTGTTGGGTTTCCGCGTGAGTCGAGGACTTCGCGAGCGTAAACATCAGTAATAATTGACATTTCTGACTCTCCTTATTATTTAAAATTATTTACTAGTCTATAATACCGTAAAAACGCTTTTTTTTCAAGGAAAAATAGTATCTTTGCTTGAAAAATCACAATTTTTAACTTGCAATCGATTACATTGTTTGTTTTGGAGTATTTATGTGTTTTAACAGAAGAAATTAATTTATTTATGCTATACTAAAGATATGGCAGACTTTAATAAAATTATCATGGAAAAATCTCAGGGGAATGCTAAGCTCAATCCTGATGAACAGCGTAAATTTCTGGAAACTTTTGAAGAGCGGGTGATAGGCTACTGCTCTATTTCTGATGCAAACTCTTCTATTATGAAGCAGCATTTTAAAGAGATAGTAGCTAACATCACGGAAAGCTACCAGCCCGTCACAGTTAAAATCTCTCCTGAAGTCGAATCCAGCTACCAAGTCTTTTATCTCAAGACAGCTAAAGAGCTGAGTTGTGAGGCAACCATCGTCTCTGCCTTTTGCCAATCCTCACCTTTTGGATTGGTCATCCACAGCAATTATCCTGTTGATGTTGAAGAAAAAGATTTGAGTAAACAGTTTGCTAATGTGCTCCACCCGGTAGAAAATAAAAAATCTGCAAACAAAAAAACTTCCTTTTGGAAAAAATGTTTAAATAGATGACAAATTTAGAAAAATTATTTGCCTTTTTTGAGGCAGAAAATCAGCGTGACTGGGATATCTATCAAACTTTTTTAGACGAGCATGTCGTCTGGGAGCTACATGGAGACTCCCCAGAAATCATCCAAGGAAAAGAACTCTACCTCCACAGGATAAAAGAGGCCTATCAAGACAGTTCCGCCCAGTTTAGCTGCCAACACTATCACACCAATTCCGAGCAAAGTCGGATTCTAACAATTTTGCTCAATGATTGCGGTGACCTATCCTGCGATATATTTGAATTTGCAAACGGCTTAATTGTCAAAGAAATCGAATACTTACTGAAAAAAGCGGATTAAATTCCGCTTTTTTTGATTGCTAATAGGTTGCCAATATTGCGAGCAGTACGAACTAGATTTTCCCTCGCTCGACCTAAAGTTGCATCCAAATCCGCCACTTGCGAGATAATTGGAAAAGCTGCCTGAATATTTTCTGTAGGAAATGGAGGCAAATCATCTGCTAAGCTACCGCAAATCGCAAGAACAGGAATCTCTTTTGGCGTCCGCCTTGCTACTCCAACTGGCGCCTTTCCTGCCAAGGACTGCCTGTCCATACGGCCCTCACCGACAACAACTAAGTCCGCTTGCCCAACTCTGCGGTCAAAATCTAGCAAATCCAGACAGGTATCAATTCCTGAAACGACTTTTCCATTGGCAAATGTGACCAGCCCTGCTGCCATACCACCTCCTGCGCCAGCACCAGCTTGGGTAAAAATCTGTGGATTGGCCAGTTCATAGAACTTCCTCATTTCCTGATCGACAGATGAAAGAAGCCATTCAGACAGGCCTTTCTGCCGTCCAAAGATATGAGTCGCTCCTTGCTGACCACATAAAGGATTGGAAACATCTGTCAAAATTTCGATTTCAATGTCATCCAAGCAAGTTGGAACATGTTCTCCAGAAATCCTAGCAACTCTCCCTAGAGAAGAACCAACTGGTCGGAGCTGATGATTGTTTTCATCAAAAAATTCATAACCTAAACCGGCTGCCAGACCTATCCCCCCATCATTCGTTGCCGAGCCTCCAACACCGACCAGAACCTTTTTGACACCATTTTCCGCCAAATGGAGAATCAGCTCTCCTAGACCTCTGGTTTCTAAGCCTAAAGGATTGCGTTTTCCCTTGGGAATTAAAGCAAGTCCCACCAAATCGGCCATCTCAAAAAGGGCTAGCTGGCCTTGTCTAGCATATTTCATTTCTACCGGTTGGCCAAAAGGTCCAGTTACCCAGTGACGAAACTCTTTTAGCTTCATAGCAGAAATCAAGGCAGCCACAGTCCCCTCTCCGCCATCTCCGATAGGCAGCAAATCAAAAGTAGCCTCTGGTAAGGCCTGAGAAAATCCTTCTTTCAAGGCTTCTGCTACCTGAACAGCAGACAAACTTTCCTTAAAAGAATCTGGTGCTAACAAGATATGCATAGCGCCTCCTATTTTTTCTTAGCATCCAAAATATCAATCACTTGGTAGAGATCGTAAACATTGATTTGATAAGGTGCTTGCTCTCTTACAATTGGCTTGGCATTAAAAGCAATTCCGATGCCTGCTATTTGAATCATAGGCAAATCATTGGCGCCATCCCCCATGGCAATGGTTTGATTTAATTCCAAATTATTATCTTGAGCCCATTCTTTCAGCATCTGAACTTTAATATCTTTGGTAACAATATCTCCCAAAACTCGACCGGTCAGGAAACCATTTTTACTTTCCAAGCGATTAGCTTTTACGTAGTCAATCCCTAGCTGCTCAGCCAGCCTATCCACCGTTTCATGGAAACCGCCTGAAACCAAGCCAACCTTGTAAGCACGCTCATGTAACTCATCAACTAATTTTTTAGCACCGGGCGTGAAATGAATTTTCTCAGCTAGTTGAGAAAAGATGGTTTCTGGGAGGCCTTCCAAGAGTGAAACCCTTTCTCGCAAGGCTGCCTCGAAATCCAATTCCCCGCGCATGGCTCGCTCTGTGATAGCAGCCACTTGCTGCCCCACTCCTGCTTCTTCTCCCAGCAAATCAATGCCCTCTTCCATGATGAGAGTGCTGTCTACATCCATTACCAATAGACCTTTGATCTGACTCATTTTCTTACCTCATATTTTCTGTAATTTTTTGTATTATACAGGATTTTTACCGACAAAACAAGCAAGATTGCAAAGAAAAAAGTTCCCGAAGGAACTTTCTTAGAAACGAATATTTTCACGTGTTTTTTCGTATGAGGTAGCAAAACGGTCTGAAACACCTGGTTCAACAAGATCCAAGGCCTTTGAAATGATATCTAGAGATTTTGCATAATCAAATTCATGTTCAAAAACATAGAGAGATTCGTTGAAAGCTGCTTGAACATTATCATCAAATGAGCGATAACGGTTGGAATATTGCAGCAGCTGCTCTGTCAAAGTTGAGTTTTGAACAATTTGATAAGTCTCAGACTCCAACTCATATATATCATTGGTCAGAATTTCCAGCCAACGGTTGACTGATTCAATATTTACACGTTTTTCGTCAAGCTCTCTTACAAGTTCTTCAATGTTGTTACTTGTTGAAAAGAAGATTTCAAGAAAAGATTGTGGAATGCCTGGTAAATTCCGTTTTTCCATAAATCGCTTGATAGTGTGTAATTTATTGGCATAAATATTTACCTTCTGACGAGCATTGGCATCATCTTTTTCGATCTCAGCAAGCTCCTCTCCAAGCTCAATCTGTTCGTCTTCAATTTCTTTCAGACGCTCTTGAATACTCTCTAACTCTTCACGAACAAGTGAATAGGCTTGCTGGGTTTCTGAAGAATCTTCTACAGCTCCGAGAACAACCTCTTCTTGAGCTGACAACTCTCCTTGAAGGTCTTTGATATGGGAAATTTCTGCTTCCGATAAGAGGAAAGACCGAGAAAGGCGCTCAATTTCTTTTTGAAGTTGCTGATTATTTTCTTTTGTATGGGCAAGATAGCTTGGAAGATTTTTTACCAGCTTTTCCACGACTTTATGCGCTTCAATTTCTTGAGTGAAGATTGAGTAGAGGGCTGAAATTTCCTCTTGTGCCTGTTCGTTTTCATACTGAGCGTTATCTAACTCCAGAGATGATACATTGGCTTCGTTGCGTTTTAAAGCCGCATGCAACTGTTGAAAGCGAGATTCAAGATCCGTTTCAATGAAGTGATAACCTGAATCCAACAACTTGCGGTAACCTGATTCCAAATCTTCTAATTGATCTGGCAAGGTCTCCGTTAATTCTTTCACAATAGCTGGAATTCTCTCAACAATATGCGTCAAGGCAAGGATATGATCTTCGGTCTTATCTAGGATTTCTGCTGCTTCTACTGGATCCCCTGATGAGTTGAGAGTGACAAATTGTGAAAATTCAGATTCGATTTTTGCTAATTGTTTTTCAATTTCTGGAAGAGACTGGCCATAAGCCTCTGCATCTTCGGCAACTGTAACCTGCAATTTTTCAAACAAATCTAAAGCATGAAGTACTCGGCCGCTGTTTTTTGATTCTTGCTTGCCTAATTCTTCTAGGGCTTGTCGAATTTCCTTGATATCATCGTCAATTAAATCAATCTGACTTTCAATATTGCCAATTGCATGTTTGGCCTTCATAAAGCGGAATGAATTATTGTAGCCTTCCGCTTCAAAAAGATTATTTTCAATATCAGCAAATGAGTTTAAGGATAAATCAACCCATTTTTGGTTCCATTCGCGGAAAGCTACCTGACTTTGCCCAATCAAATGCATATTTTTTACTGCTTCAACTTCATCATTTACTGGAAGATTATAGAGTTTCTCTTTTCTTTCTTCCAATTTTTGAAGTAAAGCTTCATTTCGTTTTCTCATCAATACTGCTGTTACATAGCCTAAAATCAAAAGCACAGCTACTACAATAATGAGAATAATTAGTCCATTAGACATATAAAACTCCTTCATTTTGTTACTTTAAAACAAACATATTGATTATATCATAATTTTATTCATAATTGTTAGTTTTTCTGATTTTTTTAGACATCAAGCGTGCTATATACAGCATTTTCTTCGATAAATTCACGACGAGGTTCAACACGGTCACCCATCAACATATCAAAAATCTTATCTGCTTCTGCTGCATCATCGACAGAAACCCGCGCCATCAAGCGATGTTCAGGGTTCATGGTCGTTTCCCACAGCTGATGGTCATCCATTTCTCCCAGACCTTTGTAACGCTGGATAGTTGGCTTTGAGCGTCCTTCGCTGTAACGGGCCAGAGCTGCTTGCAATTCTTCTTCTTGGTTCACCCCAGGCTGGATGTATTCTTTGACATCACTTCCGACCTTGACACCATAGATTGGTGGCTGAGCGATATAGACATAGCCTGCTTCCAGAACCGGCTTCATATAGCGATAAATCAACGTCAAGAGCAGAGTCCGAATATGGGCACCATCTACATCGGCATCAGTCATAATGACTAATTTTTGGTAGCGAGCCTTGCTAACATCAAAGTCAGCTCCGAAGCCTGTTCCCATAGCGGTAAAGAGACTGCGGATTTCTTCATTAGCTAAAATCTTATCCATGCTGGCTTTTTCAACGTTGAGGATCTTCCCTCGAATTGGCAAAATAGCCTGAAATTCACGGTTACGGCCAGACTTAGCTGAACCACCCGCTGAGTCTCCCTCCACGATGAAGAGTTCTGTTTCCTCTGGATTATTGGATGAGCAATCAGCCAATTTACCTGGCAGGTTGGAAATTTCCAAGCCAGACTTCTTGCGGGTTACTTCCCGAGCTCGCTTGGCAGCAATTCTCGCCTTGGAAGCCAAAATTCCCTTTTCTACGATTTTCCGAGCCACCGCAGGATTTTCCAAAAGGAAATCTGAGAAAGCTTCGCTAAAGAGACGATTGGTAATCTTGACCACTTCGCTATTGCCCAACTTGGTCTTGGTTTGCCCTTCAAACTGCGGATTCGGATGTTTAACAGAAATAACGGCTGTCAAGCCTTCACGGACATCTTCACCCGTCAGATTATCTTCGTTTTCCTTGAGAAGTTTGTTTTTCTTGGCGTAGTCATTGATAACCCGCGTCAGAGCTGTTCGGAAACCCTGCTCATGCGTTCCGCCCTCGTGGGTGTGGATGTTATTGGCAAAGCTCATCACTGTTTCGTGATAGCCAGTCGTATACTGCATAGCTACTTCAACAGTAATGTCGTCCATTTCCCCATCTGTATAAATCGGCGTTTCAAAGATGACATCTTTATTTTCATTGATGTACTGAACGTAACTAGAGATTCCGCCTTCATAGTGATAATCCTTGCTTTGTTCCAGTCCTTCTCGTTTGTCTGTAATGGAAATTTTTAGACCACGATTGAGGAAAGCCAATTCTTGGACACGTTTATTTAATTTTTCAAAGTCAAATTCTACTGTTTCAGTGAAAATCTCTGGATCTGGTATGAAGTGAACTGTCGTACCTGTACGATCTGTCTCACCGATGATCTCTAAATCAGCGACTACTTGACCGCGACTGTATTCTTGGTAATGAATCTGGCCATTTTTATAAACGCGGACATCCAGATGAGTGGACAGGGCATTTACAACGGAAGAGCCAACCCCGTGCAGACCTCCTGAGACCTTGTATCCGCCACCGCCGAATTTTCCTCCGGCATGAAGGACAGTAAAGACAGTTTCCACGGCCGGCCGACCTGTTTTTTCCTGAATATCCACTGGGATTCCACGGCCATCATCAACCACCGTAATCGAATTATCTTTTTCAATAAAGACTTGAATATGTGTGGCGAAGCCAGCTAAAGCCTCATCAATTGAGTTATCTACAATTTCCCATACTAAGTGATGCAGACCTTCTTTAGAGGTCGAACCAATATACATACCTGGACGCATCCGAACGGCTTCTAGGCCTTCTAAGACCTGAATCTGACTAGCATCATATTCTTGCATCTGCATGTCTTGTTGCTTTTCTTCTGTCATATTATTCCTTTTCTAGTTCAATATCCACAAATTTTTCAAGATTTTTCATATCATCAAAGAGATAGGTTGCAAATCCTGCAGCTTGCCCAGCTTCTATATCAATCGGCCGATCCCCGATAACCAGTCCAGACTGAATCTGATACTTGTCTTTTAAATACAGCATGGACTCAGGATCCGGCTTTCGTTTAAAGCCATTACTAGCTGTCACTACTTCCGTAAAATAAGCACTGATTTGCGTCTTTTGCAAAATTTCTAAAACCTGATCATCTCGGTGGGAAATCAAAAAATTTCTGCCACCTTGCTGGATAATCTGGGCCAATAATTCTGAAGCACCATCAAATAAAATCGGCTGCTCCAATTCTTTGGCCTCATTAGCTTTATAAGTCTTTAAGAAATCCTTGTTTGTAGGGGCAAATTGGCGGACTGCATAATCGGTAGAGACCTTAAGAGCCTTATAAACTTCATCATGACTCGCGTGCAGACCAAAATCTTGCAATGTATGGACAAAAGCTGCGGTCGAAGTTTCATAATTATCCAAGAGAGTCCCACCTAAATCCCAGATGTAATCTTGATAATTCATACCCTTTATTATACCATATTCTTCACAAAAAAGGGGGTATTATCTCTGACAGAAAAGCATATTTTCAAGCATTTTTCACTAAGTCAGATAGAAAAAATTCACCCGAAAATCGAGTGAATTATCTTAATTTCCAAAAACATCTTTGAAAAGCATTCCTGTTGCCAATTGATCCGCATCTCCTCCTAGCTGGCGAACCAACTCATAGGCAAAAGGCAAGGCCGTTGATGGCCCGCGGCTGGTGATTAGCTTTCCGTCTACGACAACGGTCTGCTTAAGATAGCTACCATTTTCAATTGCCTCTTCCACCCCATCGTAGCAAGTGAAATTTTTATCATTTAACAGACCTGCTCGATCAAGGGCAATGGGGGCCGCACAGATAGCCGCGACAAATTTGTCTTCTGCTTGAAATTCCTTTAAAACGTTCATCAGACGATTGTCATCGCGTAGATTCGTCGACCCTGGCATCCCGCCCGGAAGAACGACCATATCATAAGCAGATAAATTCCCATTCCAGACTTGATCAGCTTGGACAGAGATCTGGTGAGAACCAGTCACCGTCTCCTCAAAACCAATCATATCACAGACGAAGCCTGCTCGACGCAATACGTCGACAACGGTGAGGGCTTCTATTTCCTCAAAGCCATTGGCTAACATGAGAGCTACTTTTTTCATATGAAACACCTTTCTAGGATACGAATGTACCCACTTCTTATTTTATTTTTCTAAGCACAACTTTTTTACGGATAGAGTGCGTTCTCTCTCGCTTCTCCTCTGCTAGACTATTTTGATAAGAGACCGAAAGCAATAGACCGACTCCAATAAGATTGCTAATGATAGAGGAGCCTCCCTGAGAGATAAAAGGGAGCGGAATCCCCGTCAGAGGCAAAATACCTGTCACAGCTCCAATATTTTCAAAAATATGAAAGAGGAGCATCATAATCAGACCAGTTGAGATATAGGTATAAAACTGATTGTTAGATTTGATGGTAATCTTGAGCATTCGGTAAATTAGGACCAAATAAATCACAATCACCAAGGTAGAGCCAAGAAAACCAAAATCCTCCGCAATCACTGTGAAAATCATATCACTTTCACGGACAGGAACAAGAAGATTGGAAACATTGAACCCTTGACCTATCAAGCCACCGCTGCCAATGGCAATCTGTCCCTGTGCCTGCTGATAAGTCGTCGTCTGAGCATATTCAAAGGGATGGAGCCAAGCTAAGATACGATTAATCTGATAAGTCGGCATCCCTAAATTATGCAGAAAGGCACGCCCCCCAGCGGAAATAAAAATAAACATGAAAGCAGTAAAGAGAAGAGTCGCAGACAAGAAAATCGGCAGGATAATCTTCCAAGAAACACCAGACAAAAGAACAATGCCGCAGTAAATCGCAGCAAAGACTAGCGCTGTCCCCAAATCACTCTGTAAGGTCAAAAGAAACAATACAGGCAAGGTATAAAGCCCTAATTTAAAAATCAATAGGAAATCTAACCTTATGGTTCGCTCTTCCTTCTTATGCTGCTGCATAAAATTCACTACAACCCTCGACAGCATTAAAATATACGAGATTTTCATAAACTCAGACGGCTGAAAGAGACTGACACCGTGGATAGCTACCCAATTTTTCGCACCTGTGGAGGCAACTAAGCTGTCACTGTAAAAAATCAGCGGTAGAATCATCAGCCCCAAACCAAAAACATACAAATAAGGTGTAATCAGCCAGAGAAATTTCGTATTAAAAAACATGATGATGAAACTAATCAAGAAACCAAGGAAAATCCAGGCGATTTGCTGACCTACAATCGTTCCAACTTCTTTTGGATAATCATGGCTAACTGCTATATAAATAGCCGTTACACCAATCGAAAGCAGAAGCAAAACTGGTAAAAGCAGGCTATAGTCAATTCGTGACTCAAATGTTCTTTTTTGTGAAAGCATAATTCTCCTTTCTTACAAAAAATATTGGATAATCAAGCTAGAGACTGCGACGCAGAACCAAGCAAAAGCTCCGGTTAATAAAGGCCCAGCTCCAGCTTCTTTAAATTGCTTAAAGGAGACCTTGGCTCCAATCCCAGCCAAAGCCATGGCCATCAGCCATTGAGACAAGAGTTTTGTGTAAGGAACTAGCTCTGACGGGAAAATTCCCAAACTGCTCACTACAGAAGCCAAGACAAACCACAAAATAAACCATGGAAAAATTTTCTTCAAGTCCACTTTTTGCGCTGACTGCTTACCTCGGACATATCGATAACCCGCAAAGATAAGGCAAGCGGGTACAATCATCAAAGCCCGGCTTAGTTTGACAATAGTTGCCAAATCGCCCGCCGCTTGACTGTAAGTATAACCTGCCGCGACGACTGACGAAGTATCATTGATGGCCGTCCCTGCCCAAGTTCCAAAATATCCATCGGACATCTGCATAAGGTGCCCCAGAAAAGGAAAGATGAAAACAGCTAAAATATTGAAGAAGAAAATCGTTGAAATAGACAGAGCGATTTCCTCTTCCTCTGCTTCTAGAATGGGCGAAGCTGCTGCAATAGCGGAACCACCGCAGATTGCCGTTCCAAAACCAATCAAAATAGTTAAAATTCGTCTCATCTTAAAAAATTTTCCAGCTGCATAAGCTGCGAAAAAAGCAATCAAAATGGTTACAATGCTAATCTTCAAAGAGGACAAACCTGTTGCTGAGACCTTGCCGATTGACATGGAAAAACCTAAAAAGATAATAGAATATTGAAGTAGCTTCTTTCCTGAATAGGTCAGACCCGGCTGAAAAGAATCCGGAATTTTCAGGAAATTACTAAGTAAAATTCCTAGCACAATCGCAAAAACACTGGAACCAATCAGCGGAAACCAATTCCCTAATATAATGGAAACAGCTGCCATCCCAAACGATAAAGCAATCCCTAGTACATATTTTTTCATGTTATAACCTTCTTCCTATTCTTATCATTATAACAGATTTTTGGCATAGCTAGCCGACAAAATATGAAAACATTTAGAAAAACAGCCAGATAAAATTGACTGTTTTCAAGAAGTTCTAGTCGAAAAATTCTTTTAATTCCTTTAAAATATCCAGCTGTGAAAGCATTTCTAAAGACGCCAGCTGGTTCAGATTTTGCTGGATTTGCCGACCGTAGCGCTTGGTTGAAATACGATTATCCAAAAGAATGACAGCCGACTTCTGGTGTTCATTGCGACGGGTTCGCCCCATAGCCTGCTTCAATC
>ERZ772874.1836-NODE-1836-length-10873-cov-3.205398_pt1 | contig 10873 bp, 10 predicted proteins | sample MGYA00580586_ERZ772874 | MGnify/ENA primary metagenome ERZ772874 (study PRJEB29015, sample SAMEA2737952) | human oral metagenome | biome: human oral; feature: human-associated habitat; material: dental | place: China | collected 2154 ... | reverse complement strand
CAGTACTTTTGCTCCCCAAGTACACTGGCCATGTGGATAGGGCGTTTCCGGGCGCCTGCCTGGAGATGCGCTGTTTATAAGGGTTGCAGAGGGTTGGTCGGGCACGGTGTTCCAGTTTATGTTTTTTGATGCCCTGAGCCCCTTGTATTTAAAGGACCTCAGAGCAATTTATGTTTTCTACCCTGTTTTTTGGATTTCGGGGGCGCTCCAAAAGCGCCAATAGCGGCTCGACTTTGCCCAAAGACACGGCGGCGCATAATCCGCCGCCCAACCGCTCCCGGATAGATACTTCCGCTACAGCCAGCCCGCGCGTTTGAAGCGGATGTAGAGAATGACGCTGGCGGAAACGATGACGCCCAGCGCCATCGGATAACCGTATGCCCAGCCCAGTTCCGGCATTTCCTTGAAATTCATCCCCCAAATACCAGCAAAAGCGGTTGCCATGGCAAAGATCCCGGCCCAGGCGGCAAGGCGCTTGGTGACTTCGTTGTCTTCGATGGTCACCATCGAAAGATTTACCTGAATGGCCGTGCCGATCGTTTCACGGATGGCGTCAATGGAAGCGTTGATGCGCGTCAGATGGTCGTAAACATCGCGGTAATATTCGCGGGAATTGGCGCATAACTCAGGCACCAGCTCGCCGGAGAGTTTTCCGACGGCCTCCCGCAGCGGGGCAACGGCATGCCGCAATTGCATGGCTTGATGCTTGAGGTCATACAGCCGCCTGACATTGGCATTGGCTGCGCCCTTTTCGAAAATCCGCTCTTCGATTTCCTCCAGCGTCATTTCCAGTGCGTCGATGATCGGAAAATAGCGATCAACAACCGCGTCCATGAGGGCATAAAGCACAAATCCGGCGCCCTGCCTGAGCAACCCCGCCTGGCGTTCACAACGCTCGCGCACGACCTGGAAATCCCGAGTGCTGTTATTCCGGATCGAGAGAACATAGTTGTGTCCGGCAAACACGTCCAGCTCACCAACACTGAATTCGCCTTCCTTAAAATCCAGCAGCCGCATGACGGAAAACAGCGAATCGCCGTATTCCTCGATTTTTGGCCGTTGTTCGCCGTGCCTGGCGTCTTCCACCGCCAGTTCATGCAGTCCGAACGCTTTGCGCATGAACTCCAGTTCTTCCGGCGTCGCATCGCACAAGGCCACCCAAACAAAGCATCCCGGCTGACCGAGGTAACGGCCAATATCCTCAACGGCAATGTCCGCCAGACGCGCCCCATTCAGATAGGCAACACAATTAACGAGCACGGCATCCTCCGCATTTTTCTCCGATTATGCAGTCACCTGCCACAGGCTTTTTCGTTTCGACTGTTGCAGTACCAGACGGGCTTCCCTGCCTGCCATCACCGCTCAGACGCGCGCCAACGGATTGGGCGTCGCCTCAGCGATCCGGGTCAGCACATCATGGTCGGTATGGTGAAACAATTCCGCCTGTCCCTGAATCTTCATGACCGTATCTTCATCGTAGAACCAGGTGCCATCGTCGTTAAACCGGACCCGGATGCGAAACTCAACGGTCTTAAATGCATGGTCGAGAAAGGGATTCGAGCAAATGCCATAAACCGGATCGCCCAGGCGGGCAGTGAGTTCAAACTCATTGGCATCCGGCGCAACCGTGCCGCCGGCCATCACCACCTGCCCGCGCGGGATGGTCAAGGTGTGGATGACCGTGCCGTTCGCCGGTTCCCACAACCAGTAACCGACTTGGTCATGGTAAGTCTTGACCTGATCCGGTTTGGTGATGTGCGTGTGATAGCGCAGGCCATAGAACAGCTGCGGGCCATTGGTCTGCGGATCGATCGGCTGTAGTTCGATGCGTTCCACATAAGTCTGCTGCTTTGGCCCCTCGGCCTTGGGCTTAACGTCCATGCCGCGCTCGCCTTGCCAAAGTCCAGCCATGCGTGTCAGCGGCCCCAGGCATTTCAGCGTATGCACATCGGCCTGCGGTTCCGTGTAAATATCCTTGGGAAAAGTGCCTGCATTGCTCATGAGATCGCGCTCCTTCGTAAATCTGGCATTGGATGGGCGTCCATTATCCCACGCCTTCGCCTGCCCTTTCGCCATCAGGCAAACGCATCAATTATGCCGGCGCGCCGCAGGCCACAGCGCCGCGACGAACATGCCCGCAGCCACAGCCGCCGCCAGGGTCAGATACCCCGGCGCGGACTGCGCCGTAAATCCGATCACCAGCGCCAGCGCGGTCAAAGGCGCACGCATCGACACTGCCAGAAAAGCCGCCGACCCCGCCAGGGATGCCGTCAGCAAATCGACGGACGGCCAGAACGGCTGCACCAGCAAGCCTGCCAACAGCCCCGCGACTGCGCCGAGCGCCAGCGCCGGCGTCAGCGTACCGCCGAACACCCCGCTACGCAGTGTCAGCAAAACCACGGCCGCCTTGGCGATGAGCAACGCCGCGCATAGCCCGAGCGACGCCCCCCAGTACGCAGTCTGCGCCACCGAGCGACCATTGCCCAGTACTTGCGGCAACCAGATCGCCACGATGCCGCTCAATAAAAACGCCAAAGGCATTGCCCAGAGCACCTGAAATTTCCGACAGCGGCGCCTTTCAGCTTCTTTGACCGCACGGCCAAAGCCTTCAGCCGGCAGCCCCACCAGCGCCCCCACAACAGCCGCCCACAGCACGGAAGAAATCGAAACGCTGACCTGGCCGACGGCATAAAACGCTTCGGGCGAAACCTCGATCCGCGCCACCACCGTGGCAATAACCGAAACGGCCAAAGCGATACTCGCATTGCGCACGGTAAACGCGCCGAGCAATATTTCCAGGGCAAAGATCGCACCGGCGAACGGCACATGATACACACCGGCCAGCCCGGCGGCCGCGCCGCAGGCCACCAGCACGCGCCGCATTTCATCATCGATTTTCAGCGCATCGGCGATGCGTCCGGCGAACAGCGCACCCAATTCGCGCGGCGCCACCTCCCGCCCGACGGGCGCTCCTACACCGACGGCCACAATCTGGAGTAATGCATGGATGACGCCTTCGGGGAATGGCGGCCGCGCCGCCGCCGATGTCTCCGCCACCACAGCAGCTTCGACGCTCACCACAGGCCGGCCGCGCGTTTGCAGCCACCACCAGCCGAGCGTGACCAGCGCCCCGCCGCCCATCAGCGCCAGCAAACGCCGCAAAGGCGTCGTACCGTCGGTCACGATGCGCAGCGCTGCCGATTCTCCCTGTCCGAAGGCTAGAATTTCAACACCGTGAATTAACGCCGAAAGCGCCGCTGCGCCGAGGCCGGCGGCAACGCCGACCAGCGCCACGGCAACGATCAGCGCGATTTTCCGCCGCATCAGACCAACGCGCTCACAAAAATACGGCATGCGCGCAGCCTCACGGCAAAGCGCATTTCCAGCCGCTCACCGGACCGCCGCTGCTGCCGCGCCGGCCATATTGGCGCCCATGTCTGCGCGTTACCCCTGCGGCTCACAATGACAGCTTCTTGAAAATACATTCGGGAATATGGCGAATGGCGAACATGATCACGCGCCAGAATCCCGGCAGATAAACGACATCACGCCGGCGTTCGACGGCCTCGACGATATCGCCGGCAATCGCCTGCGGTGTGCGCCACAGCGCTCCCTTGGCAAAGGCCGCCGTCATCGGCGTATCGATGAAACCGGGTTTAATCGTCAGGATCTGAACGCCGCTTCCTGCCAACCGGTTGCGCAGGCCCTGCAGAAAAATATCGACCATGCCCTTGGCCGCGCCATAAACGTAGTTGCTCTGTCGGCCGCGATCACCGGCGACCGAGCCGATGACGGCGAGGCAGCCGTGCCCCTGCTTGGCCAGATGCTGTGCCAGTCGCGTCGACAGCGCAACGACCGAAACGCCGTTGTTGTCGATCTCATGCAGCGTCTGCTCAACGGAAGCCTCGCAGGCTCTCTGGTCGGGCAAGGAACCATGCGCGATCAAAACAGTATCCAGCCCGCCGAGCGAGGCCAGCGCCGCGTCGAGCATGGCGGCGTGGCGTTCCCTATCGCACGCATCCATCGTAAAGCACTCAACCGAAGCCGCGCCACGGACGCACAGATCGGCGGCAATCGCTTCCAGGCGTTCCTCCCGGCGGCCGACGAGAAATAACGCGCAACGGCGCGCCGCCCAGAGGCGCGCAACGGCCTCGGCAATCGCCGATGTTGCGCCGATGATCAGGATTTTTTCTTGCATGCTTACCTTCCCACCGTCCTTGTAACCATCATGACAGCACGCGCCGCGCGAAATCCGACAAAAAGGCCGGATCGACATGGTGCATGAATTCCTCAAAGCGCGGATAGCTGCGGCGATAGAAAACGCCGCTCATGCGCGCATCCTTGGCTGCGTACAGGCGCCCACCGGCTGCCTCGACGATCGCGTCGAGCCGCCGGAACAACGCCAGCGTCAGGGCGCCATCATTGGGAAAATCGAGTGACAGCGTCATGCCGTGCATGGGGAACGACATCAGGCCGGGGCTGGTCCGCTCGCCAAAAGTCTTGAGCACAGCCAGGAAAGAGCCGCGGCCGTCGGCGGAAATCGCGTTGAATACCTCGCCGACCGCTTCGCGCGCCGCCATCGGGAGAACACACTGATACTGAAAAAAGCCATGCGGCCCATAAATACGGTTCCAGTTTTGAACAGCGTCGAGCGGGTAGAAATACGGCGCGTAGTGAACGATCTGATGCAAGGCCAGCGGCCGGTTGTAATACGCAGCATTGAAAGCGCGCAACGAGAGGCGGTTAACCAGCGAGAACGGCGGCGTAAACGGTATGCCTAACCGCGTTTGATTCCGCATTACAAAACCGCCCTCCGGCGCATGATCACCCGCCATGAAAATACCGCGCAGCGAAGGCGCCAGGCAATCGACCCAGGCGACGACGTATTCGTGCTTGGCCTCGACCTCGGCATTGAGGGCAAAAAATTCGTCCAGGCCGGAAAAACGTGTGTTTTCAAACTCGACATACGCACTCGGGATGGGCCTGAGCGCCAGCTCGACCCAGGTAATCAGCCCCGTCAGCCCCATGCCGCCGATCGTCGCGGAAAAGAGTTCCGCATTTTCCTGCGGTGAGCAAATGTGGCGCGAACCGTCCGAGCGCAACAGCTCGAAGCGGCGGACATGGCAGCCGAACGTCCCCGATCCGTGATGATTCCTGCCGTGCACATCGTTGGCGATCGCCCCACCGACGGTGACGAAACGGGTGCTCGGCGTCACCGGCAGAAACCAGCCGCGTGGAACGAAGACATCAAGGATTTCGGAAAGCAGCACCCCCGCCTCGCAGGTCATCACACCGGTGACTGCATCGAATGCCATCAGCCGGTCAAGACCGCGCGTATGCAGCAGTGCCCCGCCGCTGTTCAGGCAAACATCGCCATAACTGCGGCCATTGCCATACGCCAGCATCCCGCCAGCAGCAGAAATCAGGGAAGATAACGGTGGCAGCGCCGCAGTACGGTCATTCCACCAGATTTCTTCCGCCGCCGGCATAACCGGCAAACGTCCCCATGCACGCAAACTCATGATTCCGGTCCCATCGTTTTTTGTCTCGCCAGAAAAACAGCCCCTAGTACAACGAGAATAGCCCGATCATCGTCGCTTCACGGTTACCCAGGCCGCTCGGCAGAAACGACAGTCCGCCGACCAGCAGGGCAAACGCGTAAACGAACAGCGCAGTCACCACCGCCAGCGAATGCCCCAGTGCGGCAAGCAGCCACCAGAAGCCGATGCCTTCAGCCAGGCAGCAATGCCGTAAAAACGAGGAGCAATACTCGCAACACTCCGCCGACAACCGGCTCCGCGCCGGTGCATACTCTCACAGACCGATGCCGGCCAGCAACAACACCGCCAACCCATCGCTGACACGCTCGGCGAGAAAGGCCGGGGGGCTGGCTGGCACCGGCACGCCTCGCGGCTTGAGCAGCACCGAACGCAGGCTTTCGCCCAGCTTCCCAGGGCTGGTCGTCAGCGCAAAACCGGAAAAACAGGCGGCAAGATTAATGCGTCACGGCAGGCACGCATCGGCCAGATGCAGATAGCGCGCCCAGCGCAGAAATCGAAACAGATAATTGACCAGCGACAGTGCAAGCACACCGAGAATCACGAAAAAACCGGCGCCAGCTACCGCCACTGCAGTCTCACGCCATCCTGCCCAGAGCGACAGGCCAGAATAACCGACTTCTACCAGCGCAATGCTGATGAACACAAGGCGCAACGGCGGCAACGCCAATCTACCGGGAACCTGGCTGTGGCACTGGTCGGATCGGATCCTCTCAGGTAATGATGCCCCCGCCCAGACAGATACGGTCTTCGTAAATCACGACGGACTGCCCCGGTGTCACAGCCCATTGCGGCTCGGCAAAACTGAGGCGGCAGCCCGCTGCGTCGATCTGCTCGATGACGCACGGGGCATCGGCCTGCCGATAGCGCGTTTTGGCCGTATAGGGATGCGCCGTCTGCGGCCGGTCCGCCGGGCGATCGCCGGCGATCCAGGAAAGCTGACCGGCATGCAGCGCTGTTGCCCGCAGCGCGGGATGATCGTGCCCCTGAACGACATACAGGATATTGCGCGCCATCTCCTTTTTGGCCACGAACCAGGCGGCATGATCACCGGTATCGCTGCCCTTGCCTCCTTTGACGCCACCGACGTGCAATCCTTTACGCTGGCCGAGCGTGTAAAAGGTCAGCCCGTCGTGTTCGCCCAGCAATCGGCCGTCGTCAAGGCTGCGAATCTCACCCTTGCACGGCGGCAGGTAACGCATCAAAAATTCCTTGAAAGGACGCTCGCCGATAAAACAGATGCCGGTCGAATCCTTCTTGAGTGCAACGTGCAGCGTTGCCGCCGAAGCCAGGGCGCGCACATCCCGTTTGAGCATCCCGGCCAGCGGAAACAGGGTGCGCGCGAGCTGCGCCTGATTGAGGCGATGCAGAAAATAGCTTTGATCCTTCGTCGCATCCGCCGCCTTGAGCAGCTGGAATTTACTGTCCGCGCCATGCACGGCATCCACCTGACGGACGCCCGCGTAATGGCCGGTAGCGATCTTTTCGGCGCCCAGCCCCATCGCATGATCGAGAAAGGCCTTGAACTTGATTTCTGAATTGCACAGCACGTCGGGATTGGGCGTGCGCCCGGCCTGATATTCATCGAGAAAAATCGAGAATACGCGCTCGCGGTATTCACTGGCGAAATTGACGACTTCAACATCAATGCCGATCGTATCGGCCACGCTCATGACATCGATCAAATCCTGGCGCGACGAGCAGTATTCATCGTCGTCATCGTCTTCCCAGTTTTTCATGAATATCCCGATAACGTGCCAGCCCCACTGTTTGAGTAAAAGTGCGGCGACCGAGGAGTCGACGCCGCCGGATAGACCAACGACGACCGTGCGCCCATCGCCTTCCCGCAGTTCTGCCGGCGCGCATTGACGAGCCTCTGCCAGCAGTTGCGTATACGTTTTCTCACCCATGATGTTTTTCACTCATCATCCTGTCTGCCGCTTTATTCGCCGTCATTTGTTGCCATTCGTTGCTATCTTCGTTGCGCCCGCCGTCATCTCCACCACGGTATTGGGCACGGCATGGGCCCCGATAAGATGATCCGCTGATCCGTCGCATCATCCGTAAAATTTCACTGCTACCAGTGGGTAGCGTCGGCCTGCGCGCCAGTCGTCCAGAGCGCCCATAACCAGCGGGCTACGCAGGCGTCCATCCCGTTCGAGTGCGCGGATTTCCTGAAAATCCAGCCAGTGCGCGGCAATAATGCCCTGGTCGAGCGGTCGCGCCGCATCGTGCCCGTTTACCACACCGGCAAAGACAAAGCGTACATATGTCATTTCGCTGGCCGGTTTATGCCAGTGGTGAACGCCGACCAATGCGTCCGGAACAAAGGTGTAGCCGGTTTCTTCCAGTGTCTCTCGAGCGACGGCGTCCGTGAGCGATTCGCCGTGTTCCAGATGTCCGGCGGGCTGGTTGTAGCGGATTCCCGCGTCGGTTTCTTCCTCGACAAGCAAAAAGCGGCCATCGCGTTCAGCGATGGCGGCAACGGTCACATGCAGATTCCGGGTCATGGGTCAGTGATCGGTCCGAAAGCGCCATTTTACCGCCAAGCCACCATGAAATCGGCTAAAATGGCCGCTTTCTGGCATTGACAGAAGTTTGTAGTATCTGAACATACTCAAGGCTTCTGCATTCATAGCCAGACATTCCAGCCATATCTGTAGTAGCAAAGGGAGAAAACATCATGTCAATGGCCGACCGCGACGGTTTTATCTGGAAAGACGGAAAACTCATCCCCTGGCGCGAAGCGAATACGCACGTTCTCACGCATTCCCTGCATTACGGCCTGTCTGTCTTCGAAGGGCTACGTGCTTATAAAACCGAATCCGGCACCGCCATTTTCCGGCTCAAGGAGCACACCGAACGCCTGTTCAATTCAGCGCACATTTACATGATGAAAATCCCCTTCGATAGATCTGCACTGATCGAAGCACAGAAGGAAGTCGTGCGTGCCAACCAGCTCGAATCCGGCTACATTCGCCCCATCGCCTTCTATGGTTCGGAAAAGATGGGCGTTTCCCCCAAGGGAGTCACGGTACACGTCGCCATCGCCGCCTGGCCGTGGGGCGCTTACCTGGGCGCCGATGGCATGGAAAAAGGCATTCGCGTCAAAACGGCTTCCTTTGCCCGCCACCACATCAACGTGACGATGGCGCGCGCCAAGTTCGCCGCAACTTACGCCAATTCCATCCTGGCTAATATGGAAGCCACCGACGATGGTTATGACGAAGCGCTGCTGCTCGACGTTGACGGCTTTGTTGCCGAAGGCTCGGGCGAGAACCTGTTTATCGTTAAGGGGGGCGTGCTCTACGAACCGGAGCTCAGCTCCGCGCTGGTCGGCATTACGCGCGACACCATCATTACGCTGGCCAAGGATCTTGGCCTGGAGGTCCGCACCCGCCGCCTAACGCGCGACGATATTTACATCGCCGATGAAGCCTTTTTCTCCGGCACGGCCGCCGAGGTTACGCCGATTCGCGAACTTGATAAGCGCCAGATCGGCGAAGGGGTGCGCGGACCGATCACAGCACAGCTGCAACAACGGTATTTCGACTGCGTCAACGGCCGTCTGCCGCAGTATGCCGACTGGCTCAGCTACGTCTAGCCACAAGATTCCCGGATGCTATCCACTTCCGGCCTGGTTCTTTACACGGCTACACGGCTTATGGCGGGCGCTTTCATAAGCGCCCGGCAAGTGCAGGCATGAAGTGTCCATCAATCAGGGGCAAAAACGCCCGGCAGCCCAGAGCCATCCATCCTGTACCATGTGAGAAGTACGCCTGAGCGCAAGATAACGCCATCACGCCAGGCCTTCGCCTCATGGCACAGCGGAGAATGTTCCCGGTCAATCCGCTTTCTTGGCCACTTTCCGGATTAATTCTGATTAATTTTTCCTAGCCGACGCTTTATTCCCTTCGCCTTTACGCCATGCCGACGTCGATTCATGAACGCGTGCTGATCGTCGCTCCCGCCTGGATTGGTGATGCGGTCATGGCGCAGCCGCTGTTCATACGCCTGAAAGAGCGATCCCCGGGTCTCACGCTCGATGCGCTTGCCCCCGCCTGGGTCGCGCCTGTTCTGCGCCGCATGCCGGAAATCAGCGAAATCATCGACAACCCGTTCACCCACGGCGAACTCGCCCTCTCCGCTCGCTACCGGCTGGCGCGCCAACTATCGGCACGTGGCTACCGACGCGCCTATGTGCTGCCCAACTCGCTCAAGTCGGCGCTGATCCCCTGGCTGGCTGGCATTCCGCAACGTGTCGGCTTTACCGGCGAATCACGCTATGGCCTCATCAACCAACGCCACACGCTCGACCCGGCAGCCCTCCCCAAAATGGTCGAGCGCTTTGCGCAGCTTGCCGAAGCACCGGGTGCGCCCCTGCACCGTCCCTTGCCAAATCCGCGTCTCGTCTCGGAACATGCGCAGCAAAAAACGACGTGGGCGGCGCTGAATCTCCCACGCTATCCGGAAAAAATCGCTGTCTTCTGCCCCGGCGCCGAATATGGCCCGGCCAAGCGCTGGCCAGCGCGCCATTTTGCGGCGCTGGCGGATGAACTGATGGTACGCGGCTACCAGGTCTGGCTGCTCGGTTCGGCCAAAGATCGCGCAATTGGTGACGAAATTCTTGCCCGCAGCGCATCGGCCGGCCCAGATACCGCAGATACCGCAAATGTCGCGCATACCGCGAATGCCATTGCTGCCGATAGCCACGAAAATACTGCGCTGCGCAATCTCTGCGGGCAGACTTCGCTGACCGAGGCCATCGATCTGATTGCCTGCGCCGATTTCGTCGTCTGCAACGACTCCGGACTGATGCACGTCGCGGCCGCCCTGGATCGGCCGCTGATTGCGCTATACGGATCGTCATCTCCCGCTTTCACGCCGCCGCTCTCGCCGCATGCGCGGGTGCTCAGCCTCAATCTCGCATGCAGCCCCTGTTTTCAGCGCGAATGCCCGCTGGGACATCTGGACTGCCTGAACCAGCTTGATCCGCAGCGCGTCTTCGCCGCCACACCGGCTGCATCTTCTGCCCCACTATCCCCAAACCAGCAGGTAAATCGCCCGCTTTTTTGTAAAGGAAATGACCGTGAACCATAAGACAGACGCCCAAATCGCCCAGGAATCCGTCATGCAGCCGATTGCCAACATTGCCGGCAAGCTGGGACTGAAACACGAGCAGCTTGAGCCATACGGCCATTACAAAGCCAAAATCAATCCCGCCGATGCCTTCAGGCTGCCCCAAAAGGCAGGACATCTGATTCTGGTCACCGCCATCAACCCGACGCCGGCAGGCGAAGGCAAGACCACCGTAA
>ERZ772874.1835-NODE-1835-length-10873-cov-49.213441_pt1 | contig 10873 bp, 9 predicted proteins | sample MGYA00580586_ERZ772874 | MGnify/ENA primary metagenome ERZ772874 (study PRJEB29015, sample SAMEA2737952) | human oral metagenome | biome: human oral; feature: human-associated habitat; material: dental | place: China | collected 2154 ... | reverse complement strand
TCCCGGGCAGCTTTTCTGGCAGCGCTGACCGTGTCGTCATTAAACCTGCTAACTGTCAAAATACCAGTTTTACCGTTAATTCTCGACTCCACCGCTGGCGCGGTAATATTTTGCCGCACCACGGAGACCTCGCGGATTTGCTGCCCGTTCTGCAGCGTCAACTTAACCGACGTGCCAATCTCGCCGCGAATCTTATCAACAACTTTATCAACGCCCCAATCAGCAGCTTCCTCGCCGTTTACTTTCATAATTACTTCGCCAGCCTTTATGCCCGCTTTTTGCGCCGGGCTGTCGTTTAACGGCTTGATGATTGTCGGCTTATTATTCCTTAGGCCAATCTCCGCGCCGATGCCGCCGCCAATATTGCCGCTTAATGATTTCTTAAACTCCTCGGATTCCTCTGGATCCATATACGACGTATGCTTGTCGCCGACAGCAGCCACCAAACCCCGGCTGGCACCGTAAATTAACTTTTGCGTATCCAGTTTACCGTCATAATTCGCCGCTAATTGCTGGTATGTCTCTTGAACGCTAGACAAATCAATCGTTTTATTAGACGCGCGCATCCCAAACATCGGCGCTGCCGCCGCAAAAATCGTCTCATAACGAGTCCCCGCCGCGAAGCTAACAATCGCCACGATAATCACTGCCAAAAACTGAACCGACTGGCTTTTTTTTCTCTCCGTCATATCATTACATTATACAACAAAACGCCCGGTTAGCGCGAGCGTTTTATGTTAATAGAGGCTATTTTAGAAATAAACGTATGTCAGACCCGAAGCTGAGCGCGTATAATTCCTATATAAACCATCCCAAGCAAAGTTGTAGTCGCTCACTGTAATTGTACCGTCACCATTAACCGATTCAACATACATAACATGACCGTAATAACCGATGTTCATCACTGCCGCGGCGCCTGCTTTTGGCGTCGAGCCGCTGGAAATACCATGACGGGCCGCCGTTGATGGCCACTGGTTAGCATTGCCCGCCCCGCCAAAATGCGGCACATACCGACCAGTACTATGGATTTTCCAAGCCACATAGCTCACACACTCGCGCGTATATAATCCCCACGGATCAACATAAGCATCCAGCGGCGCATTCGCCCAAACACCCGGATAACCGCCGCCGCCTGGAATACCGCCTGGGATTGATACGCCGTTACCAAGGGCGCGCCGGTTGGCAGCCGCCTGTTCCTCGCGAAGCTTAGCGACTTCGCTATTACGCTTTTGCGCTAGTGCCGAATAAGCGTTCTGGTCGTTCTTAGTATCGGCAACCAGTTTAGCTTTCTCCGACTGTTTGGACGACAGAACATTGCGCTGCGCTTCTTGGTCTCTAAGCGTATTCTCGACCAGTTTTTTATTCTCTTCCAATTTCTTTTGGAGCGCCTTAATTTCCTTGATCTTGCCGTTCAGCGATGTCCTCAGCGAACTGCGCTGCTCTTGCTTGTCAATGTAATCCCCTATGCTATTTGAGCTGGCCAGCATCTCTAACGGCGAAATCTGATCATCAACATGCATATCCGCCAGGACCTGACCCATCGCCTTGCGTCTTTGTTTTATCAATATCTCATTTCTCTTTATCTGCGCATTCAGATTATCTATTTTCTTTTGGCTGTCAGCGATCTGCCCCTGGATGGTAGTAATCTGGCTATTTATTTTATCCAGCTCAGATTGCAGATTATCCGCCATTTCGCCCAAACGGGATGCCTCGGAATTATATTTGCTGGCTTCTTGTTCTTTTGCTTTGATTTCTGCCTCGTAATCACGAGCAAAAACATGCGAGCCCAAGGCGAAAACACCTGAGCCTGCAACCAACACAGCCACCGCCACCAGGGCTGCCCTGCTGGCTAACGAATCTGAAATTGGCGTGGTGGACCGTAATTTCATACCTATATGTTAGCACAAGCGTGATAGCGTTGTCAACAAGATTTGAATGACTTTAAGAAAACCCTATAACAAGCACTCTTTTTAGATCAAAATTACAACTTCAAATATTTGCGCGTGGCGATCCATGAGGAGACTACGCCGATGAATGCACCGATGGCAATCATCGCCAAAAGCACCAAGCCGACGTACATAGTTAGGCTGCTAAGCAAGCCCTCCGCCGGAATGCCGTATCTGGTCATCGGCTCGCGAACAAAGAATAATAAGCTGTAGCCGGCGATCGTCGCGATAATTGCCGCGATGAACCCGTACATTACCGCTTCTACGATAAACGGCCCGCGGATAAAACTCCTTTCAGCGCCGATCAGCTTCATCATTTGAATCTCGTCTTTCCTATTAAAGATTGCCATGCGAATCGTATTAAAAACAACCAGCGAAGAAATCACCACGAACACCACAGTAGCAATTGAGCCGCCAATACTTGCCAAATGCACCCAGTCGCCAACGGTTTTCAGCGCCTGCTGGCGGTCGCCGCTAAACGACGGTTCTTGGCGCGGATCTTTGTATTTTTTATACAATTTGTCAGTTTTAATAAAATTCTCCAGAGATTTCTGATTATTCAAATCTTCTACCGAGACTCGCAGCGTCGCCGACATCTCGTTGCTGGACTCTTTAATGGCCTCCAATGCCTCCGGGTCATCCTCATATTGCTTGGCTTGCTGATCGCGCGCCTCCTCGGCAGAAACGTATTTTACGCCAACCACATTATCCAATTTGGTAATCCGCGACTTAATAGCGTTAATTTCTTTTTCCGGCGTATCGCCCTTTAGGTAAATCGACATATCGGCTTGTTTAGAGATATTGGATGCCGTGTCTAATAAAATTTGGCGGGCGGACATCGTCATAAAAACGATCAAAAGCGTAATACTCATCACCGCAGTAGCAGCAACCGTCAGCCAAGCATTACGGCTAAAACTATTGATGCCGTAGCGGCACATTCTAACAAATGTCAACCAGCCGCGCCGGCGCTGTTTGATACGAACTGCTTCCCTTGAAGATACGGGTTTTTTCCTTGTCTTTGCTTTTGTCATTGCTTATAACTTCCTTTTGCCTGATCAGAAGTAATCTTGCCGTGATCAATGGTAATAACGCGCCGCTTCAACCGGTTAACAATCTCCACGTTGTGCGTCGTTAAAATCACTGTCGTGCCGTATTTATTAATTTTTTCCAGCAAACGCACGATATCCCAGCTGTGTTTAGGATCCAGATTGCCAGTCGGCTCGTCAGCGATCAGAATTTTCGGCTGGCGCACTACCGCCCTAGCAATCGCCACCCGCTGCTGCTCGCCGCCAGACAACTGATTCGGAAATTGTTTTTCCTTGCCTTTCAAGCCCACCAGCTCAATCACCTTCGGCACGGTCGATTTGATCTCGCGGTTAGTCATACCGGCAATTTCCAGCGCAAACGCAATATTCTCAAACACTGTCCGATTTGGCAACAGCTTAAAATCCTGAAACACCACGCCAATTTTACGGCGCAGCAACGGAATGTGCTTATCTTTCAAATTGTCATAATCAATACCGCCAACGACGATTTTCCCGGAACTTGGCTTTTCCTCGCGCGTCAGAAGTTTTAACAACGTTGATTTACCAGCGCCAGAGGTACCAACGATAATCACAAACTCGCCAGCGCTAACGTGAATACTCGCCCGATTTAAGGCTGGCTTATTATTCTTCCCGTAATTCTTCGTCACCCTATCTAACAGAATCATCAGGCAATATTATAGCATAAACTGTATTCTGGCCGCAAACTGCTACTATCACTGGGTTTTTCGCAAGTACGCCTCAATAAACTCATCGATATCGCCATCCAGCACCCCTTGAGCATTGCGGTTCTCGTGCTTAGTGCGGGTGTCCTTGACTAGTGTGTACGGATGCAAGACGTAATTTCTGATCTGGCTACCCCAGTTGGCCGACTCGCCAGCCCTGAGGTCAGACAGCGTTTCGGCGTGCTGTTCCAGCTTCATCGCCAGCAACTTGGAGCGCAAAATTTTCAGCGCCGTTTCTTTGTTCTGAATCTGCGAACGCTCATTCTGAATCGCCACGGTAATGCCCGTCGGCACGTGCATCACCCGCACCGCCGAGTCAGTGGTATTCACACCCTGGCCGCCCTTACCGCCCGAGCGATACACATCAATCCTCAGATCATTTGGGTCAATCGCAATTTCATCCGGCGTATCAATTTTTGGCAGTACCTCCACCAGCGCAAAGCTAGTCTGGCGCAAATTATCAGCATTAAACGGACTGAGGCGCACCAGCCGGTGCACGCCATTTTCTGAGCGCAATTTACCATAGGCAAACGGCCCAGAAATCTCCAGCACCGTCGTCTTTATCCCCGCATCATCATTGGTCGAGCGCTCCAGCGTGTCGGCTTTCATCCCCGACTTCTCCGCCCAACGCAGATACATCCGCTCCAACATCGCCGCAAAGTCCTGAGCATCCAGCCCGCCTACGCCGGCCGAAATCCGCACTACCGCCTCGCGGTTGTCGTATGGGCCGCTAAACAGTAAATCGGTCTTGCGCCGGGTAAAATCCTGCTCCAGCGCCGCCACCTGCGCCTCAAACTCCGGCAGTAGATCATCATCGCCCAGCTCCATCAACTCAGCGATATCCATGAGTTGCACGCTGAGCGTCTGCCACGGCTCAACTGTCTGGCGCACACTAGCCGCCTTTTTGGCCAGCGCCTGCGCCTCGTCCGGATTATGCCAAATCTCCGGCTGATTAAGCCGCTCGTCCAGCGCCGCCATCTCCTGCTCCAGCGCCGCAAAATCCAGCGCCGCCTTGGCCTGTTCTACTTCTGACTGCAGGGTTTGGATGCGTTTTTTGAGTGGTTGCATGGATACCATTGTAACAATTTTGCTATACTTTTTGTATGAAGATCGGCATATTTGATACGGGAACTGGCGGCAAATTAGTAGCAAAGAGGCTGAAAAAATTACTACCGCAGCATTCGTACATCACGGCGATCGACCGCGAGCACGCACCGTACGGCAATCGTTCACCGGAAGAGATTATCACGCTAACCGATGCCGCCATCCAGCCGATACTATCATGCGACATTATTGTTATAGCATGCAATACCGCCACGACTAACGCGATTAGCTCGCTGCGGCAACGTTACACAGACGTATGCTTTATGGGCTTTGAACCGATGATCAAATCGGCCGTCATCTTGACCAAATCACATCATATTACAATGCTGGCGACAAACGCCACCAAACACAGCCAGCGTCTGCGCGCGCTTATCAGTGAATATGCTACTGGCGTTCGCATCGACACGCCAGACACCCGTGCATGGGCGCAGATGATTGATCAAGGTTTGGCCGACGATATTGTGCTTGATGAAGTATCGGCCAGTGTTGCGGACGGCAGCGATGTTATTGTTCTAGGCTGCACGCATTATCTGGCAATTAAGAGGCGGTTACAACGCCTTTTTCCGCAATGCCGCATTCTTGAACCCACTACAATTATCGCCAAGCGGATTAGCGATTTTACTAGCTAATTGTTATACTTATCCTAATGAATCAAGACATTGCTAAAATCCTCGTGACTACTGAGCAAATTAACAATGCAGTGGCGCAGCTGGGCCGAGAGCTGACGGCAGAGTATAGTGACAAGAACCCGCTGGTCATCGGTGTACTGCGCGGTGCAGCACCGTTTATGATTGATCTAGTGCGAGCGATGGACTGTTGCCTGGAAATCGACTTCATTAACGTCTCTAGCTACGGCGACGCAACTGAATCATCCGGCGCGGTCACCATTCTCAAAGACATTGATAGCGACGTTACTGGGCAGCATATTTTGCTGGTCGAAGACATCGTTGACACCGGCCGAACGTTGGAAAAATTGCTAGAACTATTCTCTGGTCGCGGTGCGGCCTCGGTCAAAGTCTGCTCACTACTCGACAAACCCGAACGACGTATCGCCAACGTTACCGCCGATTACGTCGGCCTGTCAGTTCCTAACGAATTCGTCGTCGGCTACGGCCTAGATTTCCGCCAACAATACCGCAATCTGCCATATATCGGGGTATTAAAACCAGAAATCTATCAAAATTAGAGATTCTCCACCGCCGCCACGAACTGCTCGCCGCGATCATTATAGCTCTTAAACATATCAAAGCTAGCGGCGGCTGGACTGAGAATCACTACATCGCCAGGCTGGGCTTGATTGGCTGCCGTTTCGACGACCATTGGCATCGTCGCCATTTCTAATTGCACAATTTGGCAAGAGACGTTTTCTTTGCGCAAAATTTCGATAATTTCACTGGCGTTAGCGCCGTTGACAATCACCGCTCGCATTTGCTGCCTGGCGATTTCCTGCGCTAATTCCGCATAGTCCGCACCCTTATCAGAACCACCCAAAATCAAAATTTTTGGCTCCGTGAAAGCTTTTAATGCGGCAATGGCGCTACCGGGCGTGGTTGAAATGCTATCGTCGTAATATTTAACGCCATTTTTCTCGGCAACGAATTTCAAACGGTGCGGCAGACCCGTGAAACTCTCCAGTCCGGCAGCATATTGCTCGTCGGTCACGGTGATTGGCAGTTCCGTCACCGCGCTCATCGCCGCGCAAGCATTCTCTAGGTTGTGTGCGCCCGGCAACCGTAAATGATCGGTGCTGCAAATCTGCCGATTTTGCACGCAAAAGTAGTCATCTCGGACATACACTTGGTCATCGTCAGGAATAGCGTAGCGCTGCGCGAAGTCCAGCGTATCGCCATGATTATCGCCCGTATCTAGCAGCCTATCAAGCGGCGTGGCAGCCACTTCCCGCGAATATTTATTCCTCGGATGATATAAACAGACATCAGCCAACTGCTGGTGGCGGCGAATGTTTTTCTTAGCATTGAGGTAGTCGGCGAAGTCCGCGTGAACGTTCAAATGATCCGGCTCGATCATTAGCACTACCGCAATGTGCGGCGACTTTTCTAGATCCCACAGCTGAAAGCTGGACAATTCGTAAACAACAATGTCGGTTTTTTTAATCTTCGGCAGGATATCCAACGCTGGCACGCCGATGTTGCCGACCAAGTGTACCGTTTGACCAGCTGCCCGCAATATTGAAACAATCAAACTGCACGTCGTTCCCTTGCCCTTTGTCCCTGTCACGCCGATAATCGGCGCTGGACACTTGTCGAAAAACTCGTTAGTCGCCGACCAAATCTTGCCGCTCGTTTTGATATTGCGCGGCGGCAAGCTGGCCGTTCGCACTACCAAATCAGCATCGCCCAGCTGTTCGTTAAAGACATTTTTACCAGAAATCAGCTTCACGCCGTCCGGAATCGCCGGCAGTTTATCCGCCGGACGTTCATCAGCCACCACAAACTCCGCGTCAGGAAATTTCTGCCGGAAATATATCAGATTTGATATACCTTCTACGCCGTAGCCAGCGATAATGATTTTCATACAAACAGTATATCATGAGACGAACTAATCATAAACACACCCTAAACTTGACTTATTTCATATACTATGCTATTATTCAAGGCATGAGTGAACAATTTATTACCCCCACACAACCAGAAGACAACCTAAAAGATACACCTGGCAACAGCGATTGGGATACAGTTGCTGGCGTCGTAAGTAGAGAAGTCGGAGCTAGCGAAGGTTTGGCGATTGATTATGACACTCTACCATTAACTCATGAAGCTATGGGATTGCCGTCGCCAAAAAAAGAAACAAATCCAGACTCGTCAATAGATTCAACATCGCAAGGAACTGCTAACCTGCCTTCAGAATTAGATTCTGATAATAAACAGGGAGAATAATCACATATTTTGCGCCACTGTCTGCGCGCCCATTTGGTAACGCCCCAGGACGTACGACTTGGCGGCCTCAATATCGTCGACAAATAACAATAAATTATTAGCCATAAGGAAGTTTTACAAAAAACATATCAAATTTGATATGTTTTTTGTATTATTAGTCATTCTAACCCAGCACAGCCAGCTTCTCCTGAAGCCGCAGCAGCAGATCTCGATCGCCAGAGCTCACGCCAGCGAGGACGCGGACTTCTGAGTCGAGGAATTCTCTGGCTACTTGAATTATCTTCTCAGCGGTAATTGCCAAGATTGCCGCTGGCACGCCAGCATAATCTTTGACAAAATCGTCAGAAAAATAGCGCCGGGTATAAAAATTGCTAATTTGCGCCACTGTTTGCGCGCCCATTTGGTAGCGCCCCAGGGCGTACGACTTGGCAGCCTCAATATCCTCGGCAGCGATATCGCCGTTTAACACCTTCTTCAGCTCGCGCACGATGATGTCAAATAGCACTTCCGCAGTCTCCAGATTGACTTGTCCGCCAAAATCCCACGACGAATCATAAAATCCGACTGACGTATCACTAAACATTCCATACACCAAGCCTTTCTTACGGGCCATACCCAGAATCCGCGAACTCAGCGTTCCGGTTAAAATATGGTTCAGGCAGCCCATAGCATCCGACTCCTCGTTAGTTAACTCGCGCGGCAGGCTTATTGACCAGCCAAAGTTCAAATTCGACGCTTCTTTACGGCGAATTAACAGAGGCCGCGCGCCGTGCAGCTCATCGCGCGGAATTGCAAATCGTTCGCCGGGTTCCAATTGCCATTGCTCTAAAAAATCCTTAATGGCGGTCTTGCGGCCAGCCATTTTCCCAGCAATCACAAACCGCATATTGTTTAGCGTATGCGTCCGTCGATGATGCTCCTTGATATCTTTTATCGTTACGTTGTCCATTTTTTTCAGGCGCTGGCTATCTGTCAAAATATCCTCGCCCAAAGCCTGCTGCACCCGCAACCATAATACGCGGCTGTGATTATTCAAATAGCCGGTTAATTCCGAGCGAACATTACCCTTCTCTGCCTCAAACGAGTCGCTAGTAAACCGCGGCGTAACAATCGCCAGCCGCTGCAATTCCAAAATCCGATCCCACTCAAAATCTGCGCAAACCGCCTCGTACACCATGGAATAATCAGAGGTATAGGCATTGTGATAGGCGCCGTTCTTTATAAATTCCTGCTCGTAGGCATGCTCCGAACGAAATTTCTCGTTTGCGCCAAACGCCATATGCTCCATCAAATGTGCTGTTTCATAAATCTCCTTATCCCGCACGTAGCGGTCGCCTGCCCGAAATTGTACCTGAAAACTCATTACCGTGGCGTCTGGAACGTCAATTAACAGACCGCGCGCGCCATTCTTCAGTTTAACTTCCTCAACTGTATGCTTCATCTATTCTGCTCCTTAATTGTCTATTGCCTGAATTATCTGCGATGTTTTTTACGATTTTGGCGCTGAGCTTTCTTTTTCTTACGTGCTTGATTCTTAGCGCGGTTTGACTCGGCGCTTGATTTGCCTTTTTTCACCGAAAAGTCGTCGTCGCGATTTTCCTCGCCCGCACCCAGTTCATTAACGCCGCGTTCCACCGCGTTCTCTGCCAAACGCGTTAACTCCGTGTCGTATTCATCATCCTGCGACTGGCGCACCACCGCATCGGCCTCATGAATATTGAAGATGACCGTCAAAACTTCGTCGCGCAAATTAGCCTGCAAACTTTCAAACAACTTTTGCGACTCCGAACGATATTCCACCAACGGATCGCGCTGCCCAACGCTGCGCCAGTGAATACCCTCGCGCAGGTGCTGCATATTCTCCAAGTGCTGCATCCATAAGGTGTCCAGCACTGCCATATAAACCTCGCGCTCCACGCCGCGCAAATTGTCCGCGCCAATTTCAGACTCTTTTGCTGCATACGTCTCCTCAGCCAGTTTCAGCGCCTTTTCATAGCGCAGTCTATCTTTCTTTTCTTTGCCAATCTTCGAAATTTTCGCTTCGTCGCTTGGGAAAATTGCCGTAAAATCCTCGACAAACTTCGGATTATTCTTAGTTGGCAGCGCTGCCAATTCATGAACTTTCGCTCGCAGTAAGCGTTCAATCTCCGGCTTAATATTGTCGCCTTCCAAGATCTTGCGGCGCATGACATACACCACGCGGCGGTGGCGATTAATCACGTTGTCATACTGAACAACACTTTTGCGCGTATCAAAGTTGTAGCCCTCGACGCGTTTCTGGGCTGCTTCCAACGTCTTTGACACCGCGCGGTTTTGAATCGGCGTTTCCTCGTCGACTCCCAGTCGATCCATCAGCGCGGCGATGCGCTCGCCCTGGAAAATTCGCATCAAATCATCTTCGGTCGATACATAGAACTGCGTCTCGCCCGGGTCGCCCTGACGACCGCCACGGCCGCGCAGCTGGTTGTCAATGCGCCGCGACTCATGCCGCTCTGAGCCGATCACCACCAGACCACCTAACTCCTTGACACCCTTGCCCAGCTTGATGTCGGTACCGCGTCCGGCGATATTTGTCGCTAGCGTAATCGCACCCTTTTCACCAGCCTTCTCGATGATGGCCGCCTCGCGCTCATTATTCTTGGCGTTCAAAATCTCAAACTTGATGCCTTCCTTTTCCAGATATTTAGCAATCTGTTCATTCTTAGCAATCGAACCAGAGCCAACCAACACCGGCCGGCCTTGCTTGTGATAATCCTTGATAGCTTCAGCCACCGCCTTCAACTTACCCTTTTCGGTCTTGAAAATCAGGTCTTCTTTGTCGTCGCGAATAACTGGCTTGTTCGGTGGAATCTGGATAACGTCCAGTGAATAAATTTGTTGAAACTCTTCAGCTTCAGTAAACGCCGTACCAGTCATACCGGAAAGTTTATTATACAAACGGAAATAATTCTGGAACGAAATGGTCGCCAGCGTCATACTTTCTTCCAGCACTGGCACACCTTCTTTGGCCTCAATTGCCTGGTGCAATCCTTCGTTGTAACGGCGCCCCTGCATCAAACGACCAGTATGTTCATCGACGATGATCACTTCGCCGTCATTGGTTACCACATAATCTTTGTCGCGCTTGAACAATGTTTGTGCTCGCAGAGCCTGATCCA
>ERZ772874.1834-NODE-1834-length-10885-cov-12.489843_pt1 | contig 10885 bp, 7 predicted proteins | sample MGYA00580586_ERZ772874 | MGnify/ENA primary metagenome ERZ772874 (study PRJEB29015, sample SAMEA2737952) | human oral metagenome | biome: human oral; feature: human-associated habitat; material: dental | place: China | collected 2154 ... | reverse complement strand
CACCGCCCAGCGTGTAGCCGGCGATGATCTGCGAGATCTGCATCACCTGTTCCTGATAGACGATGACGCCGTAGGTCGGCTCCAGACAGTCCTTCAGGTCGGGGTGGAAGTAGTCGATGGCCTGCTCGCCGCGCTTGCGCAAAATGAAGTCGTCCACCATGCCCGAGCCCAGCGGCCCCGGCCGGTAGAGCGCCAGCACGGCGATGATGTCCTCGAAACGGTCGGGCTGCAGCTTTCTGAGCAGCTTCTTCATCCCGTCGCTTTCCACCTGGAAGATGGCCACCGTGTTGCCATCACGCAGGATCTGGTAGGCATCCTGGTCCTCGAAGCCCAGCTGGTCGAGGTCCAGCGGTTCCTGCCCCTCGCGGGCCCGGCGCTCGTTCACGTAGCGCACCGCCAGGTCGATGATGGTGAGGTTGCGCAGGCCCAGGAAGTCGAACTTCACCAGACCCACACCTTCCACATCGTCCTTGTCGTACTGGCTGACCACCGAATCGGTGCCCGGTGCCTGATAGAGCGGACAGAAATCGGTCAGCTTGCCCGGCGCGATCAGCACCCCCCCCGCGTGCATGCCGATGTTGCGGGTCATGTCCTCCAGCGGACGGGCCAGTGCGAACAGCTCGGCCACCTCTTCCTCGTTGGCCAGCCGCTCGGCCAGCACCGGCTCGGCCTGCAGCGCCTTGTCCAGCGACAGCGGCTTGGCCTGCTCGATGGGGATGAGCTTCGAGAGCTGGTCGCAGAAGTTGTAGGGCATGTCCAGCACGCGGCCCACGTCGCGGATCACCGCCTTGCTGGCCATCGTGCCGAAGGTGGCGATCTGCGACACCGCGTCGAACCCGTACTTGCGGCGCACGTAATCGATCACCTTGCCGCGGTTGTCCTGGCAGAAATCGATATCGAAGTCGGGCATCGACACCCGCTCGGGGTTCAGGAAGCGCTCGAACAGCAGTGCATAGGGCAAGGGATCGAGGTCCGTGATGCCCAGCGAGAAGGCCACCAGCGAGCCGGCCCCCGACCCCCGGCCCGGCCCCACCGGCACGCCGTTGTTCTTGGCCCAGACGATGAAGTCCGCCACGATCAGGAAGTAACCCGGAAAGCCCATCGAGATGATGGTGTCGATCTCGCGCTTGAGGCGGGCGTCGTAATCGGGGCGCTTCTGCGCGCGCACGGCGGCATCCGGATAGAGTTTTGCCAGCCGCTGCTCCAGCCCTTCCTCGGCCTTCTGCCGCAGAAAATCGTCGATCGGCACCCCATCGGTGGGGTAGATGGGCAGCTGCGGATTGCCCAGCCGGATGGTCACCGCACAGCGCCGCGCGATCTCCACCGAATTGGCCAGCGCCTCGGGCAGATCGGCGAACAGCGCCATCATCTGCGCGCGCGTGTGGAAATACTGCGTGGGCTGGAAGCGCCGCACCCGCCTGGGATCGGCCAGCACCTCGCCCTCGGCAATGCACACCCGCGCCTCGTGCGCCCGGAAGTCTTCCTCGCGCAGGAACTGGATGGGGTGCGTGGCCACCAGCGGCAGGTCCAGCTCCACCGCCAGCCGCGCCATGGCCCGCGTGCAGCTTTCGGCCTCGGGCGTACCGTCGCGCTGCACCTCCAGATAGAAGGCATCCGGAAAGGCTGCGGCCCAATGCTGCGCCGCCGCCACCGCCCGCGCATGGTTGCCGGCCAGCAGGAACTGCCCCACCTCGCCGGGACCTGCCCCCGACAGCGCGATCAGCCCACCGGTGGTGTCGGCAGTGAGCCACTCGGGCTTCAGCTCGGCCCGCCCCTTGTATTCGTTTTCCAGCCAGCCCTGCGACAGCAACTCGCACAGCCGCCGGTAGCCGGCGTTGTTCGAGGCGATCAGCAGCAGCCGGTACGGGCGGTCGCGGTTCTCGGTGTTGGTGATCCAGACATCGGCCGCGCAGATCGGTTGCAGGCCCTTCGTGGACGCCTGCTTGTAGAACTTGACCCAGCCGAACAGGTTGGAGGCATCGGACAGCGCCAGCGCCGGCTGCCCGTCGTCGAGCGCGGCCTGCACCACCTCGTCCAGCCGCACGATGGAATCGAGCACCGAATACTCGGAGCGCAGGCGCAGGTGGACGAAGCCGGGGTCGATGGGGCCGCTGGCCGGCTGCTGTTCGTCCGAAGCCGCAGCGGCGGCCTGTGTATCGACGACTGCCGCCCCGGCACCCCCTGCCGCAGCAGAACCTTCAGCCGACGGCGCCCCGGCAGCTGGTGCAGCAACCGCAACATTCCCTTCTGCAGATGCTGCAGCAGCCTGCTGCACCGCAGCAACAACAGCCGCTGCCTGCGCCGCAGCCCCGGCGACAACATGATCGGGAACGGTCACATCGGCAGTGACAGACGAGGAGGATTCGGCTTGGCTCATCCACTGATTGTACGTGCCCGGGGAAGGATCCGTGCATTCCGTCACACCAGAGTCCCCGGGGCGTCAAGCCGGCCGACCGGTACACAGGAACGCGCCAGCTTTTTCCATCACCTGGCAGCCGCTGCCGTCCACTGTTTCTCTCCACAGGCCCCCTGCTTCATCTCCCGGCCACCACGCCAGTCATCCATGCCCCCTCCGCTTCGCAAGTCCGCGGAAGACCTGCCCCTGCCACGCCACTCCCAGTAGAATCGTCCCCATCATGAAAGACACCTATCTGAACCTGGCCTGCTACCAGTTCGCCGACCTCGACGACCTGCCCGCGCTGCGCGCCCACCTGCTGGCCGAAGGCCGCCGCCTCGACATGCGCGGCACCATCCTGCTCACCACCGAGGGCGTGAACGTCATGCTCAGCGGGCTGGAAGCCAACGCCCGCGCCTTTGCGGCCGTGCTGCGCGCCATCCCCGGTCTCGAGACCATGCACATCAAGGAAAGCCGCTCCGCCGAACACGGCTTCAACCGCTTCCTGGTCAAGATCAAGAAAGAGACCATCACCTTCCGCCAGCCCGGCATCCGCCCGGCCGATGGACGCGCCGCCACCGTCTCGCCCGAGACGCTCGCCCGCTGGCTGGACGACGGACGTGACGACGATGGCCGTGACGTGGTCATCATCGACACCCGCAACGACTTCGAAGTGCAGGTCGGCCACTTCCACAACGCCATCAACCCGCACATCAGCAAGTTCACCGAACTGCCTGCCGCGCTGGAAGCCCACCGTCCGCAGCTGGCCGGCAAGCGCATCGTCACCTACTGCACCGGCGGCATCCGCTGCGAAAAGGCCGCGCTCTGGATGGACGCCCACGGCTACGAGAACGTCGTGCAGCTCGACGGCGGCGTGCTGGACTACTTCGAGCACACCGGCGGCAGACACTGGGACGGCGAACTGTTCGTGTTCGACCGGCGCGTGTCCGTCACCACCGACCTGCAGCCGGGCAGCTGGGAGCAGGACTTCGGATCACGGACGGTGCGGCAGCGCACGGCAGCCGCGACGACCACACCGGCTGCCGGCTGAGGGGCCGCGGCCGGCTGCCCCGCTTGCAGTGCCGCCCCCTGCGTGGAAAATGGGGCTTCCCGACCCCAATCTGCCCCGGCAGCCCTGCCTCCCCTGAAACGCCCTTTCACCCACCCCTGCCTGCCCCATGGCCACCACGCTCATCATCTCCCTCTGGACGCTTGCCGTCATCCTGATCGTCGTCGGTGTGGCCGGCACCGTACTGCCCGCCCTGCCCGGCGTCGTGTTCGTCTTTCTGGGCATCTTCCTGGCCGCCTGGATCGATGACTTCACCACCGTCAGCGGCCTCACCGTGGGCATCTGCCTGGCCTTCACGCTGCTGGCCATCGGCCTCGACTACGTGGCGGGCATGCTGGGTGCGAAAAAGGTCGGCGCCAGCCGCGAGGCCATCGTCGGCTCGTTCATCGGCACCATTGCCGGCGTGTTCTCCGGCCTGTGGGGGCTGCTGTTCATGCCGCTGGTGGGCGCCGCCATTGGCCAGTACATGTACGACCGCGACCTGATCCGTGCCCGCAACGTCGGCATCGCCACCTGGCTGGGCATGGTGATCGGCATGCTGATCAAGATCGCCATCACCTTCCTGATGATCGGGATATTCGTGTTTGCGCTGATGACGCCGTAAGAGCATGCCCCCATCGTCACCCTGCATGCAGAATGACAGGACTCCGGCACGGAAAGCGTGACAATTTCCCCTGCTCACACGTTCCCCCTGTGAAAGAACCACTGCATGTACGGTCTGGAGCGTGCTGCTGACTCATTTGGCCCTGCCGCCCCGTCCTGCACGCCCGCAGGGGGCTCGGGGTGAATCAGTCCATGACACGCGCCAGAAACACCACCCGCACACGCAGACTGTACACGGACTCCCCATCATGGCAGCCACCAATTTCAAGACCGAGAACAATACGTTCAGAAAGCTGACTGGCAACGGGCTCTCTTACCGCATTCCCCGTTTCCAGCGGGACTACAGCTGGGGTGAGGACGAATGGGAGGACCTGTGGACCGACATTATTGCCTCACTGGAAGGCAGCCCCGATGCCTCCCACTACATGGGCTATCTGGTCCTGCAGTCGGCTGACGACAAGGTCTTCGATGTCATCGACGGCCAGCAGCGTCTCACCACCCTGAGCCTCATCGTGCTGGCGGCCCTCAAGCACCTGCAGCGTCTGGTCGATAAAGGCGAGGCCCCCGAAAACAACACCCGCCGGCTGGAACAGATCCGGCAGACCTATGTGGGCTATCTGGACCCGGTCACACTGGTGGCGCGCCCCAAACTGACCCTGAACCGCAACAACAACGGCTACTACCAAAACTATCTGGTGCCGCTCGGCCATCTACGCCAGCGAGGCTTTCGCGCTTCCGAGCACCTGCTGCGCAAGGCATTCGAGTGGTTCGACCGCAAAATCGGGGACTATCTGAAAGCCCAGCCCCGGAGCCTCGCTACAGAAACCATACCCGGTGATACTGCCGGCGCACGCATCGCCCAGCTGGTGGAAGACCTCAGTGACCGGCTGTTCTTCACCGTCATCACCGTCAGTGACGAGCTGAACGCCTACACGGTCTTCGAAACGCTCAATGCCCGCGGCGTGCGCCTCTCGGCCACCGACCTGCTGAAGAATTACCTGTTCTCCCTGCTGGACCACGGCGCGGACAGCCAGCACGAACTGGCCACCCTGGAAGAGCGCTGGGAACAGATGGTGGGGCACCTGCAGTCCGAGAAGTTTCCGGACTTCCTGCGAATGCACTGGAACAGCCGGCACCGCTTTGCCCGGCAGACCGAGCTGTTCAAGCACATTCGCGCCCAGGTCAGGGATCGGGCCGGTGTCTTTGCACTGATCCGGGGCATGGAAGAGGATCTGGACTGCTATCTGGCCCTGTCTTCCCCCGAAACATCCGGCTGGTCACCCGAGGACCGGCAGCTGGCCGCCACCCTGAAGACCTTCCGGGTTCGCCAGCCGTACCCCCTGCTGCTGGCCGCCCGCCGGGCACTCGGTGGCAGCGACTTCACGGCCCTGCTGCGCGCCACCGTGGTCATTGCCCTGCGCTACAACGTCATCGGCGCCTATGGCACTGCCGAGCAGGAAAAAGTCTACAACCAGGTGGCAGAGCGCATGGCCAGGGGTGAGCTGGCCCAGATCCTCCCCATCCTGCAGGCCATGCGAAACATCTATGTGGAAGACAGGGTGTTCCGCGCAGCCTTTGCCGAGAAGATCATCCGCACCACAGACGCACGCAACAACCGTGTCGTCCGCTTCATTCTGTGTGCGCTGGAAAGGCATCTGGCCGGTCAGGCACTGGACTTCGGCAGCGATGCCTTCAATGTCGAGCACGTGCTGCCACAGAACGCCCCCGACGGCTGGGGCGGCTTCACCCCAGACGAAGCCCAGGCCATGGCGTACCGGCTGGGCAACATGACGCTGCTGCAGTCCGGCGCCAATCGCGATGCAGGCAACAGCAGCTACGCAGCAAAGCGCGCCATCTACCAGCAGAGCGGCTACGCCCTCACGCGCAGACTGGCGGCAGACAATGCGGAATGGAGCCCCGAGCGCATTGCGGCCTGGCAGAGCTGGATGGCAGACCAGGCCACTTCCATCTGGCGGATTGCGCAGCTGGGCTGACCCCCCTGATCAGTACGGCAGGATGAACAGAACACTGATCAGCACGATGCCGGCAATCAGGGCGCCACGGGTCAGGAAACCACCGGGCACATCCGGCGGGCAGATGAGACTGGCCTGCGCAGCATCGGACTCGAAAACTGGCGGCGTGGGTTTGGCATTGGACATGAACGTCTCCCCAGAATGCGTGACAGCACGACATGTCACGGGGGAGACTCACCCTCCGGCAACCGGACCTGCGGGCCAGTCAGCCGGCCGGCGAGCCGAAACGCCCCCATGCCGTGCGCCGTTCATCGTAGGGAACTGCCGTTCGTCGCGCAGCGAACTAATGCGCATTCGCTGGTATGGCGGCGTGCATGTCATGGACTCGTTCAACCCCGGGAGCATCAGGCATATCGATGCGCCGGCCGAATGCGCCGACCGAAACAATCGACGCGGTTTATCCGGTTCGCCCGGGAGATGCTTCCAGACACTCTGGATGATCACTCAGGACGCTCAGGACTGGCGCCGCAGCAGATTGTGGCAGCGCGTATCGAACGTCTGCCTGCCCTCCGGGCTGAACTGCGCCAGCACCTGGCCCGACCGCGCCGGGTACAGGCGGCAGATATCGCTGGCTGCCACACGCACCCCCACCACACCATCCAGCAGGCTTGCACCGTGCCCCGTCCGCGCCGAAGAGACACCACAGACGGCCAGCGCTGCCGTCAACGTGACGCAGGCAATGGCCACCCGGGTCCGCACCTTTCTGCGTGCGGCAGCGGCAGACACCAGTACGGTTTCCAGGTCATCCCCGGCGGGGGCGGCAAAGGCTTGGGTGGGCTCCAGCATGAACAGCTCCTCGTCAATCTGTCGTCTGGCAGGCCACATGCGTTCGAAGGAGACCTGCCGCACTCACGATGTGTTGCATCGTAGAGACAACCGACAGTTCGCGCCGTGCACCAATGCACATCCATGCCCTGATGCCGGATCCAGTTCGCCCATTGCCGGAACTTTTGCACACGGCCGCCACATCGGAAGCCCGACAGGCCAGACCATCAAGGGGCTGGCAAGCCAGGCGCATCGAGGGGTCAGCTCTAATGCCCCCTTTGGGCAGGAATGACCGTGTTGGCCGCGCCCTGGAAGCCATCGGGGATGCTTCTACCCTGCCGCTTCGTTCTGCACACCCAAGGGGGGCTGTGGGAACAAATACATCCATGACACGCTCTAGAATCGGCACCATGCGTTCACCGCTCCGTGTTTCCTCTCCCGTGCTGTTTTCCGGCCGGCCAGACCTCCCGGAAGGCCCCTTCCGGGAAGCCCATTCCATGGCGCAACCGCACCGTGCCGTACCGGCAGCCCCGCCGGCCTACATCGGCCGGTTCGCCCCCTCGCCCAGTGGTCCGCTGCACGCCGGTTCGGTGGTTGCCGCACTGGCCAGCTATCTGGATGCACGGGCACACGACGGGCTGTGGCTGCTGCGCATCGAGGACATCGACCCGCCCCGGGTGGAGCCCGGCTCGGATCTCACCATCCGCCAGCAGCTGCGGTTTCTGGGACTGCACTGGGATGGGCCGCCGCTCTACCAGTCGGCACGGGTGGACCGCTATCAGGCGGTGTTCGACTGGCTGCAGGCGCAGGGACGCATCTACGGCTGCGGCTGCACGCGGCGGGAAATCATTCAGGCGGCACACATGCTGCAAACCGCACAGGCACTACAGACCACAGAAGCACTGCAAACCACACAGGCACTGCAGACCACTGGTGCACGGCAGGCAGGCCCCACACGTCAAACGGAACCTGCACACCAGGCATCACAGCGCCCTTCGCAAGCCCTGAACACACCAGCCGACGAAACGCCCTACCCCGGCACCTGCCGTCACGGTCTGCCGGCGGGCCGTCAGGCACGGGCCTGGCGCTTCCGGATCGATACTACCGGCACACCCCCGCCTCAAACGCTTCCAGAAGCAACCAACCCGCTCGCATCTGCCGACTTCGTTCAGCCAACCGACGGTAATTTCCCGGCTGCGCAAGAAAGGATTTCAAATGTTGGCAAAGCTGCGGATTTGTCGAATATCACCTTCCACGACCGCTGGCTGGGCCCGCAACGGCAGAACCCGAGCCTGCAATGCGGCGACTTCATCCTGAAGCGCGCCGATGGCGTCTGGGCCTATCAGCTGGGGGTGGTGGTGGATGACGCCGAAAGTGGCGTGACGGATGTGGTGCGCGGGGCCGACCTGCTCTCTTCGACGGGCCGGCAGATCCTGCTGCTGCAGGCGCTGGGCGCGCCCGTTCCGCGCTATCTGCATCTGCCGCTGGTGATGGGCGACAACGGACAGAAGCTGTCCAAGCAGAATGGCGCCCCCGGGGTGGATACGTCGGGGCGCGTGGATGCGGTGGATATTCTGAATGAAGCGGCGCGGGCGCTGGGTCTGAGGCAGCCGGGCACGCGGGATGTGCAGCGCTGGCTGCACGAAGCGACGGCGCAGTGGCGGGCGCGGTTCTGCGGCTCCACCATCAACAGGCAATAACCCCCTCTGGCTGCCTGGAGCGCATCATGAACGCGACATTCTGCCTGCCTTCCTGAACTGATCGCCGCCAGGCAGGGCAACGCCGGCAGCGCCATGCCGAAGCTTCCGCCTGCCCGCCCGAACCTACTTGCCCGGCGTACCCCCCAGCAGAACGGCCAGTTTACGCGCTGGCCGGCGGATGGCGCTGTTCGCACCAGCGGCGGTGCGCCCCGCGGCAGCCCCCGAAGCCACGGCCCCAGCGGCCGATGCCGCGCCAGCGGCTGACATGGCAACCTGCGCCGCTGCGCCACCTGCACCACCGGCATCTGCGCCTGCACCACCGGCATCTGCGCCTGCACCACCGGCATCCGCTATACCCGGTGCGGCCTCCGGCACATAGGGCGAATTGAAGAGCGGATCGTCCGCCACCGGTTTCACGGCCTGATAACGCGCCAAACGGTCACGCGCCGAGGCTGCATGGCCACACAGGCGGCCGTCCTGCCCGTCGTTGCCATCACGACGATCAGCATCGTCCCACGTACGCCGGTCCCGACGCTCACGGCGGTCGTGGTTCCTGTCATCCCTGTCACCCCGGCTGCGGCCATGGCGGCCCTCACCGTCGCTGCGCGCCCCATCGCGACGACCTTCGCGGCCACCTTCGCCACGATAGCTGCCTTCGCTGCGATAGCCACCTTCGCCACGGTACCCGCCCTCACCCCGGTCATCACCTCCGGTGCGCGAGCGCCGCTCGCCCCGGCCACGGGCTGCCTCCGGCACTTCCAGGGTTTCCACCTTCAGCTTGCGCTTGGTGAGCTTCTCGATGTCGGCAAGGGCCTTGCCGTCGCGGTCGGACATCAGCGACAGCGCCTTGCCCGAGGCGCCGGCACGACCAGTGCGGCCGATGCGATGCACGTAGTCTTCGGGCGAATGCGGCAGGTCGTAGTTGATCACGGCCGGCAGCTCGGCAATGTCGAGGCCACGGGCCGCCACATCGGTGGCCACCAGCACCCGGATCTCGCCGCTCTTGAAGCCGTCGAGTGTCTTCAGGCGTTCCTGCTGGGACTTGTCGCCATGGATGGCCTCGGCCAGGAAGCCTTCCTTCTGCAGATGCCGGGCCAGACGGCCGGCACCAATTTTGGTGTTGGAGAAGACGATGACCTGTTCGATGCTGCGCTCGCGGATGAGCGCGCCCACGGCGTCACGCTTGAGGTCTTCGGACGGCACGTGGTAGACGGTCTGCTCGACGTTCTCGGCCAGTGTGTTGGGCCGGGCCACCTCGATGAGCTTCGGCTCGTTCAGGAAGCGCTTGGCCAGCTTGCGGATTTCGTCCGAGAAGGTGGCCGAGAACATCAGGTTCTGACGGCGCGGATTGAGTAGATTGATGATGCGCTGGATGTCGGGCAGGAAGCCCATGTCCAGCATCCGGTCGGCCTCATCCAGCACCAGCAGCTGCACCTGCGACAGGTTGACGGACTTCTGCTGCACATGATCGAGCAGCCGGCCCGGGGTGGCGATGAGAATTTCCACCCCGCCCCGCAGCGCCTGCGTCTGCGGATTCATGTCCACGCCGCCGAACACGGCGGTCGAGCGCAGTGGCGTGAACTGGATGTAGGTTTTGACGTTGTCGTGAATCTGGTCGGCCAGCTCGCGCGTGGGCGCGATGATCAGGGCGCGAACCGGATGCCGTGCCGGCGAGGCACTGTGGCTGGCCAGCGGCATCAGCGCATTGATGATGGGCAGCGCAAAGCCGGCGGTCTTGCCGGTGCCGGTCTGGGCGGCGGCCATCACGTCGTGCCCTTGCATCACCACCGGGATGGCCTTGGCCTGGATGGGCGTGGGGGTGGTGTACCCGGCTGCGGTGACGGCCCGAAGCACGTCGGGATGCAGGCCGAAATCGCTGAAAAGCACCGGAGCGGGTTCAGCGCCGGCGTCCTGTCCGGACGGGGCGGGCTGTACGGACGCCGGAGACGGCCCGGCCTGTGCAGGCGATGGAGCCTGTCCGGAAGGCGCAGCCTGTCGGGGAGCCGGAGACTGTTCAGACGGGGCGGCCAGTTCAGGAGCCAGGGCCGGTTCGGGGGCGCCTTCGGGCGCGTCGGCAGTTGACAGATTCATATCCGTCCATTATAGCCCGATGTGTGCCCACGCGACCATCATCCGGCCCCGGGGTCCGGATCAGCTTCCCGGACAAGCCGGGGTCTGCGGGCAAGGGCGGGGGTCATGGACTGCACAGGGGCGTGCCCCGATGGCCGGTTCATCGACGCGGGCCGTCCGCCGGCAGCCAGATGTCCACGGCCAGGCCCGGTCGGGCCAGGCGCAGCTGCAGCTGGCCGCCGTGGGCCTG
>ERZ772874.1826-NODE-1826-length-10908-cov-17.944255_pt1 | contig 10908 bp, 12 predicted proteins | sample MGYA00580586_ERZ772874 | MGnify/ENA primary metagenome ERZ772874 (study PRJEB29015, sample SAMEA2737952) | human oral metagenome | biome: human oral; feature: human-associated habitat; material: dental | place: China | collected 2154 ... | reverse complement strand
TGTGCAAGCTCATGGACTACGGCAAGTTCAAGTACGAGTCGGCCATGAAGGCGCGCGACGCGCGACGCAACCAGGCAAACACCCAGCTCAAGGAGATCCAGTTCCGCCCCAAGATCGATGAGCACGACTACGCCACCAAGCGCGGCCACGTCGAGCGATTCCTCAAGGGCGGGGACAAGGTCAAGTGCATCGTCCGCTTCCGTGGCCGTGAGCAGTCCCGGCCCGAGCTCGGAATCAGGCTCCTCCAGGGCCTGGCCGAGGAGATGGCCGAGCTGGGCACCATCGAGTCCCACCCCCGCCAGGACGGCCGCAACATGGTCATGGTCCTGGCCCCGGTCCGCAAGAAGGCCGAGGTCAAGTCCGATCAGCGCCGCCGTCGCGAGGAGGCCCGTGCCGCCCGCCGTGCCGAGAAGCACGCGGGGCGGGCGCCCAAGGGTGCCAAGGCCTCAGACAGGGAACCTGCCAGCGAGAACGCCTGAGAGCGCCCGACGGCGGTCTCGACACTCACCTGACACCCAACGACCCACCCCCTCGCCACCGTGAGCGGGGTCCGCAGTCCCGGCGACCACCTGTCTCCCAGGGACCGAGAAGAGGAAATTACCCATGCCGAAGAACAAGACGCACTCCGGTGCCAAGAAGCGCTTCCGGGTCACCGGCAGCGGCAAGCTCATGCGCGAGCAGGCCAACAAGCGCCACCTGCTGGAGGTCAAGTCCTCCCGCCGCAAGCGCAAGCTGTCCCAGGACCAGCCGGTCGCCCCGGCCGACGTCCGCCAGGTCAAGAAGCTGCTCGGTCGCTGACCGCCCAACCCACCAAGGAGTCTCACCATGGCACGTGTGAAGCGGGCTGTTAACGCCCAGAAGAAGCGTCGTTCCGTTCTCGAGAAGGCCTCGGGCTACCGCGGCCAGCGCTCGCGCCTCTACCGCAAGGCCAAGGAGCAGGTCACCCACTCCGGCGTCTACGCGTTCCGCGACCGTCGCGCCCGCAAGGGCGACTTCCGTCGCCTGTGGATCCAGCGCATCAACGCTGCCGCCCGCGCCGAGGGCCTGACCTACAACCGCTTCATCCAGGGTCTTGGCCTGGCCGGCGTGGAGGTCGACCGCCGCATGCTCGCCGAGCTGGCCGTCAACGAGCCGGAGGGCTTCAAGGCCCTGGTGGAGGTCGCCCGCAAGGCTCTCCCCGAGGACGTCAACGCAGCCAAGGCCTGAATCATCAGTGCAGCCGGGTGTCGGCCCCACTGATACATCTTCACCGAGTCCTCGTCACAGAATCCGTACCGGTTTGTGGCGAGGACTCGGCGTTCTGATCAGCCGCTCACGTAGGCTTACCGCATGAGCCATACCGCCTCCGCAGACCCTGACGAACTTCTCGATGACACTGCCGAGAGGCCTGCTGCCCGCGGGCCGCGGAGCCGCACCGTCAGTGAGGGGCCGGCAGCCGGTCACGAGGTGCTGAGCAACCCGGCCTCGGCCCGTATCTCCCGTGTGGCCGGCCTGTCCCGCCGCAACGCGCGAACTAAGCACCGCCGCTTCCTCGTCGAGGGCCCCCAGGGCGTGCGTGAGGCCATCCGCCATACCCCTGAGCGTGTGCTCGATGTCTACCTCACCGAGGCCGCCGTCGAGCGTCACGGCGAGATCTGGCACGAGGTCGTCGCGGCCGAGCGCTACGTCCACGTCGCCAGCGAGCAGGTCATGGACGCCATGAGTACCGATGCCCAGGGCGTTCTCGCCGTCGTTGCCGCTGCGGAGGTCACCGGCTCCGAGGCGCTCGCTACCGCCCTGGACGGGGCCAGGCTGGTCGCCGTTCTCACCCAGGCCCAGGACCCCGGAAACGCCGGCACCATCATCCGGGCAGCCGACGCCGCTGGAGCCGACGCCGTCGTCCTCGTGCGAGGCAGCGTGGATCCCACCGCTCCGAAGGTCGTGCGCTCCACCGCCGGAAGCCTCTTCCACCTGCCCGTCGTCACCGGGGTGGCCCTGGACGACGCCGTCGCCGCCCTCCACGAGGCCGGGCTCACCGTTCTGGCGGCTGACGGGCGCGGGGACTTCGACCTCTTCGAGGCCGAGTCCCTCCTGGAGGCGCCCAGCGCCTGGCTGCTCGGCAATGAGGCCCACGGACTGCCCTCCGAGGCGCTGAGCCGCGCCGACGCCGTCGTGTCCATTCCCATCTACGGCAAGGCTGAGTCGCTCAACGTCGCGGCCGCCGCAGCCGTTTGCCTCTACGCCAGCGCCCGGGCACAGGCTTAGGACACAGGTCGGCAGAACCCCAGCCGCAGCGCTGCAGCAACTCAGAGCAGCTTGCAGATCGCCTCGGCCGCTTGGCCCGGACCATCCAGCCCCTTCATGAGCTCGGCCATGTGCTGGGCACGTGAGCGCATGCGATCGTCTGCCAGGGCCTCGCGCACCAGCGCTGCCCAGTCGGCCCTGCGAGCCTCCTTCTGGGACACGAGCCGGGCCGAGCCGAAGGCCGCACAGCGCTGGACGTTGAAACGCTGCTCGAGCTGCAGCGGGATCCCGATGAAGGGCCACCCTTGCACGCAGCTGGTCTGCACTGTTCCCTCCCCGCCGTGGGTGATGGCCAGGTCCACGACATCGCCCAGCTGATGCGCCGGGATCCAGTCGGTGACATGGACGTTGAGGGGGAGCACCTCCAGGTCCTCCTGGTGGAGGTGGGAGCGCACCGGCGCCAGCACCTGGCAGTCTGCCTGTCCCAGGCCCTTGAGCACGTCGAGGACGAGGTCACGGTTCCCCGATGAGCCCACTGCGAAGTACACCAGGGGCTTGGGGCCGGAGGCCAGGTCGGACACGATGTCGGGAACCTCTCCGGGAAGTTGGGCGTAGACCGGTCCCACCATGCGGTGCCCTTCGGGCATCTCCAGCCAGTGGGGCAGAAGGTGCGGAGCGCTGGCGATGAGGTTGAGGTCCGCAGTGAGCCCGGCGAACAGCCCCCGGGGCAGGGCGACACCGTTGGCCTTGGCCACCTGGTGGAAGGCGCGCGGCAGTGGCGCCCGGGTGCCCACGGTATGGAGCAGCCGGGCGGCTGCGCCGTCGACCAGGCACTCCTCGGGGGTGGTGCGGGGCAGAAAACCGGTGGCGCCCACTGTGCGCGCTGCCTCCAAGTGCGCCAGCGAATAGGCGACGGGCCTTACGAAAACCAGTGGCACGCACTCGGCTCGGGCCGAAATAAACTGGCTGGGAGTTACTCCGATGACGACGGCATCCGGTCGCAGGCAGCGCAGCAGTACCCGTTCGCTCGTGACCCGTTGGGCGAGCATCTGTGCTGTGAACGGGTGGCGCAGACTCCGTCCCTGGTCAAATGCCAGCGCCTGCCGGCCCTCCTCGTCACTGAGATAGGGGGTGAGCAGGCGGAACTCGAAGCCCGCGGCCTTGATGTACTCGGAGTTGCGCCGCGAGAAGCCAGCAAAGACGCACTCAACGTCCGAAGGCATGCGTCGGGCCACTTCAATGGCGCGGGTCACCTCGGCAAAGTTGAACGTCTCCGGAGCGAAGAGAACTCGGGACGTGTTTTTGCGTACGGACACCGCGCATCCAGTGGCGCCTTCAGGCATGATCAGCTCCCCTTCTGAGAGTGAGGAGCCCCTGTGTGCGGGCGGCCCTCGACGTCCCTTTTATTGCACGCCGCGTGCAACTGGAGGAGAGGGTACCACGTTTAATCTTACACGAGTGCCATTCTTACGCTGGGGTTAGAATGGCGGAAAAAATATTATGTCTGGTGGATTAAGCGGATGGGCGTCATGGTGTGTCCCCCGGTCGAGAGGTGGCTTCGACAGCGCTTGGCGGAAGTCCTCAGTGACTGCCTGTCAGATCGCAGGAGGGTGCTGGTGCCGAGCCGTGCTCCTGGTACTGGTCATCATCCTGCCGTGCCTGGGATACCAGGCTTCGCAGTGCCTGGGCGGACATGTTCGTGATCGTCTCCTGGCTGATCTCAGGATGCTCCAGCCAGGCCAGGCACAGAGCGATCATCGTGCTGATCCACACCTTGGTCGCGAACATGGCGCGCTCATCGGGGTCTGTGACTCCGATGAACATGAGAACAAGGCGCCCATAGCGCTCGAAGCTGGTGGCCAGCGCGGCCGCGATCTCCGGGTCCTGGTCAAGGCCCCCTGTGTGCAGTGCCCGGAAGCTGTCCGGCCTGGCTCTCACGTAACCCGCGAAGGTGGAGATCGCCCCTTCCAGCGTCGGCTCGATCTGCTGCTCAACCAGGCCGTGAAGGTGGAGGATCTCATGCTCCACGATGGCTCGGGCGAAGGCGGTCTTGGACGGGAAATAGTGATAGAAGAGCGTGCGCGAGACGCCTGCCCGCTTGATGATCTCGTTGACATGGGTGCGATCGAGGGTTCCTTCCGCGAACAGCTCAACCCCGACCCTCACCAGTTCCTCCCGGCGCTGCTCGGGTTGGAGGCGGCGGCGCGGATCGGCTGTATTCGCGGGACTCATGCAGATGAGACTACGACCGGACGGTCGACTTGTGCGGTTAGGCGCTCTGTACGGCGTGTGACCATCATCCCAGAGAGAGGTCGTTGGTGAGGCTCGGTTGACGTCTCGGTCTCAGACGGTGCTACTCTTCCAGGCGAAAGGTCGGAACTGCGGCAGTCTGTTATCCACGAGTGTTCATCATAGGCACCCGACGGGTCTCAGTGGGCGCAGGGAGTTTTGAACCGGCTTTCTCAGGTTGAGGCCAGTATGCGAGCAGGAGGAATGCGGTGCACATGTGGATGTGTTGCTGTTGCTGTCGATGAGGCAGATATCGCTCCCATATCCGCGTTGAGACGAGGTACTCGTGACCACATCCGCATCCTCTCCTGATCAGGCAGCCGCAGACCGGACCGATGACGTCCTGGTGCGGATCAGCCATGTCACCAAGTACTACGGCCGCTTCAAGGCCCTCGACGATGTCTCACTCGACATCCACCGCGGCGAGGTCGTGACCGTCATCGGTGCGTCGGGCTCGGGCAAGTCGACCCTCTGCCGCACGGTCAACCGCCTGGAGCCGATCCAGGAGGGCGAGATCGAGATCGACGGGATCCCGTTGCCCCAGGAGGGCCGGGCACTGGCCCAGCTGCGCGCTGAGGTGGGAATGGTCTTCCAGTCCTTCAATCTCTTCCCGCACCGCACGGTGCTGGACAACATCACCCTGGCGCCTGTCAAGGTGCGAGGCGTCCCACGGAATCAGGCCGAGGAGCGGGCCCGTGAGCTGCTGATGCGCGTCGGTCTGGAGGACCAGGCCGGCAAGCGACCCGCTCAGCTCTCCGGGGGTCAGCAGCAGCGGGTCGCCATTGCCAGGGCACTGGCCATGGACCCCAAGGTCATGCTCTTCGATGAGCCCACCAGCGCCCTCGACCCTGAGATGATCAATGAGGTCCTCGACGTCATCAAGGACCTGGCCGCCTCCGGCATGACCATGCTCGTCGTCACCCATGAGATGGGCTTCGCCCGCTCGGCGGCCGACCGTGTCGTCTTCATGGACGGCGGTCAGATCGTCGAGTCCGGCAGGCCCTCCGAGTTCTTCTCCTCACCGCGCACTGAGCGCGCCCGCGACTTCCTCTCCAAGGTGCTCAGCCACTGAGCCCCGGGCCGTGCTCCTCTCCCGGGTGCGGCCACCACCGCAGGCCTTGAGCCGGGACGGCCCGTCCCCGTCCGAACGAAAGGAACATCATGACCACCTTCTCCCGCCGCAGCCTCCTGGCTACTACCGGTGCCGTCTCCTTGGCTGGTGTCCTGGCGGCCTGCGCCGACACGGGTGCCGACGGCAAGGCCGTCGCCTCAGCGTCTGCCTCCGACGCCGAGTACGACAAGGCCATCAACTCCGGCCCGGTAGCAGCCGATGACGTCGTGGCCGCCTCAACCTGGGCCGCCGCCGTCAAGAAGGCCGGCAAGTTCGTCACCGGCGGGACCAAGACCTCCGAGGTGTTCTCCTGGGAGGACTCCAAGACGAAGAAGATCTCCGGATTCGACGCGGCCATCGCGCAGGCGCTGGCCCGCTACATCATTGGTGGTGAAGACGCCCGCTCCCTCCTTGAGGTCCAGCAGGTCACATCCGACACACGCGAGACCGTCCTGACTAATGGCACGGTCAACGCAGTCGTCGCCACGTACACGATCACCCCGGAGCGAGCCGAGAAGATCGACTTCGCCGGCCCGTACTACGCCTCCAGTCAGGCCATCCTCGTCAAGGCCGACAACAAGGACATCACCGGTGTTGACAGCCTGACCGGGGACGTCGCCGTCCAGTCCAACTCCTCATCCGCCTCCGCCCTGAAGAAGCACGCTCCCAACGCGACCGCCAAGCCCTTCGACACCCAGGCCAAGTGCGTCGCCGCTGTCGAGAGCGGGCAGGTCAAGGCCTACGTCGTGGACCAGTCACTGCTCAAGAGCGAGGTCCTGTCCAACGACAAGGTCAAGATCGTCGGTGACACCTTTGCCGAGGACCCCTACGGCATCGGACTTCCCAAGGACTCCGGTGCCCAGGCCTTCGTCAACACCTTCCTGCAGACGATCGAGGCGGATGGTACATGGAAGAGGATCTGGGACGCGACGATCGGTAAGTCGCTCGGCGGTGACGCGCCTCAGCCACCGGCCATCGGCTCGGTTCCGGGATCATCAGCCGCAGGCGCGGCGGGTACTGACGGGGCCGGCGGCGCTGAGCAGACTGCAGCCCCTGAGGAAGGCGCCGAGCAGGCGCCCGACCAGGGCGGCGAGGAGGCCCCGCAGGAGTCCTGAACCAAGTTCGTAGCCCGTGAGGTTCATCGCGTCGTCGGTCCCGGGGAGGGGCCCGCGCCCGGGCTGACGACGCGATGGCCAGCGGCGTTCAGGCCATGGTGACGACCCGCATCTTTCAAGGAGGCGACCGTGAGTGCCATTACCGACAATCTCGCTGATATCGGTTCAGGGCTGCTCGCCACACTGATGATTTCTGTTCTGTCCTACCTGGGCGGGCTGGTCCTGGGATCGCTCATGGCCATCTTCCGGGTCGGTCCCATCCCTCCGCTGCGGGCCCTGGGTGCTGCGTGGGTAACGGTGGCCTGCAACATCCCCAACCTGTGCCTCATGGTGCTTGTCGGCCTGGCGCTTCCCCACGCCGGCATCACCATCCCACTTTTCTGGTCGGTGATCGTCGCACTGATCTTCTCCTCGTCCGGATTCGTGTGCGAGACGGTGCGCAGCGGGATCAACTCGGTGTCCAAAGGACAGATCGAGGCCGCCCGAGCACTGGGTATGCCCTTCGGGCTCATTATCCGCGGCATCGTCCTGCCCCAGGCTCTGGCCCGCACGATCCAGCCGCTGGTCAACATCTTCATCGCCTGCCTCATCGGCTCCTCGCTCGCCGCGGCGGTCGGCGTCGTCGAGTTGACTGCCGTCACGCAGCGGATCAACCAGGATCGGGCCGCGGGAGTCATCACCTTCCTCACCTCAGGTCTGACCTACCTGGCGATCGCCTTTGCCGCAACGAGGCTTGGCGGTCTTCTTGAACGACGCCTCGAGTTTATGGGGAAGGAGCGAGCATGAGCTCAGACATCATGACGATGCCAGATCCCCGTCCGCGCCGACAGCGGGGGAAGAGCTCCGGAGCGACGGATGCGGCGCTGCTCTTCGATGAGCCGGGCCCGCGGGGGCGTCTTCTGATCGCTATGGGATCGGTCGTCGCGGTCATCGCAATCGTGGCCTCGACTGGTGCGGTCCTCTACCGACTGGACCTCGCCGGACAGCTCGACTATCCCGAGTGGCGTTACTTCCTGGGACACTCGGTCGTCAGTCAGCTCATGGAGGCCGCTGGTACCACCCTGTCCCTGGGGGCCGTTGCAGCGGTGCTCACCTTCCCGTTGGGAATCGCTCTGGGGTGGCTCCGCCTGCTGGACAACCGCCCCATCAGATGGCTGGTCGGTCTGTGGATCGATGCCATGCGAGCTGTGCCGATGCTGCTGCTCGTCTACTTCTTCCTCCTGGTGGTCCCTCGCTTTGTGACGGTCTCGGACTTCTGGAAGCTGGCGCTGCCGATCGTCATGTGCACCTCGGCGACGACGGCGGAGGTCTTCCGCTCCGGCATCCGGGCGCTGGACCGAGGGCAGACGGAGGCCGCTGTGGCACTGGGGATGAGCGGGTCTCTCACGATGCGCCTCATCCTGGCGCCACAGGCCCTGCGCCTCATGCTTCCGACCCTCATCACTCAGATGGTCACCATCATCAAGGGGACGACACTGGCGTACGTGCTCGCCTACCCCGAGCTCATGTATCGCGGTTCCACCGTGATCGGCCAGGCGAAGATCGACGCCCATTTGTCCGTCTTCTTCCAGACCTACGTCATCATCGCAGTGGCCTACATCATCGTGAACTGGGCCCTGGGGGCGCTGGCGAGGTACCTCGAGTCGCGTACCCGCTGAGGGACGTCGTCGTCAGCGCCCCAAGGCATGACGTCGATCAGTTGAAGCTCGAGGTGTCGGTTGCGCACACGCGCAGGCGATGACCGTCAGGATCGGCTGCCACAAAGGTGTAACCGAACTCGAGGGTGGTTGGTTCAAGGACCATGGAAATGCCCAGGGCCTTCCATCGCGCGTAAAGTCGGTCGACGACGTCGGCCGACTCAACGTTACTCAGGCTCAGCTCGCCGCCACCAATGTAAGGCTCGGCGGCAGGCTCGATCTGGTCCGCCGCCTGCAGCCCGAGTGTCATGCCGTCGGACAGGGAGAAGACGCTGAAGCCCGGATAGGTCTCGACCGGACCGGAGCCCAGGATCTTACGGTAGAAGCCGGTGCTCGCCTTGACGTCGGAGACATAGAGGATGACGCTGTTAGGGGTGAAGACTGGTTCGGTACGCATGATGCTCCCTTTCTCTGCTGCTGTCGTGCGTTGACGGCAGGAGGCTAGAGACGATTGATGACACCTTCTGTCATGTAGGTGCGAAGATGAGAACATGCGTGCTGACCGTCTGCTGTCCCTGCTCTGGTTGCTCCGTGCGCACGGCGGGATGCCCGCCCCCGAGCTGGCGCAGAGACTGGAGGTCTCACGGCGCACCGTGCTGCGGGATGTTGAGGCGCTGTCCGCTGCGGGAGTACCGGTGTGGTGTGAGCGGGGGCCTTGCGGGGGAGTGAGGATCGATCCCGGCTTTCGCATCGACGTGACAGGTCTGAACCATGAGGAGAGCCGAGCGCTTTTCGCTGGTCTCACTACGTGGGGCGCTGTTCCTCTGGGACTGGGTGAGGCTCTCACCTCAGCGGTGCGTAAGCTGCTCGCCGCAGTCCCCAGCGGCCAGCGGGAAGGATCCGTCGATATAGCCTCACGCATCGTCATTGATCCCCAGGGATGGCTGCCTCTACCAGATCGTGAACGTACCGGTCCTGTGTTCCGAACAGTTCAGAAGGCAGTCTTCACACGTCACCAGTTGCGGATGGTCTACCGGCGCAAGTCGAGAACGGCGGTGCAGAGTGTTGTTGAGCCGCACGGTTTGATCGCTGCCGGCCGTAGCTGGTACCTGTGCACCTCGCACGACGGCGACATCCGCTTCACCAGGCTGTCCCGTATCGAGGAGGCTGAGGTACTCACTGAGGAGTGTCCCGATGACTCCGGCTTCGACATGACCGCTGCGTGGCAGAAACGACGTGAGGAGTTCCTCGAGACGTTCGAGGCCGTCACAGCCACTGTCTGGGTGCGGGATGATCGCTGGAGCGACGTGCAGGAGTGGACGCTGCGCGCAACGATGACTGATGTGGACGACTCGCCTCCTGATGAGGACGAATGGACCTGTCTCCAGCTGGAGTTCATGGACCATCTGCACGCGATGACGATTCTGCTGCGGCTCGGTCCGGACGCCAGCATCGTCGCACCCGAGTATCTGCGCCAAGACCTCATCAACTACCTGAAGCGCACGCTTGAGCGGTGCCAGGACGACAGCGCCTGATGACCTAACGTTGAGGCGGGGAGGGGCAGGCCACCCACCCCCCCCCGTGAATCGAAGGAGGCGCTCCATGTCCAAGGCCGTGCAGGAGGACAGTCCTGTTCCGCGGCGTCGAGCCGACACCGATGCCAGAGTGTCCGCAGCGGTTCTTGAGCAACTGAGCTCTCGCGGCTATCAGAGACTGACGATCGAGGGCGTTGCCAAGCAATCCGGTGTGGCTAAGACGACGATCTACCGGCGTTGGCAGTCGAAAGCGGAGATGGTGTTCGACCTGGTCATTCATCGTGGCGGCACTGAAGGACTCGCCGACTCCGGGTCCCTCTCCGGAGACATTGAGACGCTTGCTGGGCGAGTGGTTGAGCTCATCGCCGTCGAACCGGGCAGAAGCGCGCTCCCCGGCCTGCTGGCCGATATGGCTGGAGATCCTGACCTCGCCTCAAGACTGCAGCAGAGCGTTGTCTCGGCCTTGCGCTCCGACATCGTGGCGATGATCGATCGTGCGGTATCCCGGGGTGAAGTGGAGAAAAATATCGACGTCGACGATCTGTACGCTGCACTGCTCGGCGTTCCGTATGTGCATGTACATCTCCTTGGCCACGTGCGGCCCGACTCTCTGCGCAGAGAGCTGTCAGAGGTCCTCCTGACGCTACTGGGAGCTGTTCAGAGAAATTGAACCACGGACACGGGCATTCCCGTGTCCGTCTTCCTCGTGTTGCGCTACGATACGTAGCGTACGTCTACATGAGGAGGAATGATGAACGCGCAGGACACGATGTGGGCGGTGCAGTTCCGCTCCTACGGCTCTCCGGAGGTGCTTGAGGTGGGACCGGCCGCGATGCCGAGTCCGGGCCCCAAGGACGTTGTTGTCAAGGTTGCCGCGTTCAGTATCAATGCAGTCGACCTTCAGACGAGACGAGGAAAGATGCGTCTGTTCGACGGAATGGGTTTTCCGAAGGGAACGGGTGTGGACTTCGCTGGACTCGTGCATGAAGTCGGCGACC
>ERZ772874.1817-NODE-1817-length-10927-cov-5.129231_pt1 | contig 10927 bp, 10 predicted proteins | sample MGYA00580586_ERZ772874 | MGnify/ENA primary metagenome ERZ772874 (study PRJEB29015, sample SAMEA2737952) | human oral metagenome | biome: human oral; feature: human-associated habitat; material: dental | place: China | collected 2154 ... | reverse complement strand
TGTCCGAGCTGGTGAAGTACCTGGCGGCGGACCACGTCGTGATCATTGACGCCCCAACAAGACCAACCCCTATTCGCTGCTCGACAACCCCACGGGGATCGCGGTAGAGAAGGGGCAGGACCTCATCGTCTTCGTCGAGGACACTCGGGGCTTCGAAGGACTAAGCCTACGTGTGCAGAACCTCGACAAGCCCGGTGGTGATGGCTTTGGCGGTGAGTACTACCCACTCTATAAGGGTATGAACAAGATCAAGATGCGTGCCCCAGGGCTTGCCTACGTGATGTACCACACCATGGATGAGGCTAAGCTCGCTTCGCTACGTCCTATCCGCATGCACTTCGCCACAGGTACTGTCAATGGCTACTACGACTCCCAAGACCCCAAGCTATCTGGTCGCTGGAAGGAGCTCCTGAGCAAGGCCTCAGATAAGTACTTCGACGTCCTTGGGAAGTATGCTCACCTGACCTTCGAGACCGCTAACTTCCGCAACTATACTCCCGAGGGTAGAGACATCACCAATACCTACGACAGCATCGTACGCAACGAGTGGGTTCTCCACGGCTACTACAAGTACAACTGTACGCCTAAGAACCGCATGTACCTACACGTCATGTACCATGCCTATATGTACGCTACGTGGTACCACACGGCCTACGTAGTCGGTACGGCAGAGGCTATCCTAGACCCTGCTAAGATGCGTAACCCCAAGTCACAGGGTGCTGCTTGGGGGCCTTCGCACGAGATCGGTCACATGAACCAGATCCGTCCGGGGCTTCTCTGGGCTGGGATGACGGAGTGTACCGTAAACATCCCCTCAGAGTACATCACGACCTATGTCTTCAAGCAGCCCTCTCGTCTGCAGGAGGAGCGCATGGGCGATGGCAACAACCGCTACTCGCTCGCCTTCTCGCATATCATCGCAGGGGAAGCTCCATTCTGTACGGCAGGGAGCACCAACTCTAGGGATGGTATCATGCAGGGGGTCGATGTCTTCAAGCAGCTCGTACCCTTCTGGCAGTTGGAGCTCTACTTCGGCAAGGTGCTTGGCCGTAGCCCTCGTCAGAATGCGGATGCAGTCTCTGGCTTCTATCCCGACCTCTACGAATACTTCCGCAGGCATGACTCTCCGGGGACACCTGGTCTACAGCAGGCAGAGTTTGCCTATGCTGCCTCTAAGGTGGCCGGGCGAGACCTCACCCGCTACTTCGAGCGATGGGGCTTCTTCCGTGCGGTAAATACGATCATAGACGACTACGGCAAGAGCAAATTCGTCCTTACCGAGGTGGAAGCAAACGCAGTGAAGAATCGTATCGCTAGTCTAAACTTACCCAAGGAAGATATCGCCCTAGAGTACATCACTGATGGTAATGCACATCTCTTTAAGGATAAGCCCAGCATCATCCAAGGAAGCAAGGCTAGCATCAACAGCCAGTCTGTAAAGATCAGTGGATGGCAGAATGTCGTTGCCTTCGAGGTGTACAACGCTCAGGGCAAGCTCATCTTCGTCGCCGACGCTACCTATCCCAAGGAAGGGGAAGCGCACTTCTTCCTCGGCTCTTCTTGGGTCAAGGGCAATAGCATCAAGGCTGTCTCTGCAGGCAACGCACGTGTTACCGTCCCCACAGAGTAGCCTTCTCCACTTGTGAGCCTTGGCACCCCCATCTAGGGGGTATCCCACTCACAGAATAGCAAGTAGTACGACACCCCTGCCCTATCTCGTATAGGGCAGGGGTGTCGCACATTCTGCCTCTACCCCTCCGCCCCATCATAACCCTCATAGATACGTAGGCAGACGGTGTGGAGGCATAGAGTGGGAGATGCGCACACTACGCCCCTGCCTAGGAGCGAGTCACCCGTGCTCATCCCCTCGCATAACACACTCTGTACTAGACTCCCCGAGCGAGCCAAAACGAGCATACCGAGTACGTCTCTGCGCTCTTACCTAGAGTGTGAGGAGATACTCGAGATGCCCACCATGCGGGCTCCAGAGCGCCCTCTGAGATTGGGCTTTCTAGGATCTTATTAGACCTATTTGACCTATTGGCCTTATTAGACCTATTAGCCCAGCCTACTAGTACCAGCCCCACCAGCTCCACCAGCCTACCAGCCCTACTACCCTCTACTGCGGGAGGAGGTACGTCCAGTCCCGCTCAGTGGAGTGCTCGGGAGCAAAACAGAAGCCCTCGGGACGACAGGCCTTGACCTCGTCCTCGGTGGTGAGCCCTCGGCGGATCACTTCGCCTGCGAGCGTCCCCCGAGCCATCTTGGTATAGACGACGATCTGCTTGTGGCGACCATCGGGCTGTACGGTTAGGAAGGTCGGGGTGAGGACACGTAGCTGTCGCTCCACCTCCGCCCAGTGAAAGAGCTGATGCATCTCCTCGCTTGCCAGATAGAGCAGGGTGCCCCCCTGCCGCTTGCCTTCCTCGATGAGTAGCGGGGTGAGGCGGTCTCGCCAGTAGTCAAAGAGACGCTCTCCCTCCCCACACAGGGGTAGGTGAATGCCCCCCTCCATCCGATAGGGACGTATCTGATCACTCGGTCGGAGCAGACCATAGACGAAGGAGGTCATCCGAAGACGTTCGCCCGCCATCTGCCACTCCTCGGCACTAAAGGTCTGCGCTGCTATCTTGCGGTAGACCATCCCCGAGTAAGCCAGCAGGGCTGGTCGCTCCGCTACACCTTCGTCGAAGAAGGCTCTCTGCCGAGCATAGACCTCGTCCCTTAGGCGAGGGCTTAGGGCAAGCGCCCGTCCCAGCTCTTGGGCTGAGAGGCGAAGGCTCTCGGCGATGATCTGATGTGCCTCCGAGAGGAAGCGGGGAGTGGAGGATGGAGCATCGGGACATAGCGACTTAGCTCCTGCGAAGGTCTTCGCCGGGGATATGAGGATAAGCATAAGATAGTCGGTGGATAAGGGTGAGGATTACTTAGTAGCACGGAGCACCTCACGCTTGCCCGGAGGGCCTGCGAGACGCTCCACGGCGAAGCCTGCACGCTGGAGGCGTCGGCGTACCTCCCCCTTAGCACAGTAGGTGGTGAGCATTGCCCCAGGATGTGCGGCAGCGTATAGGCGCTGGAAGAGGACTTCGTCCCATAGCTCGGGCTGAGCCTCGGGCGAGAAGGCATCGTAGTAGATGACGTCTATCCCCTCGGAGGGTATATAGGTCGTGAGATCGGTGTGTACCTTGTGCAGGGTGAAGGTGGGGCTTAGCACCACATCTTCGCCCCAAGGGCTACTGTGGAGTAGTCGTAGGAGGGTGTCGCCCTGTGTCTCTGTGGATAAGTCATAGGAGAGACGACTGTAGACGTCCTCCCCGATCGGGTATTTCTCTAGGGTCGTGTAGCGGATAGGCTGATGGAGCTCCTCGGCAAGGAGTGCTGTCAAGAGGGCATTGAGTCCCGTACCAAAGCCTACCTCCAGCACCTCTAGGGCTCGCTCACTACTCCGATCCCATCGCTCCAGCCTGCCCCGTAGCGCAAGCCCCGTATAGATATGGCGACTCTCCTGCACGGCTCCGTGCGTCGAGTGGTAGTGCTCCCCGAAGGTCGGAGTGTACAGCGTCAAGCTCCCATCCTCGGTCTCATGGAGCTCGGGAGGAAGGTACGTCATCGGCCGAGCAAGGGGAGAAGGGGCGAGACCATCTGCCAGAGGGCAATCCCCGTGGCGACACTGACATTCAGAGAGTGCTTCGTCCCATACTGGGGGATCTCCAGACATTGGTCTACCTCGGATACCACAGCTTCACTCACCCCGTGCACCTCATTGCCTAGGACTAGAGCATAGCGCATCGCAGGATCAGGGACGAAGGTCTCTAGGCTTAGGCTATCGTGTACCTGCTCTAGCGCGAGCAAGTGATAGCCCTCAGCACGTAGAGCACGTAGTGCCTCTAGGATGGAGGGCTCGTAGTGCCAAGCGACACTCTCCTCCGCCCCGAGGGCAGTCTTATGAATATCTGGGTGTGGAGGGCGTGCCGTGATCCCACACAGAGTTAGCCCCTCGAGACGAAAGGCATCGGCAGTGCGGAAGATGGAGCCTAGGTTATTCATACTCCTCACATCCTCGAGCACGAGACGGATAGGGAGCTTATCGCTCCGCTGGAAGTCCTGGAGCGTGAGTCGCTCCATCTCGGTAATCGTACGCTTCTTCATCACGAAGTCTAAGGGGAGGATACCTCGCCTCTTGGGCTAGAGGGGGAGGTAGATGACCTTCTTCGTCTTAAAGTATTCCTCCTCGAAGGTCGGATAGAGGTCCTGCACCTCGATGATCCGCTTGTAGGGGCGGATCTCTGCCTGTAGCTCCCCGCCCTTGAGACAGATGAGCCCATTGGGCATCCCGTTGCGGTGCTCATGATGGATTAGGCGCTGGGTGAAGCCCACGAGTTCGCCAAGCTGCATCACAGCACGACTGACGACGAAGTCAAAGGTCTCCCGTACATCCTCCCCTCGTCCATGTAGCGTACGGACATTCGTTAGCCCAAGAGCCTCTGCCACTGCCCCTGCGACCTTTACCTTCTTGCCAATACTATCGACCAGTAGGAATTCGCACTCGGGGAAGAGGATTGCCAAGGGGATCCCAGGGAAGCCCCCGCCCGTGCCAAAGTCGAGGATACGAGTGCCCGCCTTGAAGCGAATCATCTGCGTGATCCCGAGGGAATGCAGGACATGATGCTCATAGAGCCCGTCGATGTCTCGGCGAGAGATCACGTTGATCTTGGCATTCCAGTCACGGTAAAGGGCATCGAGCTGGGCGAACTGCTCGATCTGCCTTGGGCTTAGAGAGGGGAAGTACTTCTTGATTATATCCATCCGATCTATATGGGTAGGGCTAGTGAGGGAGGTAATGGGAGAGAATAGAGCCGGGGCGAAGAATCGGCTGTAAATCTTGGTAGGGGACGAAGATCGTGATCTTCCCGACGGCATAGGGAGCTATCTCGTAGGGATTGTAGATATAGGTCAGTCCCTTCGGGCCAATGGAGCAGTTGTCATTCGGTGTGAGGTCCACCGCTGAGATCCCCTCCTTCTCCTCCAGCTCCTCGAGGGTCTTAACCTTGTAGCCAATGAGGAGTCTGCGCTGTAGGATCTTGGTCAGCTGCGCCGTATAGTCCTCGACGAAGTAGTCACTCTCCCTGAGGAGGGTCTTCGTGCGGCGGTCAATATTGTAGAAGCCCGTCCCATAGTTGCCATGCACAGCACCAGCATAGTACTCTGCCAGATCCTTGTGTACACTGATCACTAGGCTGTCGATATAGTCTACCTGGGTAGAGAGCCGTAGGTCACTCTTGAGCTCGTTGAGGTCTTCCTGAGACATCTCCGGGGAGCACTGATCTTGTATGGTGTACTCGCTACTCATATCTCGGATGTAGGTATCTAAAGCTACACGAGGGGAGAGGCTAGCATACTGATCTCCGAAGGCTATTCGAGAGAATAGATGCTCCAGCGTAGAGTCTCCAGCGAGGTAGCGGAAGGTGATGTTCGCATAGAGCGAAGGGCCACTCTTCTTCTTTTGGTCTTCATAGTACGTATCCTCTACTACGATGGAGTCCAGGCTAACGAGACTCGTAAGGCTAGCTAGCCCTGTACTATCTCCTGCTGCACCCTCGGTAGAGTCAGATGAGTGCGACGAGCACGACGAGCATGAGGGTAGGGCAAAGAGCGTCAGACCCACCAGCGCAAGGAGCGTCGAGACCAAAGCTATTCGGTAGTTCATCCTATGTAGAAATTAAATAATGTTGTAAGGCAAAGATACCACCTTTCCCTAAAACACAGATGTTTCATTCTCCGCATCATACGTAGTGTACCCCTAGGGTATCCCTCTACGGATTTCCCCTGCTCACCCCTCCCTCGCCCCTATCTACCTAGCGAAGCAGAGTCCATCCAACCGAAGGCAAGTAGCCCCGAAAGCCCTAAGTACGACCCTGCCCTAAGCACCAGAGCTGACCCATGAAATCACCATAGTGCGAGGGCAAGGACGTCAAAAGGAGCATACACCGAAGATAGAAGTATCTATGTCCTAGTATAGATATGCAAAGCATATACCTCCTACCTAGGAGGGATGAGTATACACGTGTGTACACAACTGTATACCCACGTGTACACTACTGTATACACGCGTGTACACAAGTGCGCTCTAAGTATCTCCTCTCTAGGGCTCGCTTGTATGTCTACTCCTTGGGAATAATGCCTAGGATCTTTAGTGATAGGCTAAGGCTCCCTGGGATATGAAATAATACCCCCGAAGATCCAAAGGCAGGAGTGTGCGAGCGAGATCATGCGTCGGCTCTGCCCTATCTACCTAGCGAAGCAGAGTCCCTCCCACCAAAGGCAAGTAGCCCCGAAAGCCCTAAGTGCGCCCCTGCCCTAAGCACAACCCCAAAGGCCTATATAAGTGAGATGCGCTAACTTTGTAGTCAATAAGTGCATAACGAGACAGAGATGAATCAACTAGATATATTCCTCGGTGGAGCCGTGCTCCTCTTCACCCTCGCAGGGCTCTTCGGTGGAGCGGTGAAGCGTGTGGTACAGGTGGCTGCCGTCGTCATTGCCTTCCGCGAGTCCTGGCGTCTGACCCCTTGGGTTCAGTCCGCACTGGAGGGACTCCTCGGGCACCCTGTGGGCGCATGGGGCTTCATCATCCCGCTCCTTGGCTTCCTCATCGTATACCTAGGGATCCGTATGCTCGGGGGGTGGTTCTCCTCCCTGACGAAGGGTACCCTGCTGGGTATCCTCGACCGCATACTAGGCTTCGTGCTTGGGCTGCTCGTGGGGGTCTACCTCATGGGCTATGCGTGTCTCCTCTTCGAGGGGATCTTCCCTACGCCTCCACTCAAGCCCTCGAGCGGTGAGCCCCTGACGACCCGACAGACCTCCGTCCTCTACCCTTACCTCATACGTGCCGTAGGCGATATACGGCAGGCGAAGACCATCATCTTCCCCGAGGAACCAAAGCTCCCCGAGGAAGCCCCTACTCCCCCACCCACTAAGAAGCGCAGACGATGAACCCACTAGAGCTGATCCACCGCTACTACCCCGAGGGTAGCGACATAGAGCGTGTCCTACGCCTACATAGCGAGGACGTCACAGGTCTAGCCCTAGAGCTCGTGGACCGACACCCCGAGATGAACCTTGACCGCACCTTCGTCCAGGAGGCTGCTATGCTCCACGATATAGGCATCTATAAGACCAACGCCCCCGAGATTCATTGCCACGGCGATGCCCCCTATATCCTACACGGCTATCTAGGGGCGGAGCTGCTGAGGAGCCTAGGATTTCCCCGCCATGCCTTAGTCGCCGAGCGTCATACGGGCAGCGGGCTGACCGAGGAAGAGATACGTAGCCGAGGGATCGCCCTCCCCCCCGGGGTCTACACCCCAGAGAGCCTGGAGGAGAAGCTCATCTGCTACGCAGACAAGTTCTACTCCAAGACGAAGCTAGGGCAACGAAAAGCCCTCGACAAGGTACGCTCGGGCTTCGCCAAGCACGGCGAGGAGGCACTTCGGCGCTTCGAGCTCCTACACGAGCTATTCGGACAATAGGTGTCTTGAACGGGGGACTATCCTTGCACTTATTTGCATTCTTCCCCGATAAAGCCTACCTTTGCCTATAGAAAGAAACAGAGCCACGATGTCGGTTGGGAAACTCATCGTACTATAGTTGAAAACCGAGACAAACCGAGATGCTAATGGCGGGCTACAACGTGCCTCTCGGGGTACGTTCTCCTGGCGACAGGGGATACAGTAGATTACAAAGGTATTAAGGTACTCAAATCCTGTTTTTCGGAGTTTTCACTTAATCTGCTCGTGGCTCCCCCCTTCAGAGAAGGTCATCCACTACCCCACAGCTTGGGAGCGGGTGACCTTCTTACTTTTTAGCCTCCTCGGGAAATGGGCATTCCTACCCTCGGGACAAGCGTCTCCACTCCCTCACGGATGGCTCTTCGTGCCCTCGGGGATTGGTTTGTAGACTTCTCCCTCCCTGATGGGAGAGCGTCCCAAGCTCCGCCCTATCCCCCACCCTCAGATAAAGCAAGCCCCTACCCTCATTACTCTGAGGGGAGGGGCTACGCTTATAGATTGGAGGGGGAAGACCAGCGAGAGAGGCTAGTGGGACTTGCGCTCGTGGTGATCCTGCTCCATATAATCAATGAAAGCACGATTGACTAGGTGTGACCCACCTGCCGTAGGGTAGTGACCCGAGAAGTACCAGTCGCCCGGGTGATGTGGGATAGCCTCGTGCAGCCCCTCAAGGCTCTGGAAGACAAGCTCCACCTCGGCACGTGTTCCCTCGGGGCGAAGAAGCTCTACCATCTTGGCCGAGATCTCCTCGGGGGTGAAGGGAGCATAGATAGCCTGTACCACATTCTCTACCCACTCCGTCTCGGGTAGCTGATTTAGCTGGAGAGCCTTCCGGTACTGCTCATCCAGGAGCTGCTGCATCCCTCGCTCACGAATGAGGGCTATGGCGGCACGGAAGGCGATGAACTCCTTCATCTTGCTCATGTCGATCCCGTAGTAGTCTGGGTAGCGCACCTGTGGACAGCTAGAGACAATGACGATCTTGCGAGGTCCAAGGCGATCCAGGATACCGATGATGCTCTGCCGAAGGGTCGTACCTCGCACGATACTATCATCGATGACCACTAGGCTATCTACACCTCGCTCCACCGACCCGTACGTGATGTCGTAGACGTGTGCTGCGAGCTCGTTACGGCTCTTGCCCTCGGAGATGAAGGTACGGAGCTTGATGTCCTTGATGGCGACCTTCTCAGTGCGTACATGCTGGGCAAGGATAGCCCTCAGAGCCTCCTCGCTGAGACCGGGCTGGGACTGTATCTGCTGGAGCTTCTGCTCTGTAAGGTACTTGTCCAGCCCCTCGACCATACCATAATAGGCAACCTCGGCAGTATTGGGGATGAAGGAGAAGACCGTATGCTGTAGGTCTCCGTCTACTGCCCTGAGGATAGCGGGCGTGAGGTGTTCCCCGAGGGCCTTGCGCTCCCGATAGATATCTCGGTCACTGCCACGAGAGAAGTAGATGCGCTCGAAGCTACAGGCAGCGCTGGGCTTAGCCTCCACGATCTGCTCTGTACGCACCTCGGCAGAACGACTGACGAGGAGGGCTTGCCCTGGGTGTAGCTCCTGCACTCGGTCGCTCGTGATGTTCATCACTGTCTGTATGACGGGACGCTCGGAGGCCAGCACGACGATCTCGTCATCTACATAGTAGAAGGCTGGACGGATCCCCCAAGGGTCTCTCATTGCATAGCTCTCCCCACTACCCGTCTGTCCGCACATCACGAAGCCACCATCCCAGAGGGGGGCACACTGACGCAGGACGTTGGCCAGATCCATACGCTCCTCGATGTAGTGGGTGATATCCATCCCCTGCAGTCCGTGCCCCTTGCTCCCGATGAAGAGACGCTCGACCTCCCGATCCAGCCTATGCCCGATCTGCTCCAGTAGAATATGCATATCGGAGACGTGGCGAGGGTGCTGTCCTACGGAGGTAATGGCATCGAAGACCTGAGAGACGTTCGTGAGGTTGAAGTTTCCACAGATCGAGAGCGTCTTCGCACGCCAGTTACTACGGCGTATCATCGGGTGTACGTAGGTCAGGCCACTCTTGCCCGTGGTGCTGTAGCGGAGGTGTCCCATGAGGCAGGAGCCTGCGAAGGGGAGATGACGCTCGGCATAGGCTACGTCGCCGAGGCTATCGGCAGGTGCATGGGCGAGCTGGGCATGGACGGCATTGAAGATCTCTTGTATGGCGGAGGAGCCTTCGGCACGCTCACGGAAGAGGTATTCGTCACCGGGCTCGCTCTGGAGCTTGACAACAGCTAGGCCTGCACCCTCCTGCCCACGGTTGTGCTGCTTCTCCATCAGGAGGTAGAGCTTGTTGAGCCCATACATCCACGTACCATACTTCTCTTGGTAGTAGCTGAGGGGCTTACGCAGGCGGATCATAGCCACGCCACATTCATGCTTGAGGGGTTCCATTTGTATCTAGGGAAGGGAAATAGAATAGTCTACTAGGGGGAAATGGGAATTATCCGAATGCAAGATGCGCACCCTTGGAGTGAGAGATGCGCATCCTTGCTTAGTCGTTATCTATAGGGGGTGAGAGGGGTATAGTCTAGCGCTTACCCTTCTTCTGAGCCTTGCGCTGCTGCTCCTGCTGCAGACGCTGAGCCTCCTCGAGGCGCTGCATCCACTTGGACTTCTTGCGGGGCTTCTTCTTGTTCTCCTCGAGTTCGTGCAGTAGCTTCTCCTCGTTGAGTGTCCAGCGGAAGGCTAGATACTGTAGGATGGTGATCAGCGTAGAGACGAAGTAGTAGTAGCTCAGCGCCGAGGCATTCTGATTGAAGATGAAGAAGAACATGATCGACATGATGTAGGGCATCATCTTCATCCCAGCCATACCCTCTGCCGAGCTAGGAGACTGGCTCATCGTGTAGCGTGTGTAGATGACATTGGTCACAGTCATCAGCACGCAGAAGAGGCTCAGGTGATTGCCTAGGAAGGAGGAGATAAGGGGGATATTGAAGTCCCACGAGATGATCGCATCGTAGGTCGATAGGTCTTGCGCCCACAGGAAGCTCTGCCCACGTAGTAAGATCGAGGTCGGGAAGTACATGTACAGCGCGATGAGGAAGGGCATCTGCAGCAGCATAGGCAGACAGCCACTCATCGGGCTAGCTCCTGCGGAGCGATAGAGGTTCATCGTCTCGGTCTGTCGCTTCATCATCGCCTCCTGGTCCTTGCCGGGGTACTTAGCATTGATCTCGTCGATCTGAGGCTTCAGGACACGCATCTTGGCCTGCGAGAGGTAGCTCTTGTGCGTGAAGGGGTATAGGAGGATCTTGATGATCAGCGTCATCAGTAGGATGATGATCCCCCAGTTGGAGATGAAGCCCGAGAGGAAGGTGACGATC
>ERZ772874.1813-NODE-1813-length-10938-cov-3.539006_pt1 | contig 10938 bp, 10 predicted proteins | sample MGYA00580586_ERZ772874 | MGnify/ENA primary metagenome ERZ772874 (study PRJEB29015, sample SAMEA2737952) | human oral metagenome | biome: human oral; feature: human-associated habitat; material: dental | place: China | collected 2154 ... | reverse complement strand
GTTTCCAGCGTGAAGCGAGGGCTATGGCAGATCTGGACCATCCTCATATCGTTCGTATCACTGATATTGGTGAGGAAGATGGACAGCAATATCTTGCTATGGAATATGTTGCTGGACTTGACCTCAAACGATACATTAAAGAGCACGCTCCTCTGTCAAACGAAGAGGCAGTTCGCATAATGGGGCAGATCCTTCTTGCGATGCGGTTAGCTCATACGCGTGGAATTGTCCATCGTGATTTAAAACCGCAAAATGTCCTCTTAACACCAGACGGCAATGCTAAAGTAACAGATTTTGGTATCGCAGTAGCTTTTGCAGAGACTAGTCTTACACAGACAAATTCAATGCTTGGAAGTGTACATTATTTGTCACCAGAGCAGGCGCGTGGTTCAAAAGCGACTTTCCAGAGCGACATCTATGCTATGGGAATTATTTTCTATGAAATGCTAACAGGACATATTCCTTATGATGGAGATAGTGCTGTAACGATAGCTCTTCAGCATTTTCAAAAGCCACTCCCATCAATCATTTCTGAGAATGCAAATGTTCCTCAGTCACTTGAGAATGTTGTCATTAAAGCGACAGCCAAAAAATTAACAGACCGCTATCAAAGTGTGTCGGATATGTATGTCGATCTATCAAGTTGCCTGTCTCCTGAACGTCGCAATGAGAGAAAACGTGTTTTTGACGATACAAGCAAAGCAGATACTAAGACTTTGCCAAAGATTCCACAAGTTGTACCTCCAGTAGCTTCTAGGATAAAAAATGAACCTGCAGTAGAAGCAACACCCAAAAATACATCAGATGAAATCTCTATCAAACCAAAGAAGAAACGCCATTTGCGAACTAGATATAAAGTTTTGTTTGCAGCTATTTTGTTAGTCATCGCTTCTTTCTTCACCTTACTCTATCTGACGCCTTCAAATAAAAAAATTCCAGATGTCTCAGGTAAGACAGTTGCTGAGGCCCGTGCAGCGATTGAAAAAGTCAATTTAAAAGTTGATAAAGAAATCGAAGAAAATAGCGATGAGGTTCCATCTGGGTCTGTTATCCGAACAGATCCTGCTGCAGGAACGCAACGCAAAGAAGGAAGTGCGGTTAATTTAATTGTCTCTAAAGGAGCCAAGACTTTGATCATGGAGAACTATATTGGACAAACGTCAGCTCAGGCTATTGAGAGTTTGACAGATGTCTATAAAGTTTCAAAAAGCAATATCAAGGTTGAAGAAGTGGAGACCAATGACGTAGAAGAAGGAACAATCTATGAACAAAGTCCTGCTGCGGGTGCAACTTATGATGTAACATCTAGCAGAAAGATTACCCTGAAAGTAGCAAAATCCGTTTCCACAATTGATATGCCAAATTTCGGTAGTCTTCAATACACTTATGCGAATGCACGTAACTATTTGATTTCCTTGGGAATTCCTTCCAGTAATATTGAACGGGTAGTGGATCGATCAGTTGTATCTAGCCAGTCAGATCTGGTGACTTCACAATCTCCCGCAACTGGACCGGTTAATCCTAAGAAAGTTAAGGTGACCTTGTATGTGACCGAAGCAACAACGCAAAGCTCAAGCTCTAGCTCGTCATCAAATGGACGAACTTCATCATCTAGTTCCTCAGATGATACGACATCTAGCTCGAGCTCATCACATCATGATTAATCTAGAGTAGTCCGAAAGGGCTACTTTTCTATATTTATAGTGTGCCCTTTGACTGACAAAAGAAAATAGAATTTCCTACTCTAGCCTGATGAAAAAATTCAAAATTTTGTTACAATAGAATTACAGAAAGGACAGACGATATGAAAAAAATCCAATTTTTTGTTTTCATAGAAGCCGTTTTGCTGACAATGGCTTTTATCACGATTGTGGCAGATGATTTCTTCCGATTTATTTTTTTCTCTGTCTTGTTTTTGCTGTTATTGTATTATTATCTTGGCAAGCAGAGAGGAAACTTTTTCTTAGTAACAGCTTCTATCCTCTTGTTTTTTATGATGATGGCAAATCCATTTGTCATAGGAGCCGTTTTATTTGCCGTTGTTTATGGATTAATCGTAGCATTTCCTTATATGTATAAAGATAATGGTTCGACACATCTTGAATTTGAAGAGGAAACAGTTGTTAGGCGAGAAAAAAATCGATGGTTAGGTGATTTACACCATTTTGCTTCTCACGATGATTGCCGGTTCGATGATATTAACCTTTTTCGAATGGTAGGGAAAGATACGATTCATTTAGAAGAAGTTATCTTAACTAATCATGATAACGTCATTGTGCTACGAAAAGGATTTGGAGATACAAAAATTATTGTTCCTGTGGATGTTGCAGTGAGTTTAAAAGTAAATAGCATGTATGGTCAGCTTATCTTTTTCGAACAGCCTATTCGTGATTTAAGAAATGAAAGTATTTCCCTTGTCACTTCAGATTTTAAGCGGTCAAATAAGAGTGTAAAAGTAGTCATTGCTAATTTAGTTGGAAATATAGAGGTTGTTCATAAATGAGAAAATCATACTATTTTGTATTGCTCTTCTACTCATTACTTATCTCAGCCATTATTGTTCATTATATATTCAGTTTATTTAACTTTCAATGGCAGAGTGCTTTTGGAAATATCCAGACTTTACAAAAATTTATTTTCGTACTCTTTTTCTTAACGATGTCTTTAACCATTTTATTGTTACTAGTTATGAAATTTGTACAAATGGCAACATTATCTTCTGTCAAAAAAAATATCCGCCATATTTTGGATGGACAACCTATTCGACCTAGTCATCAGGTGGAGATTGATCGAGGATTTAATAAAATTGCTACTAAGTTAACTCTCTTAACTGAAAATTTACAAAAATCTGAGAATCAAGTATTACAAAAAGAAGAAGTTATTATAGAAAAAGAACGGCGACGGATTGCTCGGGATTTACATGATACAGTCAGTCAGGAATTATTTGCAGCTAATATGATTCTATCTGGAATTGCTGGTCAATTGGACTCGTTAGAAAAACATAAAGTGGCACAGCAATTACAAAGTGTGACAGCTATCTTGGATACCGCTCAAAAAGATTTGCGAGTGTTACTCCTTCATCTGCGACCGATAGAGTTAGAAGGTAGAAGTTTGGTTGCAGGTCTGCAAGTTATTGTAAAAGAATTGACAGATAAGAGCGATATTGAAGTGCATTTCGAACATCAAGTTGATCGTATTCCCAAAAAAATCGAAGAGCATATTTTCCGTATTGCCCAAGAGATTATCAGCAATACCTTACGCCACGCAAAAGCTAGTCATTTAGATGTATACCTTTATCAAAATAAGAATGAAGTTCAACTTAAAATGTCTGACAATGGTATTGGCTTTCATCGCGAGAAGCTAGATGAAATCAGTTATGGATTGAAAAATATAGAAGAGCGAGTATATGATATGGCTGGTGAGATCCAAATTTTAACAGCGCCAAAACAAGGTGTCGCTATTGATATTCGAGTGCCATTGCTAGAAGGAAGTGAAAGATAATATGAAAATTTTATTGGTAGATGATCATGAAATGGTTCGTCTAGGTCTAAAAAGCTACTTAGATTTACAGGCAGATGTAGATGTTGTAGCGGAAAGTGCAGATGGACGTGCGGGGGTAGAGAAGGCCTTAGAGCTTCGCCCGGATGTTATCGTGATGGATATCGTCATGCCCGAAATGAATGGTATAGAAGCAACATTGGCTATCCTCAAAGAGTGGCCAGAAGCTCAAATTTTAATTTTAACCTCTTATTTAGATAATGAAAAGATCTACCCTGTTCTAGATGCAGGTGCAAAGGGATATATGCTAAAAACTTCAAGTGCAGACGAAATCTCACAAGCCATTCGAAAAGTGGCAAAAGGAGAAATTGCGATTGAAACAGAGGTTAGTAAAAAAGTACAGTACCATCGCAATCATATAGAATTACATGAAGATTTAACCGCGCGTGAACGGGACATTTTAGGATTATTAGCTAAAGGCTATGAAAATCAACGCATTGCTGATGAACTTTTTATTTCCCTAAAAACTGTAAAAACTCATGTTTCTAATATTTTATCTAAATTAGAAGTAGGAGATCGAACACAAGCAGTTGTATACGCCTTTCAACACCATCTGGTTCCCCAAGAAGACTTTTAAACTACGCAATACGAGTGATTTACTTTGATAGGATAGGGAATTCATCCTCAAAGTTTTGTGGTATAATAAGAACATCGCATAAGAAGAGGAATGTATGGACGCAAAATTAAGATACAAAGCAAAAAAGATTAAAATTGTCTTTTTTGATATCGATGATACGTTGAGAGTAAAAGACACTGGCTATATGCCAGCCAGTATTCGAGAAGTTTTTCGATCTCTAAAAGAAAAAGGTATTTTAACAGGGATTGCTAGTGGACGTGGCATTTTTGGTGTCGTGCCTGAGATTCGTGAGCTAGAACCGGATTTTTTCGTGACGCTCAATGGAGCATATGTCGAAGATAAAAAAGGAAACGTTGTTTATCAACAACCAATTGCAAAAGAACTAGTCGAAAAATATATTGCTTGGACCAAAGAAGTAGGAATTGATTATGGACTTGTTGGCAGTCACAGTGCAGCTCTGTCCAAGCGTAGTTCTTTGATTAATAATGCCATCGATGTCGTTTATGAACACTTGCCGCTTAATCCTGAATTTTATCAATCAGAAAATGTTTACCAAATGTGGACTTTTGAGGATCAAGGGGACAATTTGCAGTTACCGGATGATTTGTCAAAAGATTTACGGATGGTTCGATGGCATCCTCATTCCTCAGATGTCGTGTCAGCTAAGGGTTCTAAAGCTAGCGGTGTTCAAAAAGTCATAGAAAAACTAGGTATGAAGCCAGAAAACCTTTTGGTTTTTGGAGACGAGTTGAATGATTTAGAATTGTTTGATTATGCAGGGATGAGGATTGCGATGAAGAATTCACATCCGCAAATACTTGAAAAAGCAGATTACATAACAAAATCAGTAGAAGAAGATGGTATCTTTGATGCCTTGGAGAAGCTAGGAATGGTAGAAAAAGAATTGCATTTCCCACAAATAGAAGTTAAAAAGAATAAGGGACCTATTGCTACAATTAAGACGAATCATGGTGATATGAAATTAGTATTATTTCCAGAACAAGCGCCTAAAACAGTTGCTAATTTTATTGCACTTGCAAAAGATGGCTATTACGATGGTGTCATTTTTCATCGCATTATCCCAGATTTTATGATTCAAGGTGGAGATCCGACAGGAACCGGAATGGGGGGTGAATCCATCTATAGTGAAAGTTTTGAAGATGAATTTTCACCAGAATTATATAATATCCGAGGGGCTCTATCTATGGCCAATGCAGGCCCTAATACAAATGGTAGTCAATTTTTTATTGTTCAAAATTCTAAACTTCCATATTCCGCTAAAGAGCTCAATCGAGGAGGTTGGCCGAAAGAAATCGCAGAAATTTATGCTCGTATAGGAGGAACACCACATTTAGACCGACGCCATACAGTGTTTGGTCAACTCCTAGATGAACAGTCCTACCAGGTCTTAGATGAAATCGCTCAAGTAGAAACCGGAGCAATGGATAAGCCTGTCGAAGATGTTGTTATCGAGACGATTGAGGTTGAGAACGAATGAAAATTGGTGATAAATTAAGTGGCATAATTACAGGGATTCAGCCTTATGGTGCTTTTGTTGAGTTGGAATCTGGTGTTACAGGCTTGATTCATATTTCTGAGATAAGGACCGGTTACATAGATGATATTCATGATCTTCTTTCTGTCGGAGATACGGTAGAAGTACAAGTATTAGATTTTGATGAGTTTACTAAAAAAGCTAGTCTTTCAATGCGCACATTGGAAGAAGAAAAACACCGTTTCCCAAAACGCCATCGCTTCTCAAATGATCGTCATAAATTTGGTTTTGCCCCATTGGCTAAAAGCATCCCGATTTGGACGGAAGAAGCCTTGCAGTTTTTAGCCCAACAAAAAGATGAAAAAAATCATCCTGAAAAATAGGATGATTTTTCTTTATGTATTGACAAGTTATTCATCAAATTCATACAATGCTGTTGACAAGTAACGCTCACCGTTATCTGGAGCCAAGGCTAATACTTTCTTTCCTTTTCCTAGCTTTTTAGCCACTTCGATTGCCGCAAAAATAGCTGCTGCAGATGAAATCCCTACAAGGAATCCTTCATAGCCACCAATTTTTTGGCCGAGATTTAATGCTTGCTCTGATGATACGCGAATGATACCATCATAAGCTGAAGTATCCAATGTATCAGGAATAAAACCAGCAGATAACCCTTGGATTTTATGAGGTCCAGGTTTTTCTCCAGAAAGAACGGCCGACTCATCTGCTTCTACAGCGTAAACTTTAATAGAAGAGTTTACTTTTTTGAGTGCATGTGAGACACCTGATATAGTACCGCCTGTACCAACTCCCCCAACGAAAGCGTCTAATCCAGTTTCTCCAAAAGCAGCGATGATTTCGGCACCTGTTGTCCGTTCATGAACCTCTGGATTAGCTGGATTATTAAATTGTAGTGGCAACCAGCCATTACGTTCTTGTGCGATTTCTTTTGCTTTGGCAATAGCACCTTTCATCCCTTCACTTCCAGGAGTTAGCACCAGTTCAGCTCCATAGGCTTGGATGATTTTGCGACGTTCAACACTCATGGTCTCAGGCATCACGATAACTACCTTGTATCCTTTAGCAGCGCCGACCCATGAAAGGCCAATTCCGGTGTTTCCACTTGTTGCTTCTACAATGGTTCCTCCAGGTTTTAATGTGCCATCTTGCTCAGCTGCTTCAATCATGCTTAAAGCGATTCTGTCTTTAACCGAAGAACCGGGATTAAATGCTTCTAATTTTACATAAACATCAGCCGCATCCTCAGGAACCAAATGATTTAATTTGACAATGGGAGTATTGCCGATTAATTCAGTAATATTGTTATACAATTTAGACATAGCGTTACCTCACGAAATTTTATTAAAGAAAGTATAAAATGAAAATTAGAATTTGTAAAATATAAAAAAGCTATGTGAGTCATAGCTTTTCTTTATAGCATTAGGAGATGGGCACTTCTACCTTTCGAACACCTTGATTGGTAAGCGTGATTTTACCATTGAAGAATTCAATCAATGCATTCTCAATCCTAGATTGATCATTTTTATCAACAAAAATAGAGGTAGATACCGTATCTGTAAATTCACTATCAAGCTCAGTAAGATTTTCAGCTTTTAAAAAATTTCCATATTCTTGATATTGGCTATAAGATAATTGTAATCGTAAGCCTACTTGTTCCTTTATTTCTACTACACCAATTTCTTTGATAGCAAGTGCTACGCTACCAGCATAAGCTCGAATTAATCCGCCTGCCCCTAATTTGATTCCACCGAAGTAACGCGTGACAACAGCACACAAATTAGTGAGTTGATGTTTTTCTAAAACGCCCAACATCGGAATGCCTGCAGTACCGCTTGGTTCGCCATCATCACTTGTACGTTTGATTTCTCCTTTTTCACCAATAATAAAAGCGGAGCAATTATGGGTTGCCTTATGATGTTCTTTTTTTATAGAAGTAATAAAATCTCTGGCTTCCTCTTCAGTTGTGACGCGTTTTATATGGCAAATAAAACGAGATTTCTTGATTTCGTCTTCCACAATGCCATCTTGTTTAATTGTTCTAAATTCCATAAATTTATTTTACAAAAAAACTACGAATTTTTCCAAAAAAATGCGAATTAAAAGTTATGTTAGAATTACAAGATTGTCTCGGTCGCATGTTTACAAAAGAACAGTTATCTGATGAATTGCAACAGATCGCTCACACATTGCCCGGAATGAAAGAAGAAAAAGGAAAACTATTATGTTCTCGGTGTAATAGTCTGATTGATAAGGAACATTCGGTTTTGCCTGTAGGTGCGTATTATTGCCGAGAATGTATTTTATTAGGACGAGTACGTAGTGATGAGGAATTGTATTATTTTCCTCAAGAAATATTCCCCGTTAGCTCAAGTATGAGGTGGGAAGGAAAGCTGACAACATTTCAGGAAAAAGTATCTCAAGGCTTACTAAAAGCAGTAGAAAAGAGACAAAATACACTCGTTCATGCAGTTACAGGAGCCGGAAAAACAGAGATGATCTATCAAGTAGTTGCTTCTATACTAGACAAAGGTGGGGCAGTTTGTATCTCCAGCCCCCGAATTGATGTTTGCTTGGAACTTTATAGGCGATTAAAAGGTGATTTCTTATGTCCAATATCTTTGTTACACGGCGAATCGGATCCATATTTTCGTAGCCCATTGGTCATTGCGACAACCCACCAATTATTAAAATTTTATCACGCTTTTGATTTATTAATTGTAGATGAAGTAGATGCTTTTCCTTATGTGGATAATCCTGTCCTATATCATGCGGTCAATCAAGCTGTAAAAATTGAAGGAACTACTGTATTTTTGACAGCAACCTCTACAGATGAACTAGATAAAAAAGTTCAAAAAGGGCTTATAAAGCGTTTAAGTTTGCCAAGGCGTTTTCACGGGAATCCCTTAATTGTCCCACAAAAAGTATGGCTTTCTGATTTAGATAAAAAAATAGAAGTTGGGCAACTCCCCACCAAGTTGGTGAAATATATTCAAAACCAGAGAAAGACAGCTTTTCCACTTTTGCTTTTTGCATCAGAAATAAAGAAAGGAGAGAAAATCAGTCAAATACTACAACGATATTTCCCAGAAGAAACAGTAGGATTTGTTGCTTCAACAACAGAAAATCGCTTAGAGGTTGTTCAAGATTTTCGTGATCAAAAAATAACAATGTTGGTAACAACAACTATTTTGGAAAGAGGGGTGACATTTCCATGTGTGGATGTATTGGTCATAGAAGCTAATCATAGACTATTTACTCGAAGTGCTTTAGTTCAGATTAGTGGGCGAGTTGGGCGAAGTTTAGAACGTCCGACAGGAGATTTAATTTTCTTTCATGACGGGAGTAACCTACAAATGGAGAAAGCCATTAAAGAAATTAAAAAAATGAATAAAGAGGCAAGTATATGATTCAATGTTTGATGTGTTCTACTACATTTCAAGGAAGTGATCGATTTATTGACATTCTACTATTGAAAAATACTCACAGCCAAGTTTGTGAGGACTGCTTCCAAAAGTTTGAAAAAATATCGGACAATCATTGTCCAACATGCTACAAAGAAGCAACAGAAGATTGTTTAGATTGTCGCTATTGGCAAAATCAGGGAAAAGAAGTAGAGCATAAAAGTTTATTCATTTACAATCAAGCTATGAAGGAATACTTTAGTCGTTATAAATTTCAAGGGGATTACTTATTACGTAAAGTATTTTCTGAACTTTTAAGAAAAGAATTAAAAAAATATAAAGACTATGCAATTGTTCCCATTCCAGTAAGTGAAAAAAAGATCCAAAAAAGAGGATTTAATCAAGTAGAAGGATTGCTAGAAGCTGCTGGGATTTCATACAGAACTCTACTGAATAAAAAAGAAACTGAAGCACAATCAAGTAAAAATAGAGAAGAACGCCTGAAAAGTAGGGGAAATTTTTCTATACAAAAAGAAAAAAATATCCCTGAAAAAATATTATTGGTAGATGATATTTATACAACAGGTAGCACTTTACAAGATGCTAAACAAAGCTTAATTGAAAATGGAGTGAAAGAAATCATGACATTTTCGCTCGCAAGGTAAGAAAAAAATTTGCAAAAAGGAAATGAAAGCGTTATAATATATAAAAAGAAAACTTTATGTTTAGAAAGAAGGTACTTATATGATCAAATATAGTATCCGTGGTGAAAACCTTGAAGTAACAGAAGCACTCCGTGATTACGTAGTTTCTAAACTAGAAAAGATTGAAAAGTACTTCCAAGCAGATCAAGAATTGGATGCACGTATTAATCTTAAAGTTTATCGTGAAAAAACAGCTAAAGTTGAAGTAACAATCCCTCTTGGATCAATTATGCTTCGTGCAGAAGATATTTCACAAGACATGTATGGTTCTATTGACTTAGTTGTAGATAAAATTGAACGTCAAATTCGTAAAAATAAAACGAAGATTGAAAGAAAAAATCGTAATAAAGTTTCAGCTAGTCAGATCTTTACAGAGGCACTTGTAGAAGAAGATGATGAAGTTCCTGCTAAAGTTGTTCGCTCAAAACATATTGATTTAAAACCAATGGATTTAGAAGAAGCATTGCTTCAGATGGACTTGTTGGGCCATGATTTCTTCATTTATACAGATGTTGAAGATGGAACAACAAATGTTATTTATCGCCGTGAAGACGGAGATATTGGCCTACTAGAAGTTAAATAAATGATAAGAAAGAGATTGAAAGAAAAATCAATCTCTTTTAAAATTATTTTAAATATCAAAAAAATCCTAAACTTAAAATTCAAGCCACATAATCTATAAAGGTTATCCAATAGATTTACTGCTTAATACTTTCTTAGAATATTTTTACTTACCTCTGCTTTTGATCTGTATAACTAAATTGACAGTACGAAAACATTTGCTTTAATGCTAGGCAGTATATAGAAAGAAATGTTAAATTCAGTATTTATGATTATCACCATTAATCCTATTTACAAAGAAAAAAGCGACAAATGATTCGGACTTGTTTTTTACAAACCTTACTGATATGTTTAAGCCTATTATTTGATAAGAGTTCGCAAATTTTCAAGTGATTTTACTTTTGAGATGTTTTTTAAAAGTACGTTCTTAGTACTTATATTTAACTTGTACTAAATATTTCCATTTAAAAATCCTTCTAATTTTTCTGATGTTGCGAAAAACTACATTAAAAAGGAGTTCTACTTTAAGAAAATTGGCATCATTTTGGATTTTTTATATCAAATAAAAAACGAAAAGCAAGAAAAAGTAAAAAAAGTAAAAAAAGATAAGAAAAGTAGTTG
>ERZ772874.1811-NODE-1811-length-10939-cov-3.125230_pt1 | contig 10939 bp, 11 predicted proteins | sample MGYA00580586_ERZ772874 | MGnify/ENA primary metagenome ERZ772874 (study PRJEB29015, sample SAMEA2737952) | human oral metagenome | biome: human oral; feature: human-associated habitat; material: dental | place: China | collected 2154 ... | reverse complement strand
TGCAGCAGTTTGCAGAGGAGAACGGGGGCACAAGCGCACCCGTGCCGCCGCCGACGGAGGCACCGCCGCGGCGCATTTCGCTGAGCAATGTGGGCGATGAATCCCTCTCGCAGATTTCGATCGGCAGCTCGAGTTCCTCCTATGCAGGGATCTTCGGCAAACTTGCCGTGGGTATCATTGTACTTGTCGCTCTCGTGGGCGGCGGTGCGGCTGTGATCTCTGCAATCAACTCGCCTGCGCAGGAGACGCCTCAAGCGCCGCCGGTGAAGACGGAGCAGCCGGCTACAGCATCTGCAGCCGCAGAGGCGGATGCGTCCGATGCGGCGCGTACAGCGGCGAATGCGGATGGGGTGCGCGTGAGCGTAACCCTTTCGGAGCGCTGCTGGACAGAGGTCAGCGTCGACGGCAAGGCAGTCTTTGAGGGGGTCATCGAGAGCGGTAAGACCGAGAGCTGGCAGGGCAAGGAGAGCGTTGTTGTCCGCGCGGGCAATGCGGGCGCACTCGACGTGACGTTCAACGGCAAGAAGCTCGGAAAATTTGGTGAGAACGGGGAAGTCGTGGAACGCCGCTTCACGAAGACGACGAAGGATCTGAAGGATACGCTGCCGCCCGCACCTGCACGTGCAGAAAAGAGCAGCACCTCGGACAAGAAGGATGCCAAGAGCACAAAGGATGCGGTGAAGACGCAGTGAACTACGGCGCATGAGGAAGGATGAGCACGATGAAATGTCCTTTTTGCAAGAAGCCGGATAGTCGGGTGATTGACTCAAGGGCCGCAGATGACGGAGCGACGATTCGCTTGCGCGGTCGCGGTGAAGCGGTTGGCGGAGGCGCAAAGGGTGATCTATACGTTGGTATTCGTGTCAAAGCACACAAGAAGTTCACGCGCGAAGGCGATCTGATTCTATCTGAAGAGCATGTCAGTATGGTGGATGCGGCCTTGGGGTGTGAAATTGACGTCGACACAGTTGACGGGACAGTTCGGATGAAGATACCAGCTGGTACTCAGAGTGGTACAGACTTCAAGCTGTCTGGGCACGGTGTACCACACCTTAGGAATGATTCGCGCGGTCCGCATATCGTCAGCGTTATAGTCGATACACCAACCAAGCTTACTAAGAAACAACGAGAGTTATTGGAGCAGTTTGATAGCGCAAAAAAGCGAGGCATATTCGGATAAGCGTATCCGGTGTGTGGTATTGCAAAATATATAGTTTTATGCTATAATTAGGGGTATGAACAGCAAAGAGATAGCCTCAGTATCTTTTGATCAGGAAAAATTTAATACTGACTACAGTCGACTAACAAAAATAACCCCAGGTATCATCAAATATACAGTGCCCGATAAAGGGAGCAAAGAACGTGCTATAAATGCTCTTGTTCGTGGCGAGGCTGACTCTTTTCACCAAGAATATCCAATGATTAAAACGCTTAGCCGAGAGGGTGAACAGGAATGTTATGCGCTAGCCAGTTCGCTACTAGAATCTACTAGACTGATGCCAGGAATAGAAGGGTCGGTATATAAAGGCGCAATTGAAACCAAGATCTTGTCTATGGAGCTGGTCGCGGCGATGCGCGATTATAATGAAGCAAAAGACGGCTCGGCTGAAAAAGAAGATGCTACCGAACGATTTATGGAGGCAAATATTAAGCTGTACGGTGAGCCAGACCGGGGGACCTATCAGTCGTTGCTCAGCGAAAAAATTGCTAAAATTTCTCAGAAAAATCGTAGTTTTGAGGCAGAAGAGATCTTTTCTGAGCTGAAAGATATTTTACCAGCTGAAGTGTTTGATGCATCCCTAGCAGAGAGTCGCTTTCGTCCATCTGATGAGACGGTCCAGTGGATGAACGGGGTGGTTCATAGCTTGTGCGATGGTATGCTCAGGCACGTACCAGAAACTGATGACTTGATTGACCCTGAGCAGTTGCGTGATATTTTTCAGGAGATTGTTGATGAGGAATTTGAAGACGAAGAGTGGATAGTAGAGCTAGGAAAGGCAACTGCAATCAAGGTTGCACCGGCCTCTAAAAGAATTGTTATTCCATTTGATCGTCAGCCAGTCACTGCGGCTGAAGCTCGTCGTTTGGTGGTGCATGAACTCGGTATCCATGTCCTAACCGCGATGACTGGTAGCTCTACGACACTCAAGCCACTTGGTCGTGGACTAGCTGGTTATGCAGACACTCAAGAGGGGCTCGGTAAGGTAGCCGAACAGGCACTAGAGGGTGAGTTCAAAGAAGCTGGTGTAGACCATTATATTACAGCCGGTTTGGCGTATTTTGACGGTAGAGGTTTTGTAGACGCTTACGAGGCAAAATGGCGTATGAAACTGCTTGAAGAGCTAGCAGACGGCGAAGTACCGACCAGCGAACAGGTTGAAAAATGCAAGCGACAAGCTATTGACGGCCCTGGCATCGCAACGATACGTATTTTTCGAGGCACGGATGAGCTGCCTTTGTTTAAGGATTTGAGCTATTACAACGGCTCGGTACAAGTGTGGAAATATCTCGAGTCTATTTGTGGTGATGATTTGCAGCTAAACTTGTTGTTGGCGGGTAAGATTAGTACCTCGAAAGAACATCAGAGAATTGTACTTGAATCGGCAAGCCTAAACCCGACAGAAAACGAGGTGGCGTAAATGAAAGTACGTTATGATGAAAATCTCAAGATAGCTGGCATTGGTATTCACCCATCTATGCGGTGGGGGCCTCAGATGTGGTTCAAGAACTATCAGGTTGCTTCACTTATTGATGATCCAGACTGGAGCTCCTGCTCGCTTGAGGAGTATGCCGGAAGGGGATATTACCAGGACAAGCATAATACGCGAGCTCTTCTGCGTGACCCTATGTTTCAGGAGATGCTGAAGCGGTATTTTGAGGGCTACTACATAATGACCTATAAGCCCGTTATTGTACCCGAGCAGTTGTCTGATAGTGGAATAAGCTTTGTGCCAGGTGCGCTAATACGTGAGATCTCGAGCCAATTTGAGAACAAGGCAATGTTTCGAAAGATGTTTGCCGATAAGTCTATCAACTTGCCGCCGCATGAAATTTCTAGCTGGGGTAAGCTAGCGACAAGAACACCGTCAGAGGTGTTTGCTGGTCGTGAGAAAATTGTTCTCCAGGACGCTACTTCTAGTGGTGGTAGGGGGACGTATATAGTTGGTGATGCTGAATCACTGGAAAAAGTCATCGGGCTGATGGTCTCGTTAGATAAGCAGGATGACCAGGTGGTTGTTTCGGACTTCATCAATAGTGCAGCTGAAAGGTCGGTGCAGGGTGTAGTGACGCGGTATGGTGTGTTTGTTGGACCAGTGCAGAGACAAATTGTGGCTCATCCACAGTTAGTAGATACGGTTTCGTTTGGTCAGAAGCAGTTCTGTGGAGTAGAGATACTCCAGGCAGACCAGCAAGGCTGGTTGTCTGAAAAAATGACGGCAAATGCTCGTATTATTGGCGAAAGGTTGCAAAAAAGTGGCTATCGGGGAATATTTGGCGTTGATTCTCTAGTGACTGATGACGATATATATACTCTGGAGGTAAATGCGCGTATTACAGGTGCGACGCCACTCTTGACGGTCAATTATCGTCCCGAAAAAGGCCACATACCTTTTTATTTGTTGCATATACTGGAGATAACAGGTGTAGACTATACTATTGAAGACCTTCAATACACCAACGACTATGACGATTGTGCGTTAATTATTCCACACCTGTTGGCAAATGAGCCCATGACATCAAGGGAGGGCTTGAGGATGGGGTTGTACGATCTTGACCTAGGCTTTATTCGGTCTGGTTTTATGTTTGACCAAAGTGCTGATAGATCAAAAAGAGCTATTATTCAAGACTATAGTATGGGTCGTAGGTTGGTGAATCCTGGGAGGCGATTGGCAACAATATTTCTGGGTCGACCAGCTATCGCTTCGGATGGAAGGTTAGATGATAAGGTCGAGGCTCTAGTCAATAAAGCTATGGAGCACTGGCGTGAGTAGCATGGTGGGGTTCAGCATCAACCTTTTTGTGAATGAAAGTTACTAATAAGTTAGATTATAATATAGCTATGTCTCGTCAACTTGATACGATTGGTCGAAGTGTTTATATCAATTTTGGTAGGCGTGCTACTGATGTGCCGGCCAAAATTGATACAGGCGCTGATAGCTCGTCAGTGTGGGCGAGTAATATTCGTGTCGACAAGGACGGCGTCTTGACGTTCTCGCTATTTGGCAAAGGTTCACCGTATTACAATGGCAAGGTGTTTCGGCGAACAGATTACTCAGTGGCGGCGGTAAAGAGTGCCTCTGGGCATGAAACCATTAAGTATAGGACACATTTTACGATTACAGTTGCTGGTAAAAAGATCAGGGCTTTATTTGGTTTATCAGATAGGGCAATGCATAATTTTCCAGTTTTGATTGGTCGGCGGACGCTGAATGGGAAGTTTTTGGTTGATGTTAGTATAAGCGAAGTAAAAAGCCCAAAGAAGATTCGGACGATCAGGCTAAACAAAGAGCTAACCAAAGATCCTCACAAATTCTATAAAAAATATCACCAGAAAGGGGCGAAGTGATGCGGATTGCAATCTTGTCTAATGGAAATATCAACTATTCGACCTTACGCCTCAAGGAAGAGGCCGAAAAGCGCGGTCATAAAGTCAAGATAATCAAATATAAGAATTGCTACGTGGCGATTGATGAAAAAAACCCAAAAGTGATATATCGAGGTGGAGAAATCGGTGAATTTGACGCTGTCATACCGCGTATTGCAAGCTATATGACACGTTATGGCACATCGGTGGTGCGTCAGCTTGAGATGGCGTACCCGAACACCTTCTTTGCTAATCGATCGATTGCTATAAATCGTTCGCGCGATAAATTGCGCTCAGTGCAACTGCTGGCGCGTGCTGGGGTGGCGATCCCAAAAACGGTATTTTCACGCAACGAGACGGATATAGAAGTACTTTTAGACGAGATTGGCGGCACGCCAGTGATTATCAAGCTAGCACGCGGGACTCACGGCAACGGGGTAGTACTAGCAGAAACCAAAAAAGCGGCAAAATCTGTACTGCAAGCGTTTTACCTGACTAATTCTGACGGCACTAACGTATTGCTGCAGGAGTTTATCAAAGAATCGGCCGGTACGGATATTCGTGCTTTTGTGGTCGGCTCTCAGGTGGTGGCGAGTATGAAGAGGCGGAGTTTGGACGATGATTTCCGTAGCAATATTCACAAAGGGGGTCTCGGTAAATCGGTCAAACTGACCGATGCGGAGCGTAAAATGTGTGTTAAGGCTACCAGGGCTATGGGTCTGACGGTCGCTGGGGTTGATTTCATGCGTTCAGATCGCGGTGCATTGGTGCTGGAGGTGAACGCCAGCCCAGGATTTGGGATCGAAAAGGTCACTGGACGCAATGTCGCTAGGGCGATAATTGAATATATCGAACAAAACGCAAAAAGACACCGCAAAAAAGATAAAGTTGGTGCTTAAAAAAAGCGACCTGTTAGTCTGTTGACGATTGGTTAATCTGCTAATGATATACTTAATGCATGACGTATATCATCATACTAGTGATATATCTGGCGCTACTTTATCTCGTGGCGTGGTTGAGTCGTCGGAGTATGGGCGGGTCGACTTTGGCTCTCGCGGCTGGTGCATTGTTGGCTAGCCTCTGGACGGATAGTTTGACGCCAATTGTTGCACAGTCGGGGATAGCGATCGTTCAGCCGCCGTTAACTAGTATCGTTTCAGTTACACTGACTCTAATTCCGGCCTTTCTCGTGATGATTCGCGCTAACAAGGCGCCAACCCGTTATCACGGCTTGATCGGTAGTTTGGTGTTTGCGCTTTTGGCGGTGGTGTTTACCTATGGTGCATTTAGTAATGCTGTTGTACTAGATGAGCAGAGTAAGCGGTATGTTGTTGAGTTTGTGAAATATCAAAATATCATAATTACGGCCTGTGTAGCGTGTGCTTTGATTGATGTGCTGATTTACAAAAAACCGGCCAGCCCAGAAAAGAAAAAATCACACTAAATAGTAATTTTTCCAAAGAAAATACCCCAACCAGCTGGCTTTTGAAAAAGCTTATACTGGTTGGGGTGTCTCTCGATTCTACTTTGATTTAATCAAAGTATTGGCTCGAGAGGGCCATCCATATTAACAGTTGTTCCATTTCTCCTGTAGTGCCCGGAGGGCCTCGGCCATGTCGACGACCGGCGGCTCTTCCTGATGACTATCAGGTTCAACAGTGGGGGTGGCTGTGTCCAGAACTTGCGATGGCGCCGGAGGCGTCTCGAAGTTACCCAGACCCCAGCCACGACCAACGGCTGGGCTTGGGCGGTTTGAGGACAGGCCGCGACGGCCAGCCCACATGGCCTCCAGCTCCTGTTGGATCTCGGCAGTACGTTCGAGCTGTGCCTCAGTCACCAGCTCTGGCAAGTATACTACCTCAAAATGGTGTTCCCCTGCTGTAGTGGCCTTGCTCCAAGACAGTACGAGTTCACCTGGGAGAACTTGTCTCCAGAAGAGGTAACCCTCGTCCAAGCGTTCGGCTCTTCTTGGGTTACTGTTCTCGATCCCGTCGCGCTCGCGGTCGGAACCGTCAGGTTTGATTACCCAGCCCATACCGCAATTGGTTGCGCCACCAGTGCGCTTCCAGATACGGATATTCTGGGGCAGCCCGAGCTTGGCGGCTTCTGCCTCGGCTGAAGCCTTGGCGATCGCAGCTGCCCTCTCTCGCGCCTCCTTTGCGGCCTCCTCCTCCTTGCGGATGAGGTCAGCCACGAAGGATTCAATGCCATCTTGGGTATAGGGGTAGCCACCGTGGTAGCTCCCGCGACCCGTCCAATGCACTTTCTCCTCGCTGAAGTTCAGAGCTAGTCCGAGCTTCTCTACGCGCTGAGAAAGTGCCTCGTATTGAGGCTGGAACTTAGTGCGAGCCACCAGTTGTCGTAGTTCCTCGACGGCCTGCTCCTCCCAGTGCACGATTTTTCGCTCGACCTCAGTCACGTTCTCCTCGGTGTAGAGCTTATCGCTCCAGCCGAACTTGAACGTTGTCTCGCCTGGCTCTAGCGTGGGATAGCTGGTGTCGGGGTTGCCCGATTTCAGCTCATCCAGGCGAGCCTGGGCTCTTGCCAAGCGAGGCAGCAGCTCAGGTCTGGCCTTGCGGCTGGCGGCCTCGGCTTTGGCCTTGGCCTCAGCTTCGGCTCTTTTTCGTGCGGCGATCATCTCGTCGTACTCCTTGTACGACTGTCTGACTTCCGCTGCACGTTTAGCGAAGTCTACCGTGACGGCTGTGTTTCCGTCCAGCTCCTCGTCGCGAACAACGAGGTAGTAGCCAATGGGTACGACGTAGTAGTCGTACCCAGCGCCACCAGTGTTTGAGCTGGCCCTACGGAAATACGTGACCCCATCGGGGGCCGACCACGCACCACGCGTGCGTGGCTGGCCGCATCCACCCCAGCCGACTTTGACGATGACGTGGGTCGCCGTCTGTGGCGACTTCGGGCGGAAGTGTGGCTTGCCATACCTCGAGAGCCAAAAGTCTCCGAAGAGCACGGACACGCCCGACTCTGGCGCACCAAAGCTTATCCCCATGTTGGCGACCATCTTTTTTGTCGGGGGGTCCTGTCGGTACTCTAGCGGATCTCCGCCAAAGCCCTTATGCAGAACGAAAGAGATACCCGGAAGGTATTTTCCGTACGCGATGATGACAAAAGATCTTGCCGTCTCGACGACCTTATCTCCATACAGTGCCTTGACGTTAGCAAGGGTGCGAATGTTGGACATTGTTGCTACTCCTAAGGGTAACGTAGTGCGAGGGACGATCCCTTTAGGTCGTTGGCTATCTGAGCCATGACACGCACTTGTACAACTGTTAAGTTGCTGAACTTTTACACTAGACAGAATAAAAGCTCATATCGACCCACTTGATTAGGGTAAGTAGGCTGGATATCAGCTTTTATTACGGTAATTAACTAAAATGACCCAGTGATCACTCCCTAATATGATATCATAAAATCTAAAATCAGTCAATGGATTGACGGTGTTATTGGAGCTATAAATAAGGTTGAGGGCTTTGCCAGACAAGCAAAAAACCCACCAATGGTGGATTCTTGACTTGGAGGGCCCAGTGAGGCTTGAACTCACGACACCCTGCTTAAAAGGCAGGTGCTCTAACCGACTGAGCTATGGGCCCATAATGAAATGGTTTGGTGCGACCGGCGTGAGGGTTGGAGCGAGAGCGAATCTAGCCGGCCAGAATTCTCTCGGTTACACACTGACCGATCACATCAATTTGGTTGGTTTGGTAAGTAAAACCTGGTGATGGTCAAAAATAACTCCATAAATATATCACTTTGCAACAGAGGCTGTCAAGGTGTAGTATCGAGCTATGCACTGGCTAAAAGAGCGGATTCATCCGACTTGGCATTTCACTGCGGTGATGTTGGGTTTTGTGATAGGGGTGATTTTTGCTCAGTGGTATAGTGTCGAGCCTATAGTCGGTGGGTTGTTGGGCGTGGGGTGTTTGGCGGTAGCATTTTGGAGGCGTCGTCGAATGTTGTTGGTGATAGCTTGCTGTGGTGGGCTGTTACTTGGGAGCGCTCGAGGAGCTGTCGATATGTCGTCTAGAGAGGTGTATCGAGGGCTAGTCGGTGAAAGCAGGCTAGAGATCGACGCCAAGATAACTGACGACGTAGACGCCACGATGCGTGGTCGGGTTCATCTGAAGCTGGATGACGTGACGATAGGAGACCAGAAGTTGCCAGGGCGTATATTTGCGACCGTAAGCAACGCCGATGGCGCGAGGCGAAGTGACCGTGTGAAAATTATCGGGTGCGTTGATCAGGGGTTTGGCAATTTTGTGGCAACAATTACTGGAGTGGTCGCTGCGAATGATCGAGCCAGTCAATCGGATATGGCGTTAAATATACGTGATGGATTTGCCGGGCATGTGCAGACGGCGGTACATGATCCAGCGGCGAGTTTGGGAACTGGTTATTTGCTAGGTAAAAAGAGCGCTCTACCAGATGACCTGGCGACGGCACTTCAGGTGACTGGATTGACGCATATTGTTGTTGCGAGTGGTTATAATCTGACGGTTCTTGTGAGAGCGGGGCGACGACTCTTCGCCAGGGTTTCGAAATACCTGGCGATGATTAGTGGAGTGGGATTGGTGGCGGGCTTTGTACTGATGACTGGTACAAGTGCGACGATGACGCGAGCTGGAATAGTCGCATTACTTGGACTTTGGGCGTGGTACTATGGACGGACGTTTAACCCTGTCACGCTTTTGGCCACAGTTGCGTGGATAACTTTGATGATTGATCCAAGTTTTGGTTGGGGAGACCTCGGCTGGTCGCTGAGTTTTGCGGCGTTTGCTGGTGTGATGATTGTCGCGCCGATCGTGACGTGCTACTTCTTTGGGAAGGACAAGGTGCCGTTTGTCGGCCAGTTATTTATAGAGACAATTAGCGCCCAGTTGGCGACTTTGCCAATTATGGTGTTGGCATTTCATCAGATGAGCATTGTTGCGCCATTTGCTAATTTGTTAATTTTGCCGTTTATTCCGCTGGCGATGGTTTTGGTTGCAGTAGCTGGGTTGGGGGCTTGGCTAATGCCGGGATTGGCGGGAGTTATCGGTTGGCCGGCAGAGCAACTATTGAACGCGCAGATCGCAATTGTCAACTGGTTTTCTGAAGTACCGGGTGCGCTACTGAAGCCGTCGTGGACGCCAGTTGTAGTGGCGCTATATATAGTGGTCGTCGTCGTGGTGGTTGTATATATGAAATGGCGCACAAAATTTGTACTTAGGACATCATCAATCGTAGAATAACAGAGATATTATGCTATAATGATTAGCAAATTACGAATTATCTAACGACGGAGTGAGTCAATGGCGGGACACAATAAATGGTCAAAAATTAAGCGTGACAAGGGCGTTAACGACGCAAAACGTGGTGCAATATTCACGAAAATTGGTAACCAGATTGCGATTGCTACACGCGGTGGCACTGACCCCAGCATGAACTCGGCGCTAGCGCTCGCTATCGAAAAAGCTAAAAGTGCTAATATGCCTATAGCAAATATCCAACGGGCAATCGATCGGGTAGCCGATAAAAGTGCCGCACAGCTCGAGGAAGTGGCTTATGAGGCATATGGCCCTGGAGGGGTGGCATTTATTATTGAAACTGCAACCGACAACAAGAATCGTACGTATCCAGAAGTGCGCACCGCTGTGACGAAAAATGGCGGGACAATGGCTGACGCTGGAAGTGTCATGTTTCAGTTTACTCGTAAGGGTGTGATACGGGTGTCGGCAAGCGGAGAAGATGCGCTTCTGACTGTGCTTGACGCTGGTGCCGAGGATGCGAGCGAGTCGGATGGTGAGCTGCTGGTCTACACCGAGATGAAGGATCTGGCAAAGGTGCGAACGGCAATTGTCGAGGCTGGCTTATCGGTTGCTGAAGCTGAACTGCAATATGTAGCTAATAATGAGGTTCCGGTTGAGGATGCTGAGACGGCACGCAAGGTGATGAAAGTGTATGACGCACTTGAAGATCTGGATGATGTAACGGGTGTGTATACAAACGCCGACATCAAAGTCGATATCGATCAGTAAGTTATAATTGATGTATTTTTTACAAAACTCCTGTGCTTATGTTTGCACAGGAGTTGTTTGGCGTGTATATCTGGGGGTAATCAACAGCTTGAAATAGGGGGATATAGACATGAGGCGGGCATGGAAGGGTGCTTTGTGGATTTTGGTAATTATGATATTTGTGCCACGGCACATGGAGGCGGTCGCACTCGCCGTGCCGTCGTCGAGGACGCCAAATTATCACTGGCAACAAGCACCAGATATCGAGATTTCTGCTTATAAAAACGTAAACGACCAAAGCTCGCTTGAGGTGATAGAAGTGTTTAACAGGGGGTCGACATTG
>ERZ772874.1806-NODE-1806-length-10951-cov-13.437408_pt1 | contig 10951 bp, 13 predicted proteins | sample MGYA00580586_ERZ772874 | MGnify/ENA primary metagenome ERZ772874 (study PRJEB29015, sample SAMEA2737952) | human oral metagenome | biome: human oral; feature: human-associated habitat; material: dental | place: China | collected 2154 ... | reverse complement strand
CCTGGTCCAGCGGCGAGGAGGTCGGCAGCGGTGCGCCATCGGCGCTTCGTTGCTGTGCCCCTGGACCACCTACACCCACTCAGCCAACAGCACCGTGACGCTGGGGACGCGCTCTGGCCGAGCGTCGCCAGCTCATCGAGAACCGGACCGAAGCTGCCCTCGGCACCGTTCTCCAAGCCCACGGGCCGTGGACCAAGGCACTCGGTCAAGCCCCGGCGAGTGGACGGGGACGGCCGCAGTGGCCCCAACGCGCCCTTGTCGTCACCACATATCGCGACTGGTACCAGATCACCAACCCAACAGCCCTCGGGGCAGACCCGGAGGCCTCCACGCAGAGGATCGACCGAGCCTGCGCCACGATCGCTCTCCGGATGCATGTCTCATGCTGGCGACGAGAACGGCTGAAGGGAACCTGGACAGCGGGTGGACCGCCTTCTTGAACTCTGAGCCCAGATCCTTGCTAACTCAGCTCCTTCGGCTCTCCCTGAAGAGGCTTTTCACGAGCGGCAACATGGACCGGTCGGCGAGGACTGCGGTCGGGGTGGATAGCTAGACTTGGTTGGCAGGGTGGCGCAACCCCGATACAGCGACACCGTTCTGACCGCACACGTGAATCGTCCGTGAAAGGGGGATCGTGTCCATGATCGACTCGGCATGGAAGAGCTGGTACCGAGCAAAGCATGACCAGCGGTGTCTCGCTTCCGGTGATGCTTTCGAGGAGTACGTCACGGCGATCTTGGCTCGCCTCCATGTCGACTATCTAAACCCAACGCCGATGGGAAGGCGCGGCGACGGCGGCTGTGATGGGCTCGCCGACAATGGATCGATCCTGTACGCCTGCTATGGACAGCGCGCCACAAGCAGCATTGACCAGAAAACCAAAGACAAGCTGGAGTCAGACTTCGCCAGAGGGATCGCTAGCTGGGAGAGCTTCTCAACCTGGCGTTTTGTGACCAACGCTCCCTTTGGACCTACGCCGACTAAGAGTGTTCAGATTCTGCGGAAGCAGCATGCGCCGGGTACTCAACGCCCCATCACAATCGAGATCTGGACGGCAGATGATCTATGGTGGAAGGCCGTTAACAAGCTGACCGCATCGCAGCTAGATGAAGTCATTCCAGGCGTTCCACACGCACAGAACGTGAAGCTCACTGATCTTGTGGAGCTGATCCTCTCTCTGGAGAGGGTAGATGGGGATGATCCCGACCGCATTAAATCCATCCGCCCAGTTCCCCCAACCAAGATGGACTTCAATAATCTCCCCGAAACTACGAGGGCAGAGTTCAACGCGGGGAGACTGCTATCGACACGCATCAACAAATGGTTTTCCGAACAAGCGAACCCTGAGTTGCGTGACGAGAAGGCTCAACGCTTCCGCGTCATCTACCAAGAAGCCAGGCGGGCTACTCAGGATGTACGCGAGATTGTTCGTCGAATCTACGGGGCACTTGGCGGCCAAGATTTTGACTTCTCCACAAAAAGGGCCAATGCTGTGTATGCCGTCACGGCATACTTCTTTGATTCGTGTGACATCTTCGAAGAGCCACCTGCGGAGCATGATGGAGGTGAACTGCGCGATGTTGCTTCCCACTAAAGGGATCGAACCTCAACGAGCTTTGCTAACTATTGGAGCGAACCTCATCTCGTTATTAGATTCGCCGGCAACCGTCTCGGGGCTTTGGGAGCGATTCTCGAAATACTCAAGTGAGGTTAGCCTAGATGTCAAGATCACCTTCGATTGGTTTGCGCTTGCCTTGTCCATGCTGTTTGCGATTGACGCAGTTTCTTGGAACAAATCTGGGCAGTTGGTGAGATGTCATGTTTCTGCATAGACTAGGCTCATCTGACGCACGCTTCAAGCAGTTGCAATTTCACGACGGGATGAACATTCTGCTCGCGGATAAAACGACTGAATCCACGTCAGGGGACAGTCGAAATGGTTCAGGCAAGACGAGTTTTATCAGAATCCTGCGCTACATTCTTGGAGGGAGTATCGACGACAGCCTCAAAGCTGATCTGCTATCCAAGCACTCGTTCTGGGCCGAAATTGAACTAGACGGAGCTGCAGAGCCTAGCCGAGTGCAAAGACCGGTATCGCCGCGAACGAAGGTCTACGTAAATGGATCTGCGACTAGCGTTGATGACTGGAAGCGCGAACTCTCCAAACTCTTTGGCCTTCCCGAATCTATCAGAAGGCCTACAGTAGGACAGCTATTCGGGCAGCTTGTCCGTGACTACTTCAGCGATCCGCTCAAGACTTATCGTGTCGAGTCCGACTGGGAGTCGGGAACCCGGATCGGTTTCTTTCTTGGATTCTCGCCTGAGATCCTTGCTAAAGCTGGCGAGGTAACAGCGCTGGAGAAGAACCGGAAAGCGCTTAATAAAGCTATTTCCGACGGCGCGCTCGGTGCTATCGCGCTCAGCGAGCCGGAGTTGCGTGCCCGTTTGGCTCAAACTCGTGAGAAGCGGTCTCGCTTGGAGTCCAATCTGTCGGGATTTAGGGTCGATGAGCAGTATGCTGACCACCAGGCGGAGGCGAACCGTCTGACCCACGCAATCAGAGACCTCAATGATGAGGGCCTTTCGCTCGAACGACGAAAGCGCGACCTCGAGCTTGCAATGACGGAAGAGCGCCCCGCTGTTGCAGGGGCAGAACTGGCCAAGCAGCTTGAAAGTATGTACGCGGAAATCGGTATCGTCCTGCCGGGGACTGCGACCCGCCGCTTCAGCGAAGTCGCCGAGTTTCATGCTTCCGTGGTGAGAAACCGGCAAATGTACCTTCAAGCAGAGTTGCTGGCTGTAAGTCAGCGCCTAGCTGAGGCGCGCTCGGAGCGCCAAGCTCTCGATCAACGACGCGCGGCCGTCATGAATCTATTGAACGAATCGATGGCATTGGAAACGTTCCGCAGCGCAGAACGCGAACTCACTGAGCTGGACGCCCTTGTTGCTGACTTGGAGCGGAAACTGGAGCTTGTGCAGTCTGTCAGCGACACAGGTCTTCGCTTGCGCGCAATGATGTCCGAAGCAGAAGCCAACGTCCGAACTGAGATTGCAGACCGCGAGCTTCCTCTGGAAGCGGCCATCGTCTTGTTCCAGCGACTCGGGGAAGAGATCTACAACGACCGCAACGTGTCCTTGCTGATCGAGGCGACGCGCAAGGGCATCTTGAAAGTCGTACCGAAGATTGATGGCGATGCCTCGGCAGGGATTTTGGGCGTGAAAATCTTCCTGCTTGACATGGTGTGCGCCGCGACGGCAATCCAAATCGGTCGTGCGCCACGAATATTGGTGCACGATAGCCAGCTGTTTGATTCCATGGACGACCGGCAGATCGCATCTTGTCTCAACATTGGCGCTCGACTCGCGGATCAGGTGGGCTTTCAGTATGTCGTGACGCTTAACTCAGATCGGCTCGCAGCCGCTGAAATAGAAGGCTTCGACCGGCGGGACTACGTGATAGAACCGGTCCTTACCGATGCAGGAGAAGAAGGTGGCCTCTTCGGATTCCGCTTCATCTGATGCGCCGCAGTTTTGCTGGCTGCTCGTAGCTGAGTGTGGTGGGTCGTTGATGCAAAAGCTCGTAGCCTTATGCTGGGATGGGTGTTGCGAAACATCCAACCGGACACGGACCACAAGCTGTGAACGAGCCTACTTGCTCGTCGCGTGACGCTGTGAGCGTGATCTTCATACCTGCCCGACTATCACGTGATCGACGCGATCGATCTGCCTTCTGGCGGTCGGCGTGTGCTCAGCGGACGTTCACCCAAACGACGCCCGAACTACCGCTCGGTGCACGAGTCGGCTGCGGCAAGCGTTGCTGACGGCGGTGATCGATGAAGGGTCAGCCCGTCCACCAAGCCGCGAGGAATCATCACGTGGCCTGGTGGACCGCCCAGAATACGGGCTCTTCCTATTTGAGGTGGGGGTGGGTGAGTCCGCCGCCGGTGAGGAGCATGTGGAGTTGGTAGTGGTCTGGGTTGCGGAGTCCTCGTGTGATTCGTCGTTGGAGTTCGATCAGTCCGTTGACCGCTTCGGTGCCGCCGTTGCTGGCGCGGCCGGTGTCGAAGTAGGCCAAGAACGCGTCTCGCCATCGTTTCAGGATCGTGCCAAGCCGTTCGATTTCCGGGATCGGGCAGGTCGGGAATGACGCGAGGACCTTCTCGGCGATGCGTTGGCCTTCGGTCATGCTCGACGTGTGGCATGCGCAGCGCAGTTGCTGGGCGCACTGCCATGCGAGTCTGGCGCCTCGCCGCCTTCCTCGAGCCAGTCGCGATACGCCTTCCCTGACCGGCCCGGCACCAGGTCCAGCAGCCGCGCCCGTGGGGTGCCGTCAGCATCCCGGGGTGAGATCGAACATCCCGGTCAACTGCTTGAGGCCGCGACCACCACGGTTGATCGGGAGCTCGGAGACGTGGTGCCACACGTGCTCATCCACGCCGAGCCACTTCACGCCAGCGAACCGGGTCACATCGTCAGCCATCACCTGCAACATCGGCTTGATCGAAGACCACAGCGTGTTCCATGTGGTTCCGAGTTGTCGAGCCAAGCCCGCGACCGAGGCATGTTCACGGTGAAGCTGCTTGACCGCCCACCAACACGCACGCATGGTCAACCCTGCCCGCGGAGCCACGACTACCGGGTTCTGCTCCGAGAACACCTTCTTCACGCAAGACCGCTCGTCGCAGCGCCAAGTTCGCTTGTGCCACACGATCCGCACGGGCCGATCAAAGCACGGCGCGTCGACCAAGGTCACATTGCTGTGGCCATGGCCATGCGCGATCACCCCGCACTCCGGGCAACCCATCGGCAACCTGGCTGATTCGACACCGACCGTTAGCAGCCCAACGGCCGCATCGACATCGACGGTGGTCACATGCAAGTCGCCCAGACCGACCAGCAGATCACAGCGAACACAATACGTGGCATGGGTGCCACCGCAGCGCGCGGCAACACAACATAGACCCGGGCAACATCGAGGTCCTTCGGAACGGTGTGTTTGGTCGCCACCAATCCTGAGGGCCTCGACCCGTTTCACCCCAACACCAAGCTCACCGGCGCGCCGCCAACCGCCACCCCCAACTCTGAAGAGCCATTAAACCTGTTTTTCGTCACTGTCCACGAAACGTGTAGCACTCCAGTTCCGGGGGATGAACCCCGCGGCGAAGGTCGGGCTATCAGCAATCAGGACGCGCTACCACATCGACGCAGACAACACCCCGAAGAGATCGCGGCGTTCGTCGAGTTCATCGAGGCCCACTGCCCGGTCCACGACACCCTGGTCAACCCGGCCCAGCTGAGCTACGAGATCGCCTGAACCAGCGGCGCCGCGGTCAACCTAGGTGGTGATGTGGCTCTCGGAGACCGCGGAGCCAAACTAGGTGGCCAGGCCGTTGAAGTCCCTGAGGGTGTCCCGCACCTTGTCGGCGTCGTGCTGGATGATCGTGCTGTAGTACGAGACCGTCATGTCAGCCCTTCTTGAAGGTGACGGCCTTGAACTCCTCGGTCTGTGCCCGGATACCCACCTCGGTCGGGAATCGTTCGATGGAACTCGCCCCGTAGAAGCCGACGATGCCGTCGGTGTGGTCGAGGATGTACTGCGCGTCGGCCGGGTTCGCGATCGGCCCGCCGTGGCACAGGCACAGGATGTCGGGGTTGACGCTCCTGGCCGCGTCCGCGAGCTGCTGCACCTTGACCGCCGCCTCCTCCAGGGTCAGCGCGGTCTTCGCACCGATGGTCCCAGACGTCGTCAGGCCCATGTGAGGGACGAGGATGTCCGCCCCGGCGCGGGCCATGTCCTTGGCCTGGTCCTCATCAAAGACGTAGGGGGAGGTGAGCAGGTCGAGTTCGTGGGCCATGCGGATCATGTCGATCTCGTGCCCATACCCCATGCCGGTCTCCTCCAGGTTCGCCCGGAACACCCCGTCGATCAGGCCGACGGTGGGGAAGTTCTGCACACCGGCGAACCCGATCTCTTTCACCTGGCGCAGGAAGTGCCCCATGACACGGAACGGGTCGGTGCCGTTGACGCCCGCGAGGACGGGGGTGCGTTTCACGACGGGCAGCACCTCGTTGGCCATCTCCATGACGATGGCGTTGGCGTCCCCGTAGGCCAGCAGCCCGGACAGCGAGCCGCGTCCGGCCATGCGGAACCGGCCCGAGTTGTAGATGACCAGCAGGTCTATGCCACCGGCTTCCGCGGACTTCGCGGTGATTCCGGTGCCCGCGCCGCCGCCGATGATGGGCTGGCCCTGGGCGACCTGGGTGCGGAAACGATCGAGGATCTCTTGGCGGGACATGTTTCTCCTTCTCAGTTGGTGATGGATGCGTGCAGTGCGCGGGCCATCGCGGCACCGAAACCCGGGTCGTTGATCGCCTGGTCGAGTTCGTGGACGACGACTCCGGAGCCGACCAGCCCCGCGCGCAGTTCCGCGAACAGCGCGGCGTCGGCCTCGGCGTCCCGGAAGGGGCCTTCCTCGACGTCGATGGCGCTCACGCCCCGCAGGGGGATGAACAGCTCGGTGGGTCCGGTGGCGGCGGCAAGTTTGGTGGCGATGCGGCGTCCCAGCTCGGCCATCTCCTCAGGCGTGGTGCGCATCAGCGTCACGGTCGGGTTGTGGACGAACAGGTTGCGTCCGGCGAACTCTGGCGGCACGGTGTCGGCGGGGCCGAAGTTCACCATGTCGAGCGCCCCCAGGCTGACGGCCTGCGGCAGGCCGACCCGCCCGGCCATCTCCAGCCGCCGCGGCCCCGCGGACAGGACACCGCCCACGAGGTCGTCGGCCAGCTCGGTGGTGGTGAGGTCGCACACCCCGGCCAGCAGGCCCGACTCGGCGAGTTTCTCCATGGCGCGGCCGCCCGCCCCGGTGGCGTGGAAGACCAGCACCTCGTAGCCGAGGTCGGTCAGGGTGTCGCGGGCCTCGTCCGCGGCCGGGGTCGTCACGCCGAACATGGTGACCGCGACGACCGGTTTGTGGCCGGCGGGAACGGCGGCCAGCCGGTCCTCGTATGCCCTGGCCATCCCGGCGATCGCCGCGGCCGCGTTGGCGAACACCTGGGAGGAGACCGAGTTGATGCCGGCGACGTCGACGACCGAGTACATGAGCGTCGCGTCCACCTCGCCGACGTAGGGTTTCACGTCGCCGGAGGCCATGGTCGAGACCAGCAGCTTCGGGAAACCGACCGGGAGGGCCTGCATCGCGGCCGCGGCGACCGAGGAGCCGCCGGACCCACCGAGGGCCAGCAGGCCGTGGATGCGTCCCGACACCGCCAGGTCGCGGACGATACGGGCCGCCCCGACGCTCATCACCTGCATCATCTCGCCCCGGTCGCGGCGTTCACGCAGGGCGGCGGCGTCGGAGTCCGCGGCGGCGATCACATCGTCGGAGCTGACGTTGGCCAGCGGGCTCGCCGAAAAGGACCCGACATCGACGAACAGGGCCTGCACCCCGTGCTTGTCCAGTTGCTCGGCCAGCCAGGCGCACTCGGCACCTTTGGTGTCCAGCGTCCCGATCAATGCAACAACAGCCATGCGGTCTCACTCCTTCGTGTGTGTCGGGCCCGCCCTGCTCAAGCGCGGCCGCGGCGGCCGGGCATCCAGGGGTAAAGCGAGGCTACGTCTCACCGCGGGACGGCACTAGTCCAATCTGGGAGAATTGGCCCAGGACGGTGGGGCATACTCGGCAGCGTGGGAGTGCGCATGGATTCGGCGGAGCTGTCGAGGCTGCTCGGGGTGTGGACGGACGCGGACGAGCGGCTGCCGGACGCGCTGGCGAGGACCATTTCAGAGCTTGTGGATCACGGTTTCGTGCCCGCGGGAAGCACCTTGCCGCCGCAGCGGGAGCTCGCGCAGGTGCTGGGGGTGGCCCGCGGGACCGTCGCATCCGCCCTGGCGATGCTGGAGGCTGGCGGGTATGTGGTCTCGACCCGGGGGTCGGGGACGCGGGTGAGGTCGGGCAGGGTGAGTGCCGAGCACCGGGCTGGCGGGCGGCTGTTCTCGTTCACCAACGCCCCGCGCGATGTCATCGACCTGTCCAGCGGGGCCCTGCCCGCGTCCGCGGTGACCGGGGAGGTGCTTTCGGCGGGCCTGGACGGGCTCAACCCCTACCTGGAAACCGACGGCTACTTCCCGGCCGGGCTTCCGGTGTTGCGGCAGGCTATCGCCGAGCACCTCACCCGCGATGGGGTGCCGACCCGGCCCGCGGAGGTCCTGGTGACGAGCGGGGCGCAGCAGGCGACCTCGCTGGCGATCCGGGGACTGCTGGACCCGGGTGACCTCGTCCTGGTCGAGGACCCGAGCTACCGGGGTGCGCTGTGTGCGCTGCGGGACCATGGCGTCCGACTGGAGGGGGTCCCGCTGCGCGACGGCGACATCGACGTGGACCTGGTGACGCGCGCGGCGGCGAGGCATCCGGCCGCGCTGTACTGCCAGACCAGCGTCCACAACCCGACGGGGCAGAGCATGACCAGGCACGCACGGGCGGCGCTCGCCGACGTCGTCAACCGGCGCGGCCTGCCCGTCGTCGAGGACTGCTGTTCCTACGACCTGACGCTGTCAGGTCGTCCGGCGTCAACACTGACGGGCCTTGTCGCCCCGGAACTTCACCTGAGCTGCTGGACGATGTCGAAGCTGTTCTGGGGCGGGCTTCGCGTCGGCTGGGTGAGGGCCGACGAGGCGCGCATCCGCCGGCTGGTGGAGCTGCGGAAGGTCGACGACCTGGCGACCTCCATCGTCGACCAGCTGTACGCCGTGCGGCTGCTGCGCCGGGCAGCGGACGCACGGCGGGAGCGGCAGGCGATGCTCACCACACACCTGGCGTCCACGGAGCAGGTGCTCCGCGAGATGGCCCCGGCGTGGACCTGGCGGCGGATCATCGGCGGTTCCGGCCTGTGGGTGGACACCGGGACGGACGCCGTCGCATTCGTCGAGCAGGCCAAGCGGGCCGGGGTCAAGCTCGCCGCCGGACCGAGTTTCTCACCCCACGACGGCCACCGCACGATGCTGCGACTACCCCTGTGGCACGACGGAGCCGAACTGAGACGAGGATTGAGCGCCGCCCTCGGCGAATAAGGGCCGCAGGCGGCAATGCTGCGACCGCGGGCCGCGGCCCGGGCGTTTCTGAGTCTGACTGGGCGATCAGGGCTGGTCTGCGAGGCTGAACAGGTCGCCAACCTCGCAGTCCAGCGCCTCGCACAGCGCCGTCAGGGTGCTGAACCGAACGGCCCTCGCGCGGTTGTTCTTCAGGATCGACAGGTTGACCACGGTGATACCGACCTTTTCGCTGAGGGCCGCGAGCGTCACACCCCGGGCCGCGAGCAGATCGTCCAGGTGGCAGGTAATCCGATGGGGTTCTTCGACGGGCATCAGATCGTCGTCTCCACGTCCTCAGCGAGCTGCTCCCCCTGCCGCCAGGCGTAGGCGACGACCAGCACAACCAGCGCCACCCCGAGGGGGACGAAATCGCCAGCGTTGATCGTCAGCATGGCGAACCCCATCCCCCTGGCGGGCAAGCCGGCGTAGATGAGCATGTTCGCCACGACCTCGCCGACGAGGAAGGCGGCAGTGAGGAAGATCAGGGCTACCCCCAACTGCACCAGCAGCCGGTGCGCCCCCGCGGAGAAGGCACGGCCGCGCTGCACCAAGAGCGTGAACCGCCAGATCGTGACGCACAGCCAGAGCGTGACCACCGCGACCAGCACGCCCGGAAGCATCGCACCGAGACGTTGCGTCCACGTCGGATCGGTGAACTCCCACGAGAGTGCCTCAAGGCTTGGGCGCAAGATCACCCCATTCGCGGTTTCGAGGGGAGAAGCCGCCTCGCCCGAGCCGGCCTGCGAGGGACTGCCTCCATTGACCCAGACCAAGGGGTCGCCCTTGACCCATGCCCAGGCGTGCCAGAAGGGACTCACCAAGGGTGCCGCCACGAACAACGCCAGCATGATCCGCAGCGTGAGGTAGTCGCCTCGGCTGATTGTGAGTTTCATCGGGACCTCCTTACATATCGTAATTCGATACTAAACGATAAACAATATTATCGTCAAACGATATGCCTGGGGTGCTGTGGGGACGCTGCCGAGCGTCGAGCCGGTTGGCTCGGAGCTTCGCCGCTACCAGCGAGAGCGCCGACTTGCGGTTCGCCGCCTGGTTGGCGTGGATCACGCCCTTCGAGACAGCATTGTCGATCTGAGCCGTGACAAGCAAAGACGCGTCCGGGCGAGGCTCTTGGATTCTGGTCCCAGGCCGTCCCGGGAACGCCTACAAAGCATGGCTGAAGGCTCGCGGTGACGCGTTCCGTGCGGGTATCGAGGTGGCGACGCTGGATCGTTCCACGGCTACAAGAACGCCATCGACGTCCAACTCGAAGACGCCACCGCCGTGTGGATGCCTTCCACGTGGTCAAACTCGCCACCGGCGCGATTGACGAGGTTCGGTGCCGGGTCCAGAACGACGCCCTCGGACACTGCGGAGATCGAGGTGATCCGTTGTATCGGATCCGCAACATCCTTCGCGCGGGGCAGGAGAACCTCACCGACCTGCAACGAGCCCGCCTCGAGGCCGCGTTCGGCGCCAACGAGACCCACGTCGAAGTGGAGGTCGCCCGGCGGCTCTTCACAGTTTGTGGTGGGTGGTTGGGAGTCTGACGTCGACCGGGAGGTTGGTGTGGTAAGGGGCTCTTGGGCCTGGCGTCACGACATCAGTCCGGTCGCCCCGGGGAAAGGGAAACTCTCCCACGACGCGGTCACGTTGGCGGTGAAGATGATCGTTGTCGACCGCCCCTCCATTGCCAAGGTCGCGGCGAAAACGATCCTTATCCAGTTTCTCCTTCGTATCACTGTCCCAGAACCGGCAGTTGTCCGGCGAAATTTCATCGGCGAGGATGATATTCCCCTGTGCGTCCTTGCCGAATTCCAGTTTGAAGTCGATGAGATCAACCTTTTTCGTCTTGAGGAACTT
>ERZ772874.1802-NODE-1802-length-10961-cov-15.025582_pt1 | contig 10961 bp, 7 predicted proteins | sample MGYA00580586_ERZ772874 | MGnify/ENA primary metagenome ERZ772874 (study PRJEB29015, sample SAMEA2737952) | human oral metagenome | biome: human oral; feature: human-associated habitat; material: dental | place: China | collected 2154 ... | reverse complement strand
TATTAATAAATAATTTATTGATTAACTGAAACTTATCCAACAGAAGGAAATTTCCATGACTTCACCCCTGTTCCGCTTCAGCCTGCTTTCAATGGCACTCGCCGCCGGTTTTGCCCACGCGGAAAACGAAGCGAAAGAAAGCGTTACCCTTGATACCGTTACCGTAAAAGGCGACCGCCAAGGCAGCAAGGTCAAAACTAATATCGTCACCCTTCGTCAAAAAGACGAAAGCACATCAACCGATTTGCGCGAATTGTTAAAAGAAGAACCTGCCATCGATTTCGGCGGCGGTAACGGCACATCCCAACACATGACCTTGCGCGGCATGGGTCAGAACTCTGTCGACATCAAGGTGGACAACGCCTATTCCGACAGCCAAATCCTTTACCACCAAGGCAGATTTATTGTCGATCCCGCTTTGGTTAAAGTCGTTTCCGTACAAAAAGGCGCGGGTTCCGCCTCTGCCGGTATCGGCGCAACCAACGGCGCGATCATCGCCAAAACCGTCGATGCCCAAGACCTGCTCAAAGGCTTGGATAAAAACTGGGGCGTGCGCCTCAGCAGCGGCTATGCCTCTAATGACGGCGTAAACTACGGCGCAAGCGTATTCGGAAAAGAGGGCAACTTCGACGGTTTGTTCTCTTACAACCGCAACGATGAAAAAGAGTACGAAGCAGGTAAAGGCTACAAAAGTCCCAACGGCGGCAAAACCGTACCTTACAGCGCACTGGACAAACGCAGCTACCTGGCCAAAATCGGAACAACCTTCGGCGACGGCGACCACCGCATCGTGTTGAGCCACATGAAAGACCAGCACCGGGGCATCCGTACTGTGCGTGAAGAGTTTACAATCTTCGAGTCCGACCCTGCAAAAGACAGGCAGAAACCCTCATACCGTGAAACTACCCAATCCAACACCAACTTGGAGTACACGGGTAAAAACCTGGGCTTTGTCGAAAAACTGAACGCCAACGCCTATGTGTTGGAAAACGAACGCTATTCCGCCGATGACAGCGGCAGCGGTTACGCAGGCAATGTGGTCGGCCCTAACCATACCCGAATCGCCACTCGTGGTGCGAACTTCAACTTCGACAGCCGCCTTGCCGAACAAACCCTGTTGAAATACGGTATCAACTACCGCCATCAGGAAATCGAGCCGCAAGCGTTTTTGAACAACGAATTTAAGATCTCCGGTAAGAAACCAGACCCCAAAGATCCTAAAAAAGAAATAGATAAGACCGATGAAGAAAAAGCGAAAGACAAGAAAGTTATGGATCTTGTCCATTCCTACAAACTGTCCAACCCGACCAAAACCGATACCGGCGCGTATATCGAAGCCATTCACGAAATTAACGGCTTTACCCTGACCGGCGGACTGCGTTACGACCGCTTCAAGGTGAAAACCCATGACGGCAAAACCGTTTCAAGCAGCAGCCTTAACCCGAGTTTCGGCGTGATTTGGCAGCCGCACGAACACTGGAGCTTCAGCGCAAGCCACAACTACGCCAGCCGCAGCCCGCGCCTGTATGACGCGCTGCAAACCCACGGCAAGCGCGGCATCATCTCGATTGCCGACGGCACCAAAGCCGAACGCGCGCGCAATACCGAAATCGGTTTCAACTACAACGACGGCACGTTTGCCGCAAACGGCAGCTACTTCTGGCAGACCATCAAAGACGCGCTTGCCAATCCGCAAAACCGCCACGACTCTGTCGCCATCCGTGAAGCCGTCAATGCCGGCTACATCAAAAACCACGGTTACGAATTGGGCGCGTCCTACCGCACCGGCGGCTTGACTGCCAAAGTCGGCGTAAGCCACAGCAAACCGCGTTTTTACGATACACACAAAGATAAATTGTTAAGCGCGAACCCCGAGTTTGGCGCACAAACCGGCCGCACTTGGACGGCTTCCCTTGCCTACCGCTTCCAAAATCCGAATCTGGAAATCGGCTGGCGCGGACGCTATGTTCAAAAAGCCGTGGGTTCGATATTGGTGGCAGGTCAAAAAGGTCGCGACGGCAAACTGGAAAACGTTGTGCGCCAAGGTTTCGGTGTGAACGATGTCTTCGCCAACTGGAAACCATTGGGCAAAGACACGCTCAATATCAATCTTTCAGTTAACAACGTGTTCAACAAGTTCTACTATCCGCACAGTCAACGCTGGACCAATACCCTACCAGGTACCGGACGTGATGTACGCTTGGGCGTTAACTACCGCTTCTAAAAAGAGCGGGTAAAATACGGGCAGGTCGTCTGAATCAGCGTCGGTTTTCAGACGACCTGCCTGTCAATCAGATTTCTCAATCTGGCATTTTCCAAACCTTTTTTTGACAACGGCAGGATTGGAACAGGTATTTGATGCGTGCATCCGCTTTGCGGATTTTCAGACGACCCGTCCATATTATCTGCCCCGAACCCGACAACGGAGAAATTATCCCATGTTACGTTTAACTGCTTTAGCCGTATGCTGCGCCCTTGCTTTGGGCGCGTGTTCGCCGAAAGATTCCGCTTCAAACCAAAACGCCCAAACCGCTTCCGCAGCCCAAACCGAAGGCGCGGGTTTGACCGTCAAAACGACGCGCGGCGACGCGAAAGTGCCGCAAAATCCCGAACGTATCGCCGTTTACGATTTGGGTATGCTCGACACTTTAAACAAATTGGGCGTGAAAACCGGTCTGTCCATCGACAAAAACCTGCTGCCTTATTTGGACGAATATTTCAAAACGACAAAACCTGCCGGTACGCTGTTCGAGCCGGATTACGAAGCGCTCAACGCCTACAAGCCGCAGCTCATCATCATCGGCAGCCGCGCAGCCAAAGCGTTTGACAAGTTGAACGCCATTGCGCCGACCATCGAAATGACCGCCGATACCGCCAACCTCAAAGACAGTGCCAAAGAGCGTATCGACGCGCTGGCGCAAATCTTCGGCAAACAGGCGGAAGCCGACAAGCTGAAGGCGGAAATCGACGCATCTTTTGAAGCCGCGAAAACTGCCGCGCAAGGTAAAGGCAAAGGTTTGGTGATTTTGGTCAACGGTGGAAAAATGTCCGCCTTCGGCCCGTCTTCACGACTGGGCGGCTGGTTGCACAAAGACATCGGCGTTCCGGCCGTTGACGAAGCCATCAAAGAAGGCAGCCACGGTCAGCCCGTCAGCTTCGAATACCTGAAAGAGAAAAATCCCGACTGGCTGTTTGTCCTTGACAGGGGCGCTGCCATCGGCGAAGAAGGACAGGCGGCAAAAGACGTGTTGAACAATCCGCTGGTCGCCGAAACAACCGCATGGAAAAAAGGACAAGTGGTTTACCTCGTTCCCGAAACCTACTTGGCGGCGGGCGGCGCGCAAGAATTGCTGAACGCTTCCAAACAGGTTACCGACGCGTTTAAGGCTGCGAAGTAATTTGATTTGATTAAAAAAAGGTCGTCTGAAACCACAAATCAGGGTTTCAGACGACCTTTCTCTATACGCCATCCCTCCATTCAAATATCCGCATCACACCCCCTCTTCCTAAAACACAAGTTTCCCATCCCCGCCGTCCCTGCCCAAGCCATCAAACAACGCGACGTCGCAGCAAAAATATCGCCAGCCCTTCTGAAAATCCGGTTTCCGCCACATTCGGTTAAAGAGCATCAATAAATGTAGGCCTCTGAAAATATGATTAATATTCTCGGAGTAACGTATATTGTTTGCAAATCATTATCAAAAAATATTAGAATATACACTCTTAATTTAACGCAACTCCCCTTAATCACCCAACTAGAGGAAGAACATGAAATCCCCCCATTCCCCCGCCTTCCGTTTCAGCATCATGGTGCTGGCACTGTCTTCAGGTTTTGCCCATGCAGACAACGTTCGCCCCGAAGCGACTGCCGAACTGAAAGAAGTCGTCGTTACCGGTACTGCCGTACCGACCCGCGTTACCCGCAACCAGCTTGACCGCGAAACTTCGACCGATTTGAAACAAGTCATGAAAGACCAAATCGGCATGGATGTCGGCGGCGGCAACGGCGTGGCGCAGTTTTACAGCATCCGCGGTGTCGGCGAAGACAAGATTAATCTGGAAGTGGACGGCACCAGCCAATCCACCAAAATTTTCCACCACCAAAGCCGCTTCCAGCTTGACCCCGCTTTGGTGAAAAGCATCAACGTCGAAAAAGGCACGGGCGCGGCGAGCGCGGGTTTGGGCGCGGTCGGCGGTACCATCCGCGTAACGACGGTTGACGCGAAAGACCTGCTGACCGACGGCAAACCTTTCGGTTTCAAACTCGGCGCAGGCTTGAGCAGCAATAAAGGCTCAACCGGCAACGCGGCGGTTTACGGCTATCAAAACGGCTTCGATGCCTTGTTTGCAGGCAACTTCCTCAACAACCGCGACTACAAAGACGGCAACGGCAATGTCAACCGCGGCAGTCGTCTGAAACAGCACAGCTACCTCGCCAAACTCGGCTACGACTTCAACGACGACCACGGCATCCGCCTGACCTACCGTCAGGAATACCAAAAAGGCAACCGCACCGACAAAGCCGAGTTCCAAAACGTTGACAGCTACGTCGGTGTGGACGGCACTTATCAAAAAGAGCAATCCTACAATCTGGAATACCGCGGCCGCAACGTCGGCTTCCTCGACAAAATCGACGCCAACGTCTTCCAAATCAACACCGACGACACCAAGCCGCCTAAAGGCGCGCCTTCCCCGAAAGCCCACGCCTCCGGCACGGCGCAAGGCGGCGTTCCCATCGGCCAGCTTGAGTTGAGCAAAATCAAAGCGACCGGCGCGAATCTGAACCTCGCCAGCTCTTTCGGCGACGGACACATGGTGAAATACGGCGTCAACTATCGCCACGAAACCTCCGAGCCGTCCGACAAAGGCGCGTGGCTGAAGATTCTCGGCCTGTATGACCGCGACAAAGAGAAAAAAGCCGAATACGGCGTGTACGCGGAAGGTATTTGGAACCTGCACCCCGTTACCCTGACCACCGGCCTGCGTTACGACCATTTCAAATACAACGCTGCCAGCAAACAAAGCGCGTCGCACGGCCAGCTCAACCCCAGCATCGGCGCGATTTGGGACATCAACGATAACTTCTCCCTCTTGGCAAACCTCAATCAGGCAAGCCGTGCGCCCCGCCTGAACGAAGCCCTGTTGGCTAACGAACGCGCAGGCGCCGCCGCCGATTTGGACAGCAACCTCAAAGCCGAAACCGCCCGCCGTGCTGAACTCGGCTTCAAATGGCGCAACGACAACTTCAACGTCAGCGGCAGCGTGTTCCACCAACGCATCAAAGACCTCATCGTCTATCGTTGGGCAAAAATCAACAACAACACCGCCTCCATTACCGAACGCGGCAAGATTTACAACGGCGGCACGCTCAAAACCTACGGCTACGAACTTGACGCATCCTACCGCTGGGGCGGCCTGACCGCGCGCGCCGGCGTGTCCTACGTCAAACCCCGTCTGAACGGCGAAATGTACTACGGCGAAAGCCCGATTCAAGCAGAAGACCACGAAAGCTCGTTCACCTTCTGGAACACCGGCCGCCAATGGCTGACAGGCTTGTCTTATCAGTTTGAAAACCCCAAACTCGAAATCGGCTGGCGCGGCCGCTACGCCCAAAGCGTGAAATACACCGACGTCGCCCGCGGACAAGGCACGATACACGGCAAGAAAGCCGGTTACGGCGTACACGACATCTACGCCAACTGGCAGCCGCTGAAAAAAGACAACCTGAACGTCAACTTCGCCGTCAACAACATCGGCAACAAGCAATACCGTTCACATAGCCAACGCTTCCCCGACGGCAACGGACGCACCCCCTTCTACGAACGCGGTCGCGAGTTTGCCTTGGGCGTGAATTACCGCTTCTGATAAAAACGTTGACAAAAGGTCGTCTGAAACCTGATTTTTGGGTTTCAGACGACCTTTTTTAATGTATTAAGGTAAGAGCAGAATTTACCCCCTGCCGCCATTTCCACCCCATTACCTTTCCGCACATGGCACAATCAACCGTTCAACATCTTTAAACAATCTTTTGTCGCAAAAATCAAACACAAACCGCCGCCAACTCACCCATCTCCCTGCAAAACACAAATAACATTTTGTTTTTGTCATGATTGTATCTATGATATTGGATTTATGCCGTTTGATAAAAACGCACTATTTCAACCAAAAAAAGGGGGACAATATGTCTGCAATCAACACCAAAATCAAAACCATCATCCTCGCCGCCATCAGCGCGGCAATCCTTTCAGCCTGCGGCGGTGGCGGCGGCGATACAGCCGCACTTTCCACCGGCTCAACCTCTACCGGCGGCAGTGGCAGCCCTGCCAAAAACGGTGGTACCGGCAACAATAACAACGCTAATACCGGCAATGCCAATAACGATAACAGCACAGCCCAGACTCCCGCTCTCAGCAACAAAGCCGATAAGCTTGAAGAACTGAAAGACGAAGCCCCGCTTCCAGCCTTAAACCTTGACACTCCGCTGCACACCAGCTTTATTTCTTCAGCAAGCGCACAACAAGGCAATCCGAATGTTCAGTTGCGCCACAGCAATGAAAACGACAAACTGTTTTATACGGACAACCAAACAAATAATCAAAACGGTTTAGTTAGTTCTCTGAATTTTAAGAATAATGACGAAGTTAAATTAGATGCAATCGTACTGTATAACAAAACAGAAGAAGGAAACGCAACACAGGTTAAATTCACTACTACAGACTCCATCATTGCCAAAGCATTTTCAGGCGGTAAAACCAAAAGCGACGTCAGCGGACAGACGGGACAAGAACCGAATAATGAATTCAAAGTTGGACAATCAACGCTGGATCAAAAAATCGTTGAGTTGTATAAAAAACTTGAAAACGCAAAAAGTGCTTTAGCATCTGCCGAACAAAAACTGACAAATGACACAAATGCTTTTGCCAATGCGCTGCAAAACAAAAACCAAGCAGAACGACAAGCTTCTAAGGCATATAACTCAATGCTGGAGAAACTTGATACTCACTCTGGAGAAATTGAGTCCTTTGAAAAAGCAAAAAAAGAACTGGAAGAAGCCAAAGCCAACTTTAAAACTACTATAGAAAAAACGACGGGAGACAGTGTAGAAGAGTTGGAAAATGCCAATAAAGCCGTTAGTGCAGCACAGAATGAGCTGGATAAACAAATCTCAGCTTTAACAAAAAAATTGAATGAAGAGGATTTAGCTAAATTCGAGGAAGCCAAAAGCGTTTGGGAAAATGAGGAAAAAGCCCTACAATCAGCAAACCAAAACGCAACTTTGGCAAAAGCAACACGTGCTTCCAGCAAAAATGCAAAAGATGCTGCTGAAAAAGCTAAAGATGCTGCTGCCGAAATCTATGACTCAACAAGACAAATACGCCAAGATTTGACAAGATTGGCAGAAAACCATGCCAACCAGCTTGCATACCTTGGTAAAGATCAGGATGGAACTGTATTTGACAAACAATTCGACGGTATCTACGTCATCCGCTTTGTCGATGGTACACAAATCGTTATGCACGATCCTGCTGCTGCCGGTTGGACTTACCAAACTTTCGCCCACTATATTGATCCGAAATCCGGTGTAATTTACGGCTATCAAAGTTTGGGCGACGAAACCAAGTTTACCGCCCTCCCTGCCAGCGGCACAGCAACTTACAACGGCCTGACCACAGCCTACGTTGTGAAAAACGATCAAAGCCGTCAGCTGACCGCCAATGTCAAAGCCATTGTCGATTTCGGCTTGAAAGGCGTACGCTTTGAGACTGCCAATTCCCAATTCCATTCTCTCGACGCCAACGGACGCCGTGTAACCGTAAAAGGTACTGACTACGACATGAAAGGTACGGCAAAATGGGAAAACGGCAACCTCTTCCTCGGCAAGGTCGAAGCTGCCGCAGCCGGCTTGAAAGGTAATTTGAGCGGTAAATTCTTCGGTGCGTCCGCCGCAGAAATCGGCGGTACCTACGGTCTGCAAAAAGAAGACGGCAGCGAACACTTAATCGGCGGTTACGGCGCGAAACGTCAATAAACCATCCTTCAATCTGCCAAAAGGTCGTCTGAAAACTAGAAAACAGGTTTTCAGACGACCTTTTCTTTTATCGTCATTTAGACAGAAATTTCCTGCTTCGTTATTTCTATTCAAGCGGGAACGATGGTTGACGACTGAAACGGTATCAAAGATTCAGTATATTCCCCATACTTTCCGCAATCTCGTCTTATTTAAAACATAAAACAGCAAAAAACACCAATAATTAAGCGTCCTTATCATGTTCAAAGGTCGTCTGAAAACCTATTTTCCGGTTTTCAGACGACCTTTTTTAAAGCGGATTACGCTTCGCTTTGCGCTTCTTCTTCAACTGTAACTTCAACGGCAACGGATTCGTCGCTCAAGGTGCCTTTGGTGGACGGGGTTTGTCCTGCCATGCGCGGGTCGTATTCTGCCGCCATGCGCAGGGCGCGGCCGAAGGCTTTGAATACGGTTTCGGCTTGGTGGTGGGCGTTGCTGCCGCTGAGGTTGTCGATGTGCAGGGTCATCATGCTGTGGTTGACGACGCCGTGGAAGAATTCTTCAAACAGGTCAACGTCAAAACGTCCGATGAGGGCACGGGTGAAGTCGATGTTGTACACGAGTCCGGGACGGCCGGAGAGGTCGATGACAACGCGGCTCAAGGCTTCGTCGAGCGGAACGTAGGCATGGCCGTAACGGCGGATACCGGCTTTGCTGCCCAAGGCTTGTTTCAGGGCTTGTCCGAGTACGATACCGATGTCTTCGACGGTGTGGTGGTCGTCGATGTGCAAATCGCCTTTGCAGGTGATGTCGAGGTCGATCATGCCGTGGCGGGCGACTTGGGCAAGCATATGCTCAAGGAAGGGGACGCCGGTGTCGAGGCGGTATTGTCCGGTGCCGTCGAGGTTGAGGCTGAGGGTGATTTGGGTTTCGCTGGTGTTGCGTGTGATGCTGACTGCGCGGCCTTCTGCGGGCATATGGAATGCCGGTGCAGCGGCTGCGGCTTCTTGGGCGGCACGCTCTTGGCGGGCGGCTTCGGCGGCTGCGGCTTTTTCTTTATCTTTGCTGTGGTCGCGGTTTAACCAGCCTTTGCGTTTGTGCATGCCGGCTTCGAGTTTGGCGGCAAGGCTGGGGCGGATGCCGCGCGCTTTTTCGTCTTCTGCCTGCTCTTCAAGGCGGCGTTTCAGTTGGGACAGGGATGCCGCGTTGTCGTAACCGCATTTGCGGGCAAGTTTGGTCAGCGAGCCTGCTTCTTCAACAAGCTGCAGGAAATTGGCAAGGTGGAGTTGAGTGATGGTCATAGGTTTACTCTCTGTGAGGTTTTAAAAAATCAGGCATAAAGCTTGCGGATAATATCCAGTACGGCATCGTTTTGCTCGGGACTGCCGATGGTAATGCGGACGCACTGCGCCAAAAGCGGATGCGTGCCGTGGAGTTTCTTAATCAGGATGCGGTTTTCTTTAAGCGTGTTAAACAATGCGTCTGCATCGGGAACGCGCACGGTAATGAAATTCGCTTCGCTGGGGAAGGCTTTCAGACGACCCATGGCGGACAATTCGCTGAAAACGCGTTCGCGTTCGGCTTTTAAAATATCGATGGTCGTCTGAATCGCGTCGTGGTGTTGCAGGGCGAATTTGGCGGTCGCCAAGCTTAATTGGTTCATATTGTAGGGCGGCAGGATTTTCGCCAGCTCGCCCATTACGGCGGGGCTTCCTGCCGCATAGCCGATGCGCAGTCCGGCAAAACCGATTTTGCTGATGGTGCGCATCACGACCAAATTTTCAATGCTGCCCGCCTGCGGCAGAAAACTGTCGCGGCTGAATGCGCCGTATGCTTCATCGACAACGACGATGCCGCGCGCCGCGCGGATAATGGCTTCGACTTCTTCGCGGCGGAAACATACGCCTGTCGGATTGTTCGGATAGGCGATGAAAATCAACGCGGGCTGATGTTTTTCGATGGCGGATAAAACGGCGGGCAAATCAAGCGTGAAATCTTCATTGAGCGGTACGCCGACATAATTCATGCCGTACAGCTCTGCATTATGCCGATACATCACGAAACTCGGCTCTACCGCCAGCATGGTCGCGCCTGATTGGGCAACGAGCAGGGTCATGAATTGGATTAACTCGTCCGAGCCGTTTCCTAAAGCGATGGCGGCAGATTCAGGAATATCGAAGGCTTTTCTTAAAGTTTCCTGCAGCCCGCTGGCGGCGGGATTGGGGTAAAGATGAATCTGCGCTTGGGCAATCAGCCGCAGCCATTCGTTTGACAGCTCGGGAAAACGGGCAAACGGATGATACGGGCTTTCCATTGCATCCAGCTTGATGAAGCCTTCGGGCAAGTCGGCAATTCGGTAGGCGGACATGGATTTGATGTCGTCGCGGATGAAATTAGCTATATCTTTCATAATTCCCCTCCAGATTCTACTATCTCAAAATAATTCAACGATTCCTCCGCAATATAACACAACTTTTTTAAATAATCACTGAAGAAATCAAATGCAATGAATACAGGAAAACTACTTTTTGTACCCTCAGGCGGACTAGCCAACAGAATGCGCGCTATGGCATCGGCATGGCAGTTAGCAGCAAATACAGGGGTTAAAATCGAGACTGTTTGGTTTTGCGATTGGGCACTTAATGCACCTTTCCATTCCATTTTCGAACCTATTGATAACGCAGAGATGGTGGCAAGGGAGGCCAAAGCATGGGAATTACTTACGCTTGACCGGCCTAGAAAGCGCAATTTCCGTATTCCACTATTGTATCAGAGGCTCCGTTTCACACAACGCATAGACGAATGGCAGGTTACACCCTTAAAAAATCAAGGATTTGACTTTAATGAATGGGCAACAGGAAAGAGCAGCTACATGAGCTGTTACCAAGATTTTGGAAACGTTCCCAATTCTGTTTATAAGCATTTGTTCCATCCCGTCGGTCCTGTTCTCGAT
>ERZ772874.1799-NODE-1799-length-10970-cov-10.583142_pt1 | contig 10970 bp, 10 predicted proteins | sample MGYA00580586_ERZ772874 | MGnify/ENA primary metagenome ERZ772874 (study PRJEB29015, sample SAMEA2737952) | human oral metagenome | biome: human oral; feature: human-associated habitat; material: dental | place: China | collected 2154 ... | reverse complement strand
GTCGGGCGTGCGCCCGACGCCCCACTCCTGTATCCGAACACTTCAGCCGCTAACGCTAACAAGCCCGGGCCTCGTCCCCACCACTGCCACCGCGCCCTCACAACCGCGAAGAAGGAATCATGTCGCAGACCCTCGCTCTCCCCACGTTCCGTGAGCAGGACTTCCAAGCACCCCAGTCCCGCACCGTCGGTGCCGGCGTCGACGGCCTGGAAGAGATCACGGACCTGGAGCGTTCCGAACGCCTCCGCCGCATGCGCGAGGGCACGCTCGGTTCGATCCACTCGTGGGAGCTCGTGACCGCCGTCGACGGTCCCGGCACGCGCATGACCGTGTTCCTCAACGGCTGTCCCCTTCGCTGCCTCTACTGCCACAATCCCGATACCTTTCTGATGAAGGACGGCGCTCCCGTCTCCGACACGGAGCTGTTGTCCCGCATCGCGCGCTACCGCCGCATTTTCCGCACGACGAAGGGCGGTATCACGCTGTCCGGCGGCGAGGTGCTTATGCAGCCGCACTTCGCCAAGCGCATCCTGCTGGGCGCCAAGGAGATGGGCGTACACACGTGCATCGACACCTCTGGCTACCTGGGCGCAAACTGCGACGACGAGATGCTCGACGCGATAGACCTGGTACTCCTGGACGTCAAGAGCGGCGACGAGGAGACCTACAAGAGGACTACCGGACGCGAGCTGGCGCCCACGATCGCCTTCGGCGACAGAATCGCCGCGCGCGGTGGCGCCACCCGCATGTGGATCCGTTTTGTCCTGGTGCCCGGCCTGACCGACGACCCTGAGAATATCCGCAAGGTCGGCGAGATCGTCTCGCGCTGGAAGGACGTCATTGATCGCATTGAGGTCCTGCCCTTCCACCAGCTCGGCAAGGACAAGTGGCACTCGCTCGGCCTGGAGTACCAGCTCGAGGACGCGAAGGCGCCGACGCCCGAAGCGACGGAGAATGTGCGCAACTACTTCCGTTCGCTGGGCTTCGAGGTCCACTGAGCGCGCAGCTTTGAGCGGACACCCCGGGAGGGATGAGCTAGGCTCGCTCCCCCTGGGTCCACGCGCATCCGGGGACGCCCCAGCCGCGTTCGCTGACGTGACGGGCGGACATGTCGTCATAGGGCTGCGCGAGGCGATCGACGTACAGGGTGCCCTGCAGGTGGTCGTATTCGTGCTGGAAGATGCGGGCGAGCCAGCCGCGCGCGACCACGGTGATCGGCGCACCGGCGGCATCGTAGCCGCGTAGGACGGCGCCGAGCGCTCGTCGCAGCGGGTACTTGACTCCGGGGACCGACAGGCATCCCTCGGATTCGTCGGCTATGTCGGGTTCGCTAGGCAGGATCGCGCCAGCGCCCGCCTCATCCCACACGAGATCGAGCGTCGGGTTGACGACGACCCCGCTCATCGCGTTATTGAATCCAAGTTCGGCCCCCCGGTCGAGGGCCAGGACCGCGCGGTGGCGGTGGTCGAAACCGGCGCCGCCCGCGTAGGACCACACGAAGATCTGGCGCCCGACGCCGACCTGCGGGGCAGCGAGTCCGACTCCGGGGGCCGCGCGCATCGTGTCGATCATGTCGGCGACGAGGTCGCGAAGCTCGGAGTCGAAGGCGTCGACGGGCTCGGCAGCCCGGTGCAGGACGGGATCGCCCGCGATGCGGATCGGCAGGACGCTCACGCTCGCTCCGCGGCGCGGGCGTGAGGAATAACCCCGACTCCCGAGGCTTCGAGCACGCGCGGGGTGGACGGGTCCAGGGCTCGGATCACGCGAGCCGGGTTGCCGACCGCGACGGAGTTCGGGGGAACGTCACGAGTGACGACGGCGCCGGCGCCGACGATCGAGTTCTCGCCGATGGTCACGCCCGGGCAGACGATGACGGACCCTCCGAGCCACACGTTGTCCTCAAGGGTGATGGGGGCCGCGGACTCCCACTTGGCTCGCCGAGGCCCGGGCTCTATCGGGTGGATCGCGGTGTAGAGGGAGCAGTTGGGGCCGATGAGAACGTCGTCGCCGATGCGGATCGGCGCGACGTCAAGCGCGGTGAGGCCGTAGTTGACCCATGAGCCGGCGCCGATCGTGATGTTGTGCCCGTAGTCGACGCGCAGGGGCGGGCGGATATCGACGTCGGGCGCAACGTCGCCGAGTACCTGGGTGAGCAGGTAGCGCGCGATGTCGGGGTCGGTCGCATGGGAGAGCTCGTAGAGGCGAAGGAGTCGCACGGCGCGCCTCGTCTGCGCGGAGAGTTCGTCGTCGGCCACGTAGTAGTCGCCGTCGACCATCCGCTGGGCTGGGGAGCGTTCGTCGTCGCGGAACCGCGGATCGTCGAAGTTGTGTCCTGCGGCGATGCTCATGCGACCAGGGTAGTCGATGCCCTCGCCAGTCGCGGAACGCGGCGCGCGTCCAAGTGGGCCAGAAGGCAGCGCAGCTGGGCGATGTCGTCGGCTGGGTCCTCGGGGTGCCACTGGACGCCGACGATGGGAGCGTGGGGCGACTCGATGGCCTCGATGGTGCCGTCGGGGGCGTGCGCGCTCACGCGCAGGCTCTCGCCGAGGCGGTCCACGCGCTGGTGGTGCGCCGAGGAGACGACGATGCGAGAGTCGACGAGGACCGGGGCGAGTGTTCGCCCAAGGTGGCTACCCGCGTCGACGCGGACGGCGTGGCGCACGAAGCGGTGGTCGGTCAGGATCGCGGGGTTCGTGTGGCTACCCTCCGCGATGTCTTGCTCGAGGGTGCCGCCGAAGGCGGTGTTGATGACCTGCATGCCTCGGCAGATTCCCAGCAGCGGTGTGCCGGTGCGCGAAGCGTAGTCGACGAGGGCAAGCTGGCCAAGGTCGGCTCGGAACCAGTGGCGTCCCTCGCGGTTGTAGCCCTGCGAGGCCCCGTAGTGGGCGGGGTGAATGTCCTCCCCGCCCATGATGACGATGGCGTCGGCCCGCTGGGCGCGCAGCGCCGCTCCCTCGGCACCGTCCTCCTGCGCGTACTCGCGGATGACGTTCCAGGTGGGCAGCGCTGCCTCGAGTAGGCGGTCCCACAGGCGCATGCAGATGTTGTTGTACGCCTCGTCCCCCGGCCGTGCCGGAAGGACGTTGGATATCAACAACGTCGGCTTCGCGTGGTTCGTCATGAACCCATCATGTCAGGCCGATGGTTCACTCGCGCGGAGCGTTCACGGGGTGGCCAATTGTGACAGTTCCCGTCCGTCTCGTGAGCGAGCGGCGCGACATCGGCGGCTGGCGCGACGAGGCCGGGGCTAGGTCACGCGAGCACGTGTCCGGGCCCCTGCCTCGTTCCGGTCAGCGGGCGATCAGTTCTCAGCGACGAAGCGGTCGATTCGGGCGAGCATGTCCTTCCTCTGTTTGTCCGACACCCACGCGCTCTCGACGGAATTGCGGGCGATGCGTTCCAGGTCGGAGCGGCTGAGGTTGAAGCGCTGGGCGAGCGCCAGGTAGTTATCCGCGACGTATCCACCGAAGTAGGCGGGGTCGTCGGAGTTGACGCTCACCTTGACGCCGGCTGCGGTCAGCTCGACGATCTCGTCGCCTTTCATCTCCTCGGTGACAAAGGAGTTCGACAGCGGGCACGAGGTGAGGCCGATGCCGTGGTCGCGGGCGTAGGCCACCAGGGCGGGGTCCTCGACGATGTTCGTTCCGTGGTCCAGTCGTTCGGCTCCGAGCTCGGTTAGGGCCGCCCGAATGTTGTCGATCGAGCCGACCTGGTCGATGTCGCAGTGCATCGTCACGTGCAGGCCGGCCTCTCGGGCCAGTGCGAACACGTGGGCGAACTTGGTGGGCGGGTTGTCGCGCTCGTCGGAATCCAGGCCCACTCCGATGAACATGTGCTTGTAGGGAAGCGCCGCCTGCAGGGTCTCGAGCGCTGACTGGGCGCTCATGTCACGCAGGAAGCACAAGATGAGGTCGGCGGAAAGACCCGTTTCGCGCGCCTCGAGGACGGCGCGGTGGTAGCCGCGGATGACGGTGCCGATGTCGATGCCGCGGGACGTGTGTGCCTGGGGGTCAAAGAAGCACTCGGCGCGCACGACGCCGTTAGCGCGGGCACGCTCGAAGTAGGCGGCTGCAAGATCGTGGAAATCATCCTCGTCCTGGAGCACGTCCATCGCCGGGTAGTAGACGGCGAGGAAGGAGGTCAGGTCGTTGAACTGGTAGGTCGCCTGCACTTCCTCGACTGTGCTCTGGCCGATGTCGACGCTGTTCTTGCGGGCCAGCGCGAGTTTCAGGTCGGGTTCGAGGGTTCCCTCGAGGTGGAGGTGCAGCTCGGCCTTGGGCAGGCCGAACGCGAAGTCGCGGGTAACGTCGGTGTTCATGGGTCCTCCTGACGGATTCGGGGCGGGTGACGCGCAACAATTGTCCCACGTCACACGCACCGCACGTCTGCCTTCCGCGACAGTTCCTTCCCCGCGTCCCCGGGGTCGGCGCTCGCCTGCGGCGATCAGGCGAGCGCGCCCATCGGGTCCCAGGCGGGCAGGTGCAGGGGTTCTTCGGCGACGACCGCGCGCAGCTCTGCGGGAAGGTCGTCCACGTGGACGGCCACCTCGAAGACGTTGGCGTCGAACCAGGCGGCGTCCATCGTGAAGAAGCCCTTCTCGCCGGGCTCCTCGCCCCAGGAGTTCTCCACGCGGAAGCGGCGCCCCTCCCCGGCCTCGTCGATGTCGACGCCAGTGAAGAGCATCGCGTGGTTCATCGCGGACTCGCCCGTGTTCACGCGCTGTTCCTTCGAGGTGGAGAAGTCCACGCCGAAGAGGGAGTCGAAGTCATAGAGGCCGTCGACGAACAGGCCGGAGTCGCGGTCGGACTGCTGAGAGCAGTCGGCACCGAACCAGACGGCGCGGCCCGAGGCCAGGACCCGCGTCGTGATGGAGCGGATGGTCTCGACTGGGGCGTTGACGTAGAGGATCGGACGTCCGCCCACGACGTTGCCCATGTGGTCCACGGTTAGGGTGTGACCCTTGGGGTGCTCGGCGCGCGGGTCGTCGACGAGGCACACGTACTTGGTCAGGTCGACGTCCACGTAGCGGGCGTAGAACTCGCGCGGGGTGAGGACGCCGTCGCGATGGAAGTCGCCCTCGTCGTCGCGCCACTCCCACTCGAAGGACGCCGGGGGCTCGCCCAGGCAGATGACGAGGATGCGCCACACGTCGGCCAGGGCGGCCTCCTTGACCTCGTTGATCTCCTCGCCGGTGGCGCCCGCCTCGACGAGCGCACGCAGCTCCAGGGCGGTGCGGCGAAGCACGACCTTGAGTCGGTCGTTCATCGGGGCGGTGTGGCCCGACGACTCGGTTTCGGGCATCGCGGTCTTGGGGACGAGGCCGTGCTTGAGGTAGAGGGAGACAGCCATGTCCCACTGGCCGCCGTCGGAGAGGACGTCGCCGAGGAGGAACTGCAGGAGGCGTCCGTCGAGGGCCTCGCTCGTGGCCGTGGCGATGACGTCGGTCAGGAAGAAGTTGGCGCGCTCGAACTTGTCCCAGAACAGGACGTAGTTCTGGGAGAACTCGAAGTCCTTGAGGCCCAGGTGCGTGCGCGTGGTCGAGCGCAGGAGGTTGAGGGAGGAGAAGAGCCAGCATCGCCCGGACTTCTTCTGCGACGTCACCTTCCAGTCGTCCACCTTGTGTGAGACGACCGTGGGGGTGGCGACGACCTTGGCGCGGTCAAAGGCGACCGCTTCGACGCCCGCGTGGGCGACGGCGTTGCGCGCGACCGTTCGGGAGGTGTCCGAGTAGGAGTGGAGGCGATCGATCAGCTGGTCGGTGATCTCGTGTGCCATGTCTGGCGGTGTCCTTTCAATTGAGAGTCATTCTCTGTAAGGATACGCCCACCCGGGCGACGCGAACGACCCGGCCCCGCTTAGAATGGCGATACTGAGCCAACGCAAAGGAGCATTCATGGTTACGTTGGGCGCGTCGGGTCGTGAGATTACCCTGTCGGCCGGGGACTACGAGGCGCGGATCGTCACCGTAGGCGCGGGGCTTGCCCGCCTGACCTATCGGGGTCACGAGCTGGTTGTCCCCCACCGCGTGGAGGAGTGTCCCCCGGCCTACCTGGGCAAGGTGCTGATGCCCTGGCCCAATCGCGTGGCCTGCGGATCCTATTCCTGGGATGGGGCGTCCTACGATCTTCCCGTCGACGAGCCTGCCTTCGGCACCTCCCTGCACGGTTTCGTGGCCTTCCAGGAGTGGCAGGTCGACCGGGCCGAGGCCTCCTCGGTGGTGCTGCACACCCTGATCGCCGCGCGCTACTCCTACCCGTGGTCGATCCTTGCGACCGCCCGGTACTCGCTGGACGCCTCCAACGGCCTGCGCGTGGAGCTGTCGGCGGCCAACGTCGGCGAGGGCGTGGCCCCCTACGGGGTCGGCTTCCACCCGTATCTCGCAGTGGATGGCGTCCGCGCGGACGAGCTCGAGCTGACGATTCCCGCCGCCATCGCCTGGGAGTCCGACGAGCACATGATCCCGGTTGCGGCCCGGCAGGTGGGCGACCTAGGCCTGGACTTCCGGGCTCCGCGCCTCATCGGCGAGACGGGACTGGATCACTGTTTCGCGCAGCTACCCGAGGGCACGTGGTCGGTCACGCTTCGCTCCCCCGCCTCCGGCGTGGGGGTGAGCCTGTCGTCGAACGCACGCTGGCTCCAGGTCTACTCCGCCGACACGATCGAGCGCGCGGGCGTGGCCGTCGAGCCGATGAGCTGCCCGCCCAACGCCTTCAACTCCGGAACGGACCTGGTTGGCCTTGGCCCCGGCGAGAGCCACGCGCTGACCACTACAATCCGAGAAGCGACTACAACACTCGCTGAGAACTGACAAACTAATGGTGGAGTGAGTGAGGCGTTACAAGGAGGTAAGAAGGATGCCATAGAACCATAAGTTCCTAAGCGCAATGACAGTTCTTGATCACCTTGTACGACAGCTCTATCGCAACTTCATCACAGTCATAGGAGAGACCATCTCAAACGCATGGGATGCCGATGCTACGAACGTTTGGATTCAACCAGACCGAGTGAACAACACACTGTCAATCCTTGACGAAGGACACGGAATGCCCTCCGAGGATCTGGACAAGAAGTTACTTAAGATTGGCTAGAACAAAGGCGGCAAAGAGGGAAACGATCGACGAAGCAAGGGAGGACGCCCCTACATTGGAGCAAAAGGGGTTGGAAAGCTAGCACTACTTCACAAACCTCCTTAGCAAAGCAATAGAGCGCTGCCAGACCATCGACAGCGACAAGCAGTATGAGATTCCACAGACCTGCGTATCGACCGAAGACAGCAGAGCAAACACGAAGTCGCACCACAGTCCGATCAAGATCACTGTATTCATCGCTTCAACATACAAGCCGCGCGACCTTCAGTGCTACGGGTCCAACGAGAGGGCGACACTCGATCTCTTTGTCAACGGCCGCGTGAGAGAATCAAGCATCATCCAACATATTCCATCCGTGCGAGTACCAGAACAGTACATCTATGAACAGATCCACGTTGATGGGCTCGATAGACAGGGAACCGATCCGTTCACGTCGGCACGCGAACACATAATCGCAACAGACCCAGTGTACCAAGCCGTCCTCGAGGAGCTAAAGGGAATACTAACCAAGATATACGACCACTGGGACAGGATGCATTTCTCCCTCAAGCAAGATGGTGATAGCACTAGTAAACAACTCGATCGCCAAACACGTGCAGCGAGTTCGCTTGCTTCTGACACGATCCAGTCTATACTCAAGAAGCTTCCGCAGGCGGAACGTAATCACTGGAAGGACGTCACGAACGAGCTCACTTCACGCGCAACGATGATGATCCAGTATCTCACCTTCGCGTTTCTCACCGAGTCTTTTCTTAGAAGACTACTCGTTGACAATGGATACAATGAGAACTCAACACTTCCCCCATACATTCAAAGCCGCCTATACAAGACGCCCTACAAAGACAAAGAAGGAATTGACCGCATCGCTGCCACGACGGATCAGGAGAAGCAACTCGGCCACTTCAAGAGTAAGAGTATACGAAGAGTCGACAGCATTCTCGACTACTTACTGTTTAGCGAACTAATGAGCTTCAACGATAAGGAACCTGGAGGGCTTTCGCTGAGGAAGATTGCCCCTGAACTGGCAGAGAAAACAGGTCGCATCATTCAACTTCGCAACATCGTCATGCACTGCTGTACATTCACCGACTACGAAGAAGAAGAGTTCTTGAACCTGTACCCAACGCTGCACAAGTTAATCACAGAGTTTGCTTCCACAAGACTGGAGGATTCTGCAAACTAGCCCAATTGAACTTGCTGAAACACGCGCCCCACAGCCTTACCAAAGACCGAAGGAACCGCATTCCCAATCAATCGTCCAACATCTTCGAGCGTTATCCTCTCATCTGGACCGTGAAGATAAAATCATTGGGGAATCCTTGAAGGATCGCCGCCTCGCGTAGCGTGAGGCCACGATCCTGGGTCGGGTGTGTAAGGCGTCCCGCACCGGTGTTATACGGCTGTGTCGTAATCGTCGGTGACGGTTCGTTCCTACCCAACTCGGGGACGCAGGCCGCGCCGTAGGGAGGTCGAAGTGAGTCACTCTCAGCGGCGTCTAGTACTCGCCAGCGGCGGCGCGGATGAGGGTCAGGGCAACAGCGCCGGCCGTGGAGGAGCGCAATACGTTGGCGCCCAGGCCAATCGTGGCGGCTCCCGCCTGCACGAGCTGCTCCGTCTCCTCCGGACCGATCCCTCCCTCGGGACCGACGATCAGGGCGATTCGCGCGGGCGGAGACCCATTTGGGCGGCTCTCCTGGGCGCGAGCGAGGGCGGCTCCGAGAGACTCGACCGCCTCCTCGTGACAGACGAAGGCCACCCCTGCCTCGTCCGTGAGGGTGCGGACCCAGGCGGCCAGCTCCCGAGTGTCCTTCGCTTCCTCGACCGGCGGAACCCAGGCGCGGCGCGACTGCTTGGCAGCGGCGCGCGCGGCGTCCTCCCACTTGGCGCGGCCCTTGGCGGCCTTGGGCCCCTTCCACTGGACGATCGCACGCTGGGACGCCCAGGGGATGACGCGGTCCACGCCTATCTCCGTGCAGATCTCGACGGCGGCCTCGTCGCGCCCTCCCTTGGCCAGGGCCTGCACGAGGACGATCTCGGGCACGGGGGCGTCTTCGTGGACAACCTCACGCGCGACGAGACTCAGAGAGGACTTGTCGCCTCCGGCGACCTCGCAGGTCACGCGCAGGCCGCGCCCGTCGACGACGTCCACCCACTCCCCCGCGCCGATCCGACGCACGGACGCAGCATGACGCCCCTCGGGGCCGCCGAGGGTCGCGCGATCGCCCGCAGCAAGCGACGCGGGATCGGGATTAAGGTCCTCACCGAGAAAAACGGGCCGGGTCATCGCGCATCAGCCCATGAAGGTGTCGCGCAGCTTGTCGAAAAAGGTCGGCTGCTGGCGGTGAGGCTCGACGCGAACCTCCCCGCGCGCCCTGGCCAGCTGCTCCAAGAGCTGACGCGACGTCTCGTCGAGCTTCTTGGGGATCTCGACGTCCACGTGGACGTGCAGCGCGCCGCGGCCGGAGCGCTGCAGGTGCCCGACGCCGAGTCCCTCGAGGACAATGTCGTCGTTGGGCTGGGTGCCCGCGTGAATCGTGACCGTCTTCTTCCCGTCCAGGGTCTCCAGCTCGAACTCGGTGCCCAGCGCGGCGGTCGTCATCGGGATCGTGATCCAGGTGTGCAGGTCGTCGCCGCGCCGGTCGAAGACGGGGTGCTTCTTCTCGCGGATCAGCAGATACAGGTCGCCGTTAGGGCCCCCGCCCGTGCCGACCTCGGCCTCGCCGCTCACGCGAATCTGCGTGCCCTCGCTGGCCCCGGCGGGGATGTTGACGTTGAGGGTCCGCCGCGTGGAGATTCGTCCCGCCCCAGAGCACTCGGTGCAGGGCTGGGCGATCGTCGAGCCGAATCCCTGACACGTCGGGCAGGGGGCCTGCGTCTGCACGCGCCCGAAGAGGGAGTTCTGAACCTGCGTGACGAAGCCCGAGCCGCGACAGGTCTGGCACTGCTCGGGGGAGGTACCCGGCTGACACATCGCCCCGTGGCAGGTGTCGCACAGGACGTGGGTCGTAAAGGTAATCTCCTTGGCGGCGCCGAAGGCCGCGTCCTTGAGGGATATTTCGACGCGGACCTGCTGGTCCTTGCCGCGTCGCACGCGCGACGCGGGTCCCTGCGAGGAGGCGCCGAAGCCGGAGCTGAACATGGCCTCGAATATGTCGGAGAACCCGGTGAAGGGGGAGCCGCCTCCCGCTCCGCCGCCGCGCAGGGCGTCGGGGCCGCCGATGTCGTACATCTGGCGCTTCTCGGGGTCGGAGAGGGTTTCGTAGGCGACCGACAGCTCCTTGAAGGCCTCCTCGGAGTCGGCTCCCGCGTAGTCGGGGTGGAGCTTACGCGCGAGCTTGCGGTAGGCCTTCTTGATCTCGTCCTGGCTCGCGTCGCGGGCGACGCCGAGGACCTCGTAATAGTCTCTCACGCTTGCTCTTTCTTCTCGTGGGGGGCTCTCGTTGGGCACTGGTGGGCGTTGGTGCGCATGGTCATTCGGAGTGCTCCTTGGCCAGGTACCTGGACAGGTAGGCGGCGACGGCGCGCACGGAGCTCATGGTTCGCGCGTAGTCCATCCGCATGGGTCCGACGATGCCGAGGTGGGCGGATCCGTCGCTCTCGTCTCCCCCGGCTCGGTAGGTCCCGGTGACGACTGCCGCCTCGGCCAGGGCGTCGTGCGGGTTCTCCGCGCCGATGCTCACGTGCAGCTCCTCGCTGGGGTCGACCTCGGAGAAGAGCCGCATCAGAACCACCTGCTCCTCGAGGGCGTCCAGGACGGGGGCGATGTCGCGGAAGTCGAGTGCGCCTCGGGCGAGGTTCGCGGCACCGGCGACGACGATCCGCTCCTCACCGGCACCGCTGAGGCCCTCGGTGAGCGCGGCGCCGACTGCGCGAACCGCCGCC
>ERZ772874.1797-NODE-1797-length-10978-cov-4.009887_pt1 | contig 10978 bp, 10 predicted proteins | sample MGYA00580586_ERZ772874 | MGnify/ENA primary metagenome ERZ772874 (study PRJEB29015, sample SAMEA2737952) | human oral metagenome | biome: human oral; feature: human-associated habitat; material: dental | place: China | collected 2154 ... | reverse complement strand
CCAGAATGGCTACTCACTGACCTACTTCGCTCGTGACTACGTTGACCTAAGTGTCATCAAGATCGACCTAGGCTTCACGCAGATCAAGGGTGCTGAGATCTTCCAGTCGGTGAATCCCATGATCGTGGTCTTCCTCACCCCCGTCGTGATGTATGTCTTCGGCCGTCTGCGTGCTAAGGGCAAGGAACCCTCTGCTCCACGCAAGATCGCTATCGGGATGGGTATCGCTGCTCTGGCCTATGTCTTCCTCATGGTATGCTCACTCGGTCTACCCGAACAGAGCACCCTCGGGTCGATGAGCGAAGCAGCTAAGCACGACATGCTCCTCACCCCATGGGTCATGGTAGGGATGTACTTCATCCTCACGATGGCAGAGCTCTTCATCTCACCTCTAGGCCTCTCCTTCGTATCGAAGGTCGCTCCTCCTCATCTCCAGGGAGTCATGCAGGGTGCTTGGCTAGCAGCTACGGCTCTAGGGAACTCCCTCCTCTTCATCGGTGGTGTCCTCTACACGAGTGTACCTCTCTGGGCTTGCTGGCTGGTCTTCGTCGGAGCTTGCGCTGCCTCGATGATCACGATGCTTGCCATGGTCAAGTGGCTGGAGCGTGTCGCTAAGTAAGAGCTACCACTGATCACTAGCATACACTACTAAGGACTGCGATGCATCCCGAGACTACATCACTACAGACAGCTAGCAGGCTCTGCTTCCGTCGTTGGACACGGAGTCGAGCAGCCGTCTTCCGTAGTCTAGGTCAGTGTGTCACGATCGGGCATCTAGCACTCAACGTACTGGAGCGCCTGGCAGGTAAGAGCTCTTCGCTCACAGTCCGTATATCTACGCTTGGTCTTCTCCGTACGGAGGAGCAAGAGGAGCTACAGGAGGAAGCGCTTGAGAGCGCTCGCTTGCTCGGTCTTGTGACTCTAGGACAAAGCCCTTCGCTGTCACTAAGCACCAGCGAAGCTGGTAGCGACCTCGGTAGCACCAAGCATCCCACTACCTAAAGCGTTGCCTCATCACCCTGCTCTACCTAAGAGCACGGGGTGATGAGGCAACGCTTCTTTATGTACCCACCCGATTTATCACCCACAGACAACTATGATCCAAGACATCAAAGCACGTATCCTCTCCGGAGGTGAGATCACCGAAGACGAGGCGCTTGCTTTGCTCTCCTCCCCGAATAAGGAGGAACTCTACCAAGCAGCACACGAGATCACCGAGCACTTCATGGGCAATGCCTTCGACACCTGCTCGATCATCAACGCCAAGAGTGGTAATTGCCCAGAGGACTGTAAGTGGTGCGCCCAGAGTGCTCACTATGCCACCTCGGCGGAGCGCTACGCAGTAGTTAGCCCGAGTGCTTGTGTAGCCCAAGCCACTTACAATCATAAGCAGGGCATCGGACGCTTCTCCCTCGTGGCAAGTGGCCGTAGACAGACCGACAGAGAGATCGATATGATGTCCGTCAGCTACCGTGCCATCAAGCGAGCTAACCCCGATCTCAAGTGCTGTGCTTCGCTAGGCCTGCTCTCCGAGCCCCAACTTCAGAAGCTCTTCGACAGTGGAGTCACTACCTACCACTGTAATATGGAGACCGCTCCAAGCTACTTCCGTGAGCTCTGCACAACACATACCCAAGAGGATAAAGAAGCTACCCTCGAGGCAGCACGACGTGTCGGCATGCGCATCTGCTGTGGTGGTATCATCGGCATGGGTGAAAGTCTACGCCAGAGAGTCGAACTAGCCTTCTACGTCAAGCGTCTCGGGAGCTACAGTATCCCGGTGAACATCCTCCAGCCTATCGAAGGGACGCCCCTCGGTACATCGACACCACTGAGCGAAGATGAGATACTCTCAGCCATCGCTGTCTTCCGATTCGTCAACCCCAAGGCTTATCTCCGCTTCTCTGGTGGCCGAGCTCAGCTCTCTGCCGAGACACAGCGCAGGGCGATCTATGTAGGGATCAATGCCGCCATCACGGGCGATCTCCTGACGACGATCGGTCGCCAAGCCGAGGAAGATATGCAGATGATCCAGGAGTGTGGCAAGGTCACGAGCCAGGAGGACTGGGAAGTTCACTATAGCCACTAGGCAGTAGAGTCGATCGCTTCACTATGGCACAGGGCGTACTACTCACATTCGTACTCTACCTGCTCTTCCTCTTCCTGATCACTCGGCTGACACGTCGGGAGGGAAGTAATGCAGACTTCTTCCTCGCAGGGCGTACTACACCCTGGTGGATCGTCGCTATCGGTATGCTTGGCGACTCGATCTCGGGGGTTACTTTCGTATCTGTCCCCGGGATGGTACGAGGGATGGACATGACCTACCTACAGCTGGTCATGGGCTTCTTCGTAGGCTACATCGTCATCGCCTATGTCCTCCTTCCCCTCTACTACCGGCTACAACTCGTATCTATCTATACCTACCTCGAGCAGCGCTTCGGTCGGCACAGCTACCGCACGGGAGCGCTCTTCTTCTTAGTATCAAAGCTCTTCGGCGCTGCAGCGAAGCTCTTCCTCATCACACTGATCCTACAGCAGCTGGTCTTCGCACCACTGGGCGTCCCCTACCCAGTGACCGTCATCTCAGTGGTAGCGATCATCTGGCTATATACCCAGCGTGGAGGGATGGGTACCATCATCTGGACGGACGTCCTCCAGACAGCGTGCCTTGTCCTTGCCCTTATCCTGATCATCTATGTGGTATCTACGGAGCTCGGTTTAGACGTACCGGGTATCGTACGTCTTGTACGCCAAGACCCACATAGCCGTATCTTCGTCTTCGATGACTGGACAAGTCCGCTCTACTTCTGGAAGCAGATCGTCAGCGGTACCTTCATCGTCATCGTGATGACTGGGCTGGATCAGAACATGATGCAGAAGAATCTCACCTGTCGTACCCTACGAGAGGCTAGGACGAATATGCTGACCTATGGCTTCGGATTCCTGCCACTCAACCTCCTCTTCCTCGTACTCGGGATCCTACTCCTCCACTATGGAGAAGCTCATGGGCTGACACTCCCCGAGCGAGGAGATGATATCCTGCCCTTCCTTGCCTCTGGCTATCTGGGTTCGTGGGTGCTGATCTTCTTCACCCTGGGGATCACGGCGGCCTCCTTCTCTAATGCTGACTCTGCGCTGACCAGCCTCACGACCTCGGTCTGTACTGATCTCCTCGGGATGAAGCTCGAAGGAGACGAGACGAGTCAACGTAAACGCTGGTGGATCCATCTAGGGATGTGCGCTGCCTTTGCCCTGATGGTACTCTTCATCGGCAGTATACAGCAGAGTTCGCTACTCAATACGATCTTCACCGCTGTCTCCTATACCTACGGACCTCTCCTAGGACTCTACGCCTTCGGACTATTCACTCGGCGGGGCGTACGTGATCATCTCACCCCCTATCTGTGCCTACTCTCGCCCTTCGTGAGCTATGGCGTCTCGCTCGCTCTCGAGACCGTCTGGGGCTATAAGGTCGGCTATGAGATCCTGCTCTTCAATGGGCTCTTCACCTTCCTCGGGCTGTGGCTCCTGCGTGATCCCGAGAAGAAGGAAGTACTCGTATAATCAATCACACGTATAATCAATCATTCACCTACAGATGCAGCAACAAAACTTGCTCTCTCGCTCCGTACTTCGCTTCCGGCGTATGACACGCAAAAGCTACGGAGCCTTCAACACCATGCACCGAGTCATCAATATCGGTACGCTCTCTAGCCTAGCACTGGCCTGCGCTTACGTCTCGACGGCGAGCGCACAGAATGTATCTGCCTCCGCTCCCCAAGCTATCGAGGGTGAGCCTGAGAAGGAGATCGATCAGGTCACTGTGACCGCTTCGAAGGTAGCTACTCCGCTGAGCGAGGCCACACGTCTCGTCACCGTCATCTCAGCAAAGGAGATAGCACAAACTCCTGCCCGAAGTATCCAGGAGCTACTGACCTATGTCGCCGGGATCGATGTAGCCCAGCGTGGAGCTCAGGGCGTGCAAGCGGATATCTCGATACGTGGTGGTTCGCACGACCAGACGATCATCCTGCTCAACGGTATCAATATCAGCAGTAGCAAGACAGGGCACCTGAGCTTCGACTTCCCGATCAATCTCTCCGACATCGAGCGTATCGAGGTCCTCCGGGGTCCTTCAGCTCTGATCTACGGGACGGGAGCCTTCTCCGGCGCTATCAATATCATCACCAAGCACGAGGCTGAGAAGTCGCTCTACGCTAAGGTATCTGCAGGGATGCATCGCCTCACAGGAGCCGAACTTCGTGGTGCACTTGCCCTCGGGAAGACCCAGAATAGCCTCTCCCTCAGCCGTCGATCCAGCGCCGGCTATCGGTCGAATACCGACTACGAGATCTACAATGCGCTCTGGCAGTCCCGCCTAATGCTCTCGGATGCAAATAAGATGGATCTACAGCTAGGCTATAGTGACAAACAGTTTGGCGCAAATAGCTTCTATTCCCCCAAGTATCCTAACCAGTACGAACACACTCGCCGTGCCGCCGCTTCACTACGTGGCGACCTTGGCTCATCGCACCTACGCTTCCTCCCTACACTCTACTGGGACCACGAGTTCGATCGCTTCGACCTGATCAAGGGCTCGACCGTCGGGCAGAATCATCATATCGTGAATAACTATGGTGCTGGGCTGATCATGAACTACAGCTCCACCCTCGGTACGACAACGCTAGCCGGCGAACTCCGCTTCGAAGAAGTCGTAGGGAATAAGCTGGGGATGCCTCGCTCCAAGCCCGAGAGCTACTACACCAAGCACGCCAGTCGATTCAATACCAACCTGAGTCTCGAGCACACCGTGAAGCTAGACAAGTGGCTGATCTCAGCTGGTGCCCTGCTCAATCACAATTCGCTCCTGAAGAATAAGTACGACTTCCTCCCCTCGGTGAGTGTCAACTACCACCCACTTGACCAATGGAGCTTCGTCGCCACCTGGAGCAGATCAATGCGTCTACCTACATTCAACGACCTCTGGTACTCTGACCCCAACCACAAGCACGGAGAAAACATCCAGCCCGAATACGCTCACTCCTTCGAGGCCATCGTCAAGTACCAGACCTCACAGCTACAGGCGCACCTCTCTTACTTCTTGATGAAGGGGAGCAACCTACTAGACTGGGTGAAGTTCGCTCCCACAGAGACGCTCTTCACCTCGCACAATATCTCTGAGCTGACGAACCAAGGGATCGAAGCAGGCCTGACACTTCGCCTCGGCCAATACCTACCTCTACTCGGAGATGGTAGTAAACTCAGCCTCGATTACCTGTACATGACGCAGCGACATCATGCACCTAGAGTCGCCGTATCTAAGTATGCGCTGAACTATCTCCGTCACAAGTTCACCACTCAGCTCTCACACCAGCTGTCGAAGCGTATAGAAGCGCTCTGGGCTCTTCGCTATCAAGACCGAGTCAACCAGCCCTCGCCCTTCGCTACACTTGATCTGAAGGTCGACTATCTAGTCAATCAGCATCTACGTGTCGGCCTAGAGATGAACAACCTCACCGATACGCAGTACTCCGATATTGCTGGTGTACCTCAGCCAGGCTTCTGGCTCTCGGGGAATATCAGCTACTGCCTCTAGCTTTCCACTGATATCCAAGAGCAAAGGCTCCAGACTGCGCCCTCACATGAGGGACACAGTCTGGAGCCTTCGCAGTATATGGGGTTCGGGGCTATAAGCGATCTAAGAGCGTCCCCATCGGAATCCGAGGTAGACCAGCAGAAGGGCTGAGACGATACTGACCAGTAGATAGCCTCCAGCTTGTAGATAAGCCCCGCTCCGCAGATAGTGAAGCAGGTCGGCAGAGAAGGTAGAGAAGGTCGTGAATCCGCCACAAAGCCCGATGATCAGCAGATAGCGGTAGTCGTCATTCAGGCCAACTTCACGGGCAGAGAGGCCGATGAGGTAGCCGATCACGAGCGAACCCAGGGCATTGATCCCCCAAGTAGCCCAGGCAGTAGCATGCCCCAGCAAGTGAGCTACACCCCATCCCGTGAAATAGCGGAGGAGGCTACCTAAGCCTCCTCCTATAAATACGAAGCAGATCGCTCGAAGCGATAGAGTCTCCATCGATAGGACTTGTCGAGTTAGATACGATCTAGGACGAGGTCGATCAGTCCTTCGATGCTGCCCTTATAGTCTGTATTCATGTTCTGTGCCTTACGCCCAGCGATGATACAGCATACGGTCATGGCACGATGACCCATAAGGGCGGCCAGACCTGCCAGCGAAGAGCTCTCCATCTCATAGTTAGTCAGACGGCGTCCTTCGAAGTCAAAGGCCTGGATCTTCTTGTTCAGCTCGGGGTCTTGTAGCGGTAAGCGAAGCTGCCTTCCCTGAGGACCGTAGAAGCCATTAGCCGCGATCGTATTACCTCGGAGTATATCATCCTGGCAGATTTGCTGGATAAGATCGGGCGAAGCAGGTACGACGTAGGGGCGAAGACCTTCTACCTTCCAGTCGAGTTGCTTGAGGAGAGCTTCCTCAAACGCCTTATTACGGATGCGCTCTGTACCTGCGTAGAAGTAGATCACGCCGTCGAAGCCGACTGAATGCTCTGCAGCGACGTACGTGCCAATAGGTGTCTCGTCCTGCAAGCCACCGGAGGTACCGACACGTACAAGGGTAAGCTGACGGAAGTTCTCCTTCTCCTGGCGGGCCTCGAAGTCGATATTCGCTAGCGCATCTAGTTCATTGAGGACGATGTCGATATTGTCCGTCCCGATGCCATGGCTGACGACGCTGATGCGCTTACCATGATACGTCCCTGTGATCGTGTGGAACTCTCGGCTCGACACATTGCATTCGATCGACTCAAAGCGGGAAGCAACCATATCGACTCGTGCTGGATCGCCCACGAGGAAGACACGATCGGCAAGTTGCTCAGGGCGAAGATGAAGGTGGAAGACGGAGCCATCGCCGTTGATGATCAGCTCCGAGCTGGGGATTGTGCGTTTATCCATCATCGTTAATTCTATCTATGGGTTCTGTGATGAGCATCTCCTCGCTCTCTCTTTACGGAGGAAGAGGGAGCTCGGTGCATCTAAGTTAGCAAAAACTAGAGGGAGACCGCCCACTAGAGATCTTGTGGAGCGGCGAGGAAGCGCTTGATGGCGGGCTCGAGAGCTTCGGGGCGAGTTATTGGAGCAAAGCGAAGTATCTCCTCGCCATCACGAGAGATGAGGAACTTTGTAAAGTTCCATTTGATCCAATTACCTAGCACGCCGGGGGCGCTACGCTTGAGGAAGGTGAAGATCGGGTCGCAGTCTCGGCCGTTGACAGAGATCTTCTTCATCATGGGGAAGGTCACTCCGTAGCTGCGTGTACAGAACTGAGAAGCCTCGAGTCCCGTCTTCAGCTCCTGACCTAGGAATTGTCCGCAGGGGAAGCCTAGGATCACGAGCCCCGAATCGCAGTACTGCTCGTAGAGCTTCTCGAGGCCTGCGAACTGAGGTGTCAGGCCACACTTGCTGGCGGTATTGACGATGAGAAGGACTTTGCCCCGATACTGAGAGAGGCGCACCGGCTCACACGAAGGGGTCTGAGCGATGAAGTCGTAGATAGTCTGCATGGATGGTCTTGCTTTAGCGCTTCATAGCTCGGTCCATTTCCCTGCGATCGTCTCGCTCACGCATCGTAGCACGCTTGTCGTAGACCTTCTTTCCTCGAGCTGGGGCTATGACGATCTTCGCCAGCCCACGGTCATTGATGAAGATCTTGACGGGCACGATGGTGACACCTGGGCTCTGGACATAGCCCTCGAGTTTACGAAGTTCCTTGCGACTGAGCAGGAGCTTGCGATCTCGGCGTGCTGCATGATTATTGTACGAGCCATAGAAGTACTCGCTGATATTAGCCCCCTTGAGCCAAAGTTCGCCGTTGTGGAAGTAGCAGAAGGCGTCCACTAGGCTGGCTTTACCTAAGCGTAGGGACTTGATTTCAGTCCCAACGAGGACCATCCCCGCAGTATAGGTATCGAGGAGCTCGTAGTCGAAGCGAGCACGACGGTTCTGAATGGAGACGGCTCGCTGTATCTTTTCTTTCATATACGGGATATCGTGTTATTGGGGAGCCTTACGCCAGAGGAAGAGAGCCGCTAGGACGAAGGCGACATTCGGTAGCCAAGCGGCGATCCACGGCGCCATGAGCCCGACATTAGAGATCTGCGCCGTCAGCGAAGTCGCTAGGATGTACGCCAGACATAGTGAGAAGCCGATGACTAGATTGATGCCGAGCCCGTTCTTCACTTTCTTCGCCGAGAGGACAGCGCCGATGAAGGTCAGGATAAAGGCGGAGAAGATCGCCGCATATCTATTATGTAGCTCGGTTTGGAAGAGACGTGTATTGCTCGCTCCTCGCTCTCGCTGTCGGTCGATATAGCGACTGAGCTGGTCATTACGCATCTTCGCCACGTCCTTCTCATTGACCAGGAAGTCCGAGGGGCGGATACGCAGATTCGTATCTAGTTCATAGCCGACGGTATCAGTGGCCTTCAGGCCTTCGAAGCGACGGATATGGAAGTCCTTGAGATGCCATCTATCGAGGGTATCATATACCGCTTCGTCCGAAGTCATCCGTGAGACGAGGCTGTGCCCTTTGAACTGATCCACCGCCAGTGACGTCGCTACCCGGGAGAGACTCTCGTAGTCGCGTATATAGAGATAGGTATCCTTGGCGATGGCTATCTGTATGTTGGAGGTGTAGCTCTCGGTCTTGCTCTTGAGATACTTCTGTTCGAAGTCGAGGCGCACACGGTTGCCAGCGGGGATCACAAAGCCATTGAGCACGTAGGTGAAGGAGGCGATGATCAGCGCCGTGACCATGTACGGGCGCAGGAGACGGCGGAAGCTCATCCCGCTAGCGAGCATGGCGATGATCTCCGAATTGCCAGCCATCGTCGAGGTGAAGAAGATCACCGAGATGAAGACGAAGAGCGGGCTAAAGAGATTAGCGTAATAGGGGATGAAGTTGAGGTAATACTCGAAGAAGATCGCCGACAGGGGCACCTCGGGCTTGAGGAAGTCGGTGATCTTGTCATTGACGTCGAAGACCACCGCCACGGCTAGGATCAAGCCGATGGAGAAGAGGAAGGTCGTCAGGAAGGTACGCATGATGTACCTGTCCACCCGCCCAAGCCAAGGGCGGTACGGCTTCTTCGGCTCAGCCTCAAGAGCTGGTCCTTCACCTTCAGCACTAGGAAGCTCGGGCTCGGCGAACTCTTCGGTCTGCTCGGTGAGGGGCTTTTGCTGGAGCTCTTCGTCGGAGTGGGGAGTGGTACTCATAGCGAATGCGGGGCGTGGGGCTTTAGAGGCGGTTGTCGAGCTGGCGCACCATCTTGTCCTTCCATTCGGAGAAGTCACCCTGGAGGATATGCTCACGAGCCTGGCGGACAAGGCGCAGGTAGAAGGCCAGATTGTGGATCGAAGCGATCTGAAGACCTAAGATCTCGTCGGCTTTGATGAGATGGTGCAGATAAGCGAGGCTGTACTGCTGGTCGACGAAGGACGTGCCCTCGGGGTCGATCGGGCTGAACTCCTGCGCCCACTTGGCGTTGCGGATATTGATCGTGCCATAGCTGGTGAAGAGCTGGCCGTTGCGCCCGTTGCGGGTGGGCATGATGCAGTCGAACATATCGACACCTCGGGCAATGTTCTCCAGCAGGTTGATCGGCGTGCCGACGCCCATCAGGTAGCGGGGTTTGTCCTTGGGCAGGATGCTGTTGGTCAGTTCGACCATCTCGTACATTTTCTCCGTTGGTTCGCCGACGGCGAGACCTCCGATGGCATTCCCTTCAGCACCAAGCGAGGCGACGAATTCGGCCGCCCGAGTACGTAGCTCGGGGTAGACGCATCCCTGCACGATGGGGAAAAGGCTCTGGTGATAGCCGTAGTGCGGGTCGGTCTCGTTGATGCGATTGACACAGCGACGGAGCCAACTTTCCGTCAGCGCCAGCGACTTCTTCGCATAGTGGAAGTCGGCGTCGCCGGGGCAACATTCGTCGAAGGCCATGATGATGTCCGCGCCGATGATTCGCTCGATGTCCATGACTCGCTCGGGGGTGAAGAGGTGCTTGGACCCGTCGATGTGGGAGCGGAAGGTCACGCCTTCGTCCGTGATCTTACGTCGGTGCGCCAGGCTGAAGACTTGGTAGCCACCGCTGTCGGTGAGGATGGAGCCGTCCCAGCTATTGAAGCGGTGCAAGCCTCCCGCCTTATAGAGCGTGTCGAGGCCGGGGCGCAAGTAGAGGTGATAGGTATTCCCCAGGATGATCTGCGCACGGATATCGTCACGTAGCTCGGGCATGTGGACGGCCTTGACCGAGCCCACCGTCCCAACGGGCATGAAGATAGGCGTGAGGATCTCTCCGTGGTCGGTCTCTATGCGTCCGGCACGTGCGGCGGTCTTCGTACAAGTCTTATGGATATCGAATTTCAGCATCGTTGTCTTTGATTGGCAAGGGGCGCTCTCCGAAGGAGGTCGGACAGGGCCACCCAAGCTCTTGTGGAATGCAAAGATACGGCATCTAAGGCAATATCTGCCGATGGTCTCGAAGGCTTTTCGCCAAGCGCTCTTCCGCCCCTCGGAGCGCCCCTTCTCCAGCCCGCTCTTACGAAGGCTCGGGGGGTGGCTTCAGCGGGGGCAAAAAGGGCGCTCGGCGAAGGGCCAAAATTTCCGTACGTAAGAAAATTATTTTTCGTACGTAAGAAAAAATATTTTCGTACGTAAGAAAATTTATTTCCGTACGTGCGAAAAAAAATCGCCCTTCGGACGGCGCTTCTTTTCCCTTCGAACGCAAGGCTTTTTCCCTTCGAACGGAGGGGATTTTTTCTTCGGAGGAAAATCAATTTCCTGAGGCAGGAAAACTTCTCTTCGTCCGAAGGAAAAAAGGGCGCTCTTCGGAAGGAAAAACGCCTCCTTCCGAAGGGCGAAAAACTTCCGTGCGGAAGGAAGAAAATTTCC
>ERZ772874.1795-NODE-1795-length-10984-cov-3.284564_pt1 | contig 10984 bp, 5 predicted proteins | sample MGYA00580586_ERZ772874 | MGnify/ENA primary metagenome ERZ772874 (study PRJEB29015, sample SAMEA2737952) | human oral metagenome | biome: human oral; feature: human-associated habitat; material: dental | place: China | collected 2154 ... | reverse complement strand
CTTTCTTATCCTCAACTGCCAGCAGACTGTATCGCTGGTCTTCTGCTACGGCGGTATATTCACCCTGACCGATATTAGCCAGCGTATAAATGATCCTCCCTCCGTCAGGATGCGAGGATGTAGGTGTGAAGATCTGACCATCACTCTTGCGCACAAAGCGCACATCATACCCCGAAGACGAAGGCGTCCCACCTGTAACAGCTATTTCCAGCAAGCCATCAGATGAGTTGTAGGCAAGTGGGCTTACCCTCTTGACAAGTTCTATTGCGACGGCTTCACTGGGCTCGGAGAGCTGTGTTCGCTGAATGAGCTCGTCACCAGACGCAGTATGAGCCACACAGCCATTGCTATCCTTAACACGGACAGTATATGCCCCCACGATGAGGCGATCGAAGGTAATACTCCCCGTAGAGAAGGCCTTAGTCGCAAGCAGACTCCCATCGGCTGCATACAGATCAGCAGTAAAGCTCCCCGTCCCGCCTGAGACCGTCAATGTAATCGCACCATCACGACCACCAAAGCAACTCACATCACGATGCGACAGACTATGCGTGATGGCAGGGCGCTCGACCACCTGTGCGGTAAACTGATGAGTCGAGTGCCCCCCATAGCTCGCTAGGCCGTGGTGGTGAGTCCCCTTGAGTGTGAAGTGGTATGAGCCTGCCGTGAGGTTGGGAATAACAAAGCTGTTAGATGCATCTAATGCTTCGATATTACGAACTGTCCCTCCAGTTGTAGAGAGGGCCAAAGCCTCCCCTGGGCGAAGGCCTCTATCCAGAGTGACCCGGATGGATGCATCATCCGATTTATGGCACCGCTCCTGCTCGATGCTATAGGAGGAGATATGAGGTAGAGAGTACGTCGGAGAGAGAACGATCTTCTCATAGTTTGCTTCATCCCGGTGCTCCTCTGTGATTGCATTGATACGAAAGAGGACGTTCTTCCCAGCCTCTATCAGACTATTGAATTCGGCTTGACTAAATAGATCTGTACCCCTAAACGTGATGACAGAGTTAGCTTCTGAATACCGTACTCGGCTAGAGACATCACGCCAAGAACTCTCCCCTGCGACCTGATACTGCCATCGATAGGTAGCGGGAACATACCCTTTGGTCGCCTTGAGGGTAATCTCATCATTGTCAGGGAGGAGGCGTAATGCAGACTCTCCCCCCTGTCCATCTCCGACATAGTAATGTATCTTGATAGAGACCGGGATAATCTCTAAGGTCAATGTCGTCTCTAGTAGGATAAAGAAGATGTCTCCATTGTCTCCCTGAGAAGTCGTAAGGTGGAGGTAGGGAGGAATATTGCCCAAGGATAGCACATTAGTCCCATCTCTTGAATCGTCACTGAGGAACTTCCTCCAAGTTCTCTTGCTCCAAAATTCCAGCTTCTTGGGAAGCTTATTTTCAGAGGCATTGATATATCGAACAATGGGGGCAGGGGGAGAAGCAAACTTATTCTTGCCAATCGCCCCAGTACTCCAGCTATGGAGTAATTCGGTCCCAGCATCAGAGATGCTTGAGACACGATACTCTGTGGACTTCATATCGTTCCCCGTATTCCTGATGGAACTAAAGGTTAGGGTCATCTTATAGCGCCCTTCTGTCTGCGCTTGTCCCCCACATATTCCCCAGAATATTAGTAGTAGTCCTAGGATATACGTTCTCATAGCTGCACCTCCTTTCGTACGCTTATTGGTTTGTTTCCTCTCATCTTTACTACGAGCATATACTCATTCTTCTTGCCTTGGGAGACCTCTGTGTCAATGAGCTCTCCCGCTTGGGGTAGATTTTCTCGACACACTCCCATCTTACCCGAGGCATCCACCTTATATAGCGTCACAGAGATTACCCCCTGCTTAGGAGCTTGCCACTTCAGAGCAATACCTTCTGAGAGTAGTTCTGTCGTGAAGGATATGTCCCTAGCTTTGGCTGATGCCCGCCTTGAGAGGAGCTTTACAGCTGGTGATGGGGGCGAATATAGTTTATTCGCAGTATAAGCTGTCATCTGATAGATATAAGTCTTACCCGCTTCTACCTCTTTATCCACATAGCTCACCGCCGTAGCATCTTCGAGTAGCCAGGACTTCCTAGTCAAAGAATCGTTCTGCTCAGTACGAGTCAGTAGAAAGCCTTCAAGGAACTTATCCCGCCCAGCTTCCCAGCGAATGGAGTTGCCTTCTCCTGTAGCTTTTGCCTCCACAATCAGGGGAGCTGCGGGAGGAATGCAAGCGGGCTTGCGCACAACGATGGGGCGACTCATCTCTGACTGGTTGTAGCGCCCATCCAGAGAGGTAAGAGCATAATAGACCTCCGCATTTAGGTTATCTATGCGTACACTATCGATGTAGCTTGGCCCGATAATAGCCTCGCTTGTGATGGGAATGAACTCCTCCCCCTCGGTCTCCGCCCGATAAAGACGATAGCCATGGAGATCATCCTCCCGACCTGCCCGCCAAGAGAGATGTACCACCCCTAAGCTGTCGATGGTGGCTTTTAGCCCCTCGGGGACAGAGGGCGGGACGCTGTCTATGGGTTGTATCAGTACCTGAGATGAGGTTACGGGCATACCTCGTTTGACTTTGGCTTGTAACCTATAATAGGGATACCCCGTGACCTCAGCGATGGTGTACATACGCTGTGTGGCAGGGACACTATCCAAGGGGAGGTAAAGCTTATCATCTCTAGAACGTAGGATGCGGAAGCCCTCGATCAAATCTTCCTCCTCGGTGGCAAAGCTCCATCGGATCCTAGCGCCTCCATGTAGATCGAAGTGATAGTCCTCGATCTGAGGAGCCGACTTCACCGCCGGATAAGCTACCCCAGAGACGGTAGCACTATAGGCACCCTGAGAGCCAAAGGGCGTTAGGCCTGCGACTCGATAATAATAAGTCTTGCGGTAGGGGATACTATCCAGGTAGGTGATCGGAGCATGAGGATTCTTGTCAGTATCACTCATACGGGTGATGGGAAGCTCTGATATACGACTGAATGACACTCCATCCTCACTACGCTCTATCCAGTAAGCAGGATACAAGCTTGATAACCGGTTATAATCCCAGCTGAGATAAGCACCCGAAGGGCCAAACTGAGCGGATAGCTCCATGGGCTGTGGTAGTCTCACTGTATCTCCAACGACAACAAAGGCTGCTCCACCTTCGATAGCTAGTTCCTTCATGGGGACGAGTGAACTTACTCGATAGAGATACCTTTCTCCGCTCTGTAGCTTTACGTCCTCAAAGCCCCAGCCTACTTCCTTCGCTACGGGGAAACATAGGTCAGCAGCATACAAGGCAAAGAGATAGCGCTGCTGGCGCTCCTCATCCAGTGCTATAGCCTTAGAAATTGGGCTATCCCCTAGGCTGACTTCGAAGCTGTCGCCAAAGATCGCTTGAGCGACCACGGCACCCATAGGGTACTTATCGACGAGAGCCTTGAGGCGATCAGACTCCATGGGTCTCAGTTGCTCTGCCAGGAGCGTCACCTCGGGCTTGTCAAGCAACACCCCCTCACGGGCTACTGTCAGACGCTCCAGCTTGACTCCATATTTATTGAGCAGTTGCCAGCTCTTGGCATCACTAGCTACCCAGCGTAGGAGGACTCGGTCTTGATGCACTTCTGTCCGCACATGGATACGAGAGGGCACGAGCTTCTGCCCCGACCCGTATAGATAGGAGAAGCAGCAGACCAGTACAAATAGGAGATGCCTAGAGTATAGCATAGGTGGGCTATCTATTTAATTTCAGTGGATTATGGAAGAAGTACTCTACACGACTACTTACACTTCCATCAGGGAGGACATAGCTGATCCAAGCCTTGTACTTCCCATACTTCAGGACAGGAAGCGTCCCAAAGATAAAACGACGATATACCTCAGGGCTTACTTGCCCCAAGCTGTTCACAATACTCCCCTGCAGATCTCGATAGTCTCGATAAGCCACAAGCCCAGCATCGTACGTGAAGGGGAAGCGGAAGGAAGCGACCCGAAGGCTCCCATCACTGAGCTTCGACAGATAAGTCTGACTGGGACTAAATGCCCTATAGGGTGGGACTCCGATAGCGTCTTCGTCTCGGTTCGTCAAGCGAATAGCTCCATAGGGATAACCAGAATAAACAAGCGGAAGGAGAGTTCCTGTGAAGTAGTCCTCCTGAAGCTCCGACTGCAGGCTCAGGAGTGGACGTTGCTGTGTACTAGCGACACCTATAACCTCAGCCTCATCAAAGGCTTCCTTCCCCTGAACATCTACTCCAAGCGTAATCGCTTCTCCAGCATCCAGTGCCAGCTCTTCTCTTTGCCTGAGACTTTTGATCTTCTCCGTGAAAGTGGCAAAGCGACTTGTACTAAAGTTATAGCTTAGGATCGACTGCTCCAGCTCTGTGTTCAGCTGAGCCCTAGCCTTATCTCCCCCAATGTGTAAGGAGCTATCCCCTCTCTCTGCCGACTGTGAAGCCTCCGTCTTAGTAGTTGATTGCTCTTGTGGTCTATAGGTTAGCTCTAAGCGGTAAGCTTTAGAGGTCTTTAGCTGAGGAAGTGTAAACTCTAATCGCTGCTCCGCCTCTCTATAGGTGAAGTCGCTAGTTATTGGGGTCTCTCCCTCCGCGAGGAAGCTCAGCCTATAGGCAAAGCCCTGATCGAAAAGATACTTCTGTCCCAGCTGTAGCTGTATATACCCCCGTGATGACTCCCTAGGTAGGAGATAACGCTGATCTAGCACAGGGTAGGCGTAAACGATATTCTGAATAGGAATATTCTGAGGTGCTCCACCGGTGGCAAAGCTAACCAGCTTCTCTTCTACAGCAGGCTTACCCGAAGTCTGAACCTGCTTCCAGGAACCACCTACTAGTTCCTCGAAGGCGACACGAACCACAGCCGTCAGCTTACTGTTTGGCGGTAGCACCTCCTTGGGCTGAAAGCGGACACTCTGCTGATCCTTGCTCCAGACAAGCCTCCCTTGGATAAGAGCTCCCTGCTGATCCTTCACATGGAAGTCTTGGAGCTGGATACGGTACATCTTTTGCTCACCTGCATCATTAGATGCTTCGAAGCTCTTCCCCATAGCGACATTAAATGTGGCCTCGGGGGAAGTAAAGACGCTAACAGCCTCCTCACCCGAGGAGGGAGCAAGGTCATTGATCATAGGCTCATCTACGGGGGAGCTACCTGGGAGCGTGAGGTCGCACTCTTCTCCGATGGTTAGCTTAAAGCGAGCCTTACCCTTGATAAGCCCAAGCACATTGAGGTCTACACCAAGGTAGCCCTTGAAGAAGGTCGGATCTGGCAAGCCTGCCTGCAAAAGGGCTGCAGCACCACCCTTGATCACCGGAATACGTGTACGTAAGAACCAGAGCTTAATCTTCACCCCAAGTTCCCCCTGCAAGTAGGCATAAGCCTGACCTTGAGCATACCAACCGTTGAGCCCAACTGAGCCTGAGCGTCCCCGGCACTGTGCTGCCCCATAATCCTTGAGCATCACATCAAAGCCCAGACCAGCATTGAAGTTGGCGTACATCATGAGGAACTGCAGATCTCCTGTTCGGACAGCCAGTTCCGAACCGAAAGCAAGCCCTCGCCCACTACTCAAGGCTTCAAGGTTGCGCCCCAAGCGCAGTCGGTTCAGATCCTGCCCTAGAATATCGGCTACAGCCTGAGGTGGGGTAGGCATCTCTGGGATACGAGATCCTGCCATAAAGTAAGAGCCAGACTTCACAGCTAGGATATTCCCCACAGCGAGCTGTACTCCTAGGCGATGACTAGGATCCCCTAAGTGAAGATACCACTCTCGGGGATCAATGTGAAGGATGCCCCGACCAGCTTGTCCCCTATCACCTATCCCTTGGAGAAGGCCTCCGGGTGTATTGATATAGACGTCAGAGGTCGCATGGAGTACTCTATTCTGCAGGTCCATCTGCACGCAGAGTGTCCCCGAGAGTCCATTATCCTTGAGGACCTCTGGGAGTTGCTTGAGAGACTGTCCTAGGGCCTTCCAGTCATTCTGCTTGAATTGCTCAGAGAGCGACGAGGGGAAGGTTCGTTGCTGTACCTTGAGTCGCTCCTCAATAGCACCTCGGTTCTTTCCCCCTCCGTTAGGAAACTCTCCATAGCCATAGAGGCCGACAGAGCCCAGTCCACCAGCTTTGGTAAAGAGCATCTCTAGGGCTGCTTCTGCGTAGCTGGCCTTACCAATTTCGAATATAGTAGAGGCCTTGAAGCCTAAGCCCATGGTGGCATCGGGAATATAATGGGCATTGGAGAACTTTCCCCCTTCTGGATGCGTCCCTTCGGCTCGAACACCAGAGGTCAATGCTCCACCAAGACCATTCAGAGTCATCACCCCTAGTAGGGGTACGCCAGGGCGGAAACCAGCCATTCCATCGACGTACCAGTAGCGGTGACTATCTTTCCGCCCAAAGGCTGCTCTCGCTTTGATCTTTGCCGCTAGTGTGCTCTGGGCTTTAGATGAGTCAAAGGAAATCCCCATCTCTACATCTCCGGCGAAGCCATCACCATATTGGCTATCATCTCGATGCCAATTTAGCTCACCCTTGAGATTGATGACTTTAGCTATACTCGCATCGAGCTTAATAGCCCCAACTTCCAGCTTATCGAAGACCCAAGTCCGCTCCTCATAGCGAGCGAGTAATCCAATCTCAGTCTCCCCGGAGAAAAGCTTCTCCCCTAAATTGATGCCAGCACCTATGGTCAAGCGGACTCTATCCCCATCCTTGCTATCAAGGGCTAGCTTATGGATCGACAAGGGGAAATTTCCGAGCTTAGCCTCCCCCTCATATCCCAAATAGTCAGCTGTGAGATAGGGGGCATTCGTACGTAGTCTTAGGTTGCGGAAGAGTAAGCGATCCAGCTTGGGCGTTGTACTGGATGAGGCCTCATCTCCATTGAGCGCCATATATCCATGTAGGGTAGCCTCTGGCAGGAACTTCTCCCCTACCAGTCGAAGGCTGACGTAGGAGTTCTTATCTAGGTATGCCTTGGCATTGAAGACCGAGAAGTCAAGAGCCTCCTCGGTCTTGACTCGCATAGCATATTCATTATCCGACAGCAACTCTCCTTCATACCCCAGCTGAGTGTGCTTGCCTCGGAAGGGGAGCTGTAATCGACCTCGAAAATCAGCGGAGACCAACTCACTAGCTATTAGATTCAGCCCGAAGTGATCCACTGAGAAGCGCCAGCCACTAGCATCACCTCGCTCCAAGGGCAGGATACTATCCGCTGCGAACAGCCCCGTTACTCCATAGTCATCGATAATCAGTCCACGGGCCGAAAAGCTTGCCCTCGAGAAGGCTTGGGGTAAAGTCACCGATACCTTATCCGCATAGACACCTCGCCACAGGACGGCCTCCTCCGGCATATATTGGCGCTGGTATTCTTCAGGGAAATGGAGCTTGTCATCATTGCGCTGGCTACTCAGATCAAGGCTCACTCCCTCCAGCGAGAAGATATAGTCCTTGAGCCCCTTGATCTGGAAGCTCGGCAGGTTTACTGAGACAAGCAGGTCATCCCAACTGGTGACCACCGTGCGAAAATGTCCACGCACTTGTGGCTGGCCTGCATCAACAGGTACCAAGAGCGACTTGGGGAAAAGCACCTCTGCATCTAACGATAAGCTCCGAAAGCCATCGCAACTGACAGTCATGTAGGTGTCACTCTCCGAGACACCCCGAGTCTTGCTCAGTGAGTTTCCCTTAAGTATAACACTCATATTCCCCCCACTGAATGGGATCTCTACATCATGGAGCAGGGAGAGCCTCAGCTCGCCTACCAAGCCTCCGGAGTGTGTCCCCCGGATTCCCTCAGCTCCGAAAAAGAGCACCCGACGCTTGCCTTCCGTGCCTTGAGGGATGACAGCTTTCGCATAGACACCTAATTCTGTAGACGCTGTATGCAACGCAAAACGATTGACAGCTATGGTGATCTCCATGCCGCCAATCGTTCGTTTCATTCCAAGGGGTAAGTGGACAGGTGCCTCCTCATTGAAGCTTAAATCCTCAACATAGGCATTGCGCTGAGCCAAATCTGCAAAAGTTCGTTCGATTGCCTCAAGTTGCCGTTGTGTATTTCCTGGGGTTTGTGCATATCCCTCAATGGCAATGAGGAAGACAAATAGCAGAACAAAGTACCTCCCAAGAGATAACCTAACATCCCCCGCACCTCTATATCTCTCCTCTTTTGAATAAATCTGCAGACTCATTAATACAGCCTAACCAAATAATAATTATATCATTGCTTACGTTGCCCAACACGAATTTACTTATCATTTACCAATTGGACAAATTCCAATGGAGGGATCTCAATCACAAACTGAGGTTTCCCTTTCCTCCCTCTATATCCGAAGACTCTCCGGCATATTATTCCATCCATATATTGCCACGCTGACTTCCCCTACATGGGCTACAAGTTTAGTCTCGAGGATAAGGCACAACTCTTCAAGAGTTTCAACCTAGGAAAAACTATCGAAGTCGTCACCAAGCAGGAAGAGCTCTTCAAATTAATTCACAGACCAACAAGCTCCTTGCCCTACGTGCCGACTGAGTATCCATCCCCAAGGAGATCAAAGGGGTAAAGTCTCTGACTAGCAGTACGAGGACCTCGTCGAGGGTAAGGCTGTCAAAGTAGAGGGCATGACCTCCCAGAAGGGGAAGTCCTTCGATACTACGCTCCAAGTCAATGCCGAGAAGATGGCGATCGGAGTTCATCTTCGGCGACAGCAAGAGTCTCTGGGAGTGCCAGAAGCAGTCTCTCTACCAAGGGCAAAGTCAGGGCGCTCCCCGTAAGCTCTTTGGGCTTGAGTTGACTGAGAAGTAGCACGAGGCTTTTGACTCGGGATGCACCCTCTACCTCAAGAACATGGTCGACAAGGAAGGTAAGTACTTCAGCACCTATTCTGTTATACCTATATCCAAAGAAACCTACTCTACCATTTTGGAGGCAATGAAGACTAACTATTAAGACTCTTACTCTTCACCCCGAAATAGCGTTGACACTTTACGACATAGAGATCTAAGCCAAGAGGGGAGATATCGACCTTTGGAGTGCTGCTTCTCTGTTTCGTCTTCCTCTAGGGGAGGGTATAGATACTCCGGAGCGAAGTTCTCGGGATCATACTCTATGATAATCCTATGCTTTAGGAAGTACTTGTAGACACTTTCCTCGGGGGCCCTCAAGTCTAGCTCGTAGATCCGCTCTTCACCCGTGTATACTGGTCTCTCATCAGTGTCATCTAGTGCTCGGAAGCGCTCTACAGCAACGAGCTTATCGACATCCTCTACTGGGATGATGATATACCCTCCTGGACAGTATTGCTCTCCCCTGCTTTCCTTGGTGCATGTAGGCGCTCCATATCTCCCTATGAGGTACTCTTTTTCTTTGGGACCGATGAAATTCGTGTCGCAATAGATCACATTCATATAGGCTCTAGAGATCTCATAGCGTATCGTGTGCGGACCGAGTACTGCTTGCACTTTAATAGAGCTCTTAGCCATCAACTTTGAGGTAACCTCTGGCTGATATAGGAAGAGCCTATCAGGATCTGGATCTCCTGTGGTGTATAGTTCACCCTTACGCTCTAGCTCCAAGAAGTGGTCTTGTAGCGCCTTCAAGAACTCCATGTCTAGAGCTCTATCAAACCTGCGATCTAGATAACGATCAATGACTACATACCCTTCTTTTGCTAGTTGCTCGACCCTTGATGGCTCTTTCAGTAGCTCGCATAAGTGCGCATAGAATGCTGTACTGTGCTCGTGGTAACACCATTCTCTTCGATACGTACAGATCCTTATTTTATGTGCCATATCCATTCCGTTTCCTTCTATACGTCCCCTTACTAAGGACCTCCAGCCCCTTAGGGGAAGAGGCGGAAGGGGGAGGTGTAGGTGAGGCCCAGGGAAAGCTGGGTAAAAGGATAATCCCTGAGCCCACGCTCCAGGCCACACGTGGCAGTGAGATGACGATTGAGGCGGTAGCTACATCTGGCTGTGAGGTGCATCGGCTCATCGCCGTATTCGGCTCCGTAGCTATGCTTCATCCATCCATTATATCCCCCGAGCTGGAGCGAAAGTTCCCAGGCTTTGAATTGCGACGACAGCGCAAGGGCATACGTCACGGCATCGTTCTGCTTCTGGACGGTCTCCCAGCACATGAAGCCAATATGCCCGCTCAGCCTCAAGCTGACGGGCGATGCTTCAGGGGACAATAGATTACGCCCGACCTCCAGATGGAAGAAGTAGCCCGGCGTGTCGAAGAAGCGCATATGCTCGTTGGCTATCGGCTTAGGAGAAGCGGTCTTCAGCGTATAGTTGAGCACCACATTAGGCTTCCACCCAGCATCCTCGCTCAATAGGCGCAGTCGGGTCTGCACGTATATATCTCCTACGACGAACCCCTTCTCCGAGGCGCTTCCCATGCCTCTTCGGCTGAGGCTCTCCTGCGACCAGTGGAAGTACTCCGCCCCATAGCCATAGATCCGCACGGAGGCTCGTTCGGAGACGATCGGTATCTCTAGATCGGTAAACAAGGTAGCCGTCTTATCCTTGTTCGAAAGCTGGTACTTCAAGCTATTATGAAGGCAAAGTCCTGAAGGGATGATAGCCTCACGTGTCTCGGGGATGGGATTGGCATTCGGCCCATACCACCTGGGGCTGTACCCCATGAATTGCTGTGCCTCTGACTGGGCTATCGTGGCCCACAGCAGACCACAAGCGCAGAGCCATCTCGATACCCTCAGCGATCCTTTTCTCATCGTCCTAACTTATTGATTGATTGTTTACACCCAAAGGTACGATAAAGGCCCTGCGTCTGCAAAGGCACAGGACAAGTAGCACAGCCTCGGAGTGCACGGCGAAGGTAGGGGGTGCAGACGAGCTGACCATCGTCCTGAGTGAGGCAGGAGAAGGCTGTGGCGGGAGAACGTATACCTTGTGCGTCGGAAACGTATACGTTTCGTGCCCAAGACATATACGTTTCACGC
>ERZ772874.1786-NODE-1786-length-11029-cov-22.163842_pt1 | contig 11029 bp, 6 predicted proteins | sample MGYA00580586_ERZ772874 | MGnify/ENA primary metagenome ERZ772874 (study PRJEB29015, sample SAMEA2737952) | human oral metagenome | biome: human oral; feature: human-associated habitat; material: dental | place: China | collected 2154 ... | reverse complement strand
GAAAAAAATCAATGAATCTTATAAACTCATCGTCTTTGCGGCGCTTGCTCTGGCTCTGGTTCTCTATATTGGAAATATCTGGTCGGGCCTGCAAAGCCTGACGTCAGTATTTTCACCCATTATACTGGGCGGAGTATTGGCCTTTATCTTTAATGTCCCGATGAAGAAGCTGGAAGACTTCCTAGACAAATGCCGAGTCCCCCAGAAGTTGCAGCGCAGTTTGGCCTTGGTTTTGGAGGTGCTGATTTTAGCTCTCATTATGACAGGGATTGTTTCTATTGTCGTGCCGACCTTGACCACAGCGGTCAATCAGCTAAGCGCGACAATTGGAAAGGTGGCGCCGCAGCTAGCCAAGTGGTTGCAGCAGTCTGGCTTGCTTTCCTCTAGCCAGCTAAAAGATTTGACCAAGCAACTGCAAAACAGTGACATTGTCAACCGAGCCATCTCTCTTCTGGGCAGTCTGACAGGCAATATCTCTGCCATCTTTGGCAATTTCTTCTCTGTCATCATGTCTATCTTTCTCATGTTTGCCTTCTTGAGCAGCAAGGAGCATTTGCGGACGATCACTAGTCGTCTCTTGCAGGTTCTGCTTCCTGAGAAGGCTGTGAAGCGCCTATCCTATGTGGGGTCTGTCATTGTCGAGACCTATGATAAGTTTCTGATGGGGCAGATGATTGAGGCCGTCATTGTCGGTGTCTTAGTCTTTATCGCCTATTCTCTGACAGGCCTGCCTTACGCGGCTTTGACAGGAGTTTTGGCCGGAGTGCTCTCTTTCATTCCCTACATTGGGCCTTTCTCTGCTTGTGCTCTGGGTGCTATCTTTATCTTTACCGACAGCCCTTGGAAAGCCCTTCTTTCAATCGCAGTCTTTCAGCTGGTGCAGCTGATTGAGGGTAACATCATCTATCCGCGCGTGGTCGGCCAGTCTGTTGGTCTCCCAACTCTCTTTACCCTAGCCGCAGCCCTGATTGGGGGTAACCTCTTTGGCTTGGTCGGCATGATCTTCTTCACTCCTATCTTTGCGGTTATCTATCGTTTGGTTAGAGAGTTTGTTGTGGAGAAGGAGGAAGCCGAAGGGGGAATAAGTAGGTGAAAAAATGAAGTTTAGTGGCTTCATTTTTATGGCTGTTTTTGTTCCTGATCCTGCCAAAAGATCCTCTCAAAGGAAGTGTCATAGAAAAAGTTTGTTCCAAAGTCCATTAACTATTAATGATTGTAAGCGGAAAGAAATTATCTTTGATAATGTTTCGGCAGCTTACTTTTCTTTATCTGGAGACCTCTATTTAGGTATATTTAAAAAGTTTATAAATGCCCCCAAAAAAGTTAGATACAAAAATCTAACTATTTGGGGCTTTTTTAATGAATTTAACTTATAAGGACAGAGACTAAATCTATAACTTCAGAAAACAAGAAAATAGTTACAAGCAAGTTTCAAATAAATACAGGGCAACTATTATAATTTTAGATACTTGATTAAGTTGAACAATCGTTTTGGATCATAAAGTGTTGAGAGTGGGGAAATAAATGGTAAACATGTTATAATAAGGGCAGTAGAACATCGTTAAAGGAGAGAATGATGCAAGTAGAACCAGAACTGGAGATAGAAAAACAACTGATCACCCAACTGGTAACTGGTGAAAGCCAATGGACTTATAGAGAAGATTTAAAAACAGAAGAAAAACTATGGGAGAACTTCTTTGAGAAGTTAGCCCAGAACAATGTGGCTATTTTGGCAGATAATCCCTTGACAGAACAGGAAAAACGCCAGATTCAGAATCAACTGAACTTTGTCAGTTACTATGATGCTGCCAAGTGGTTGGTCGGTGAAAACGGCATTGCCAAGGTTGAAGTTCAAAGAGAGGATGCAAGTCTAGGAACCATCCGATTATCCGTCATTTGGCGAGACAATATCGCAGCAGGAAAGTCTAGCTATGAAGTTGTCAATCAAGTTGAGAGAGACAAATCCAATCTTCTGGACCAAGATCGTAGGCTAGATGTGACGCTTTTGATCAATGGCCTTCCGATGATTCAAATCGAGCTTAAAAGTCCTAGAGTATCTTTTTTAGATGCCTTTCATCAGATTAAAAAATATGACCGCGAAGGCAAGTTCCGTGGCATTTACTCTAGCTTGCAGATGTTTGTTGTGACAAATAAGGTCGACACTCGCTATATCGCAGCTGCCCGTGAAAATAAACTCAATAAACAATTTCTAACCAAATGGGTGGATAAGGATAACCAACCCATAACGAGCTTGACAAGCTTTGCTCATGAGGTGCTTTCTATCCCTCGTGCCCATCAGATAGTCATGCAATACTCGGTCATTGATGATAGCAAGAAAGCTCTCATCCTCTTGCGCCCCTACCAGATTCATGCTATCGAAGCGGTGCAGGAAGCTTCTCGCCGTCAGGAGTCTGGCTATGTCTGGCATACGACAGGTTCAGGAAAGACCCTGACCTCTTATAAGGTGGCTCGTAATCTCCTCCAGATTCCTTCTATCCAAAAGACGATTTTTGTCGTTGATCGCAGGGATCTTGATCAACAGACTACCTCATCCTTTCTCTCTTATGCGACCAATGATGTTATCGACATCGATGAGACGGATAATACCCATGATTTGGTCAAGCGCTTAGGTAGTAATGATAAGCGTGTGGTGGTGACCACCATCCAGAAAATCACGACCATGATGCGCAAGTTTGAACAAGGACTTTACCAACGAGATGCGGACAAAATCAAGGGACTTCGAGTTGCCTTTGTCGTGGATGAATGCCACCGTGCTGTGACCCCACAAACACAAAAAGACATTAAAGCATTTTTCCCACAGTCCCTCTGGTATGGCTTTACAGGGACGCCGATCTTTAAGGAAAATAAACGCCAGCAGGTCGGTGACCTAGCCCAAACCACCCAACAGCAGTACGGAGACCGTCTTCATGAATATACGGTCAAGGAAGCTATCCATGATGGAGCTGTTTTGGGCTTTAAGGTAGATTATCGTAATACCCTCATCACGGATAAATCTGAAAATGAAATACCAGATACCGTCTATGAGGATGAGGAGCATATGCTGGAAGTCTTGGATGCCATTATCAATAAATCGCGCCAACAACTAGGCTTCCAAAAAGGTGTGGGCAATACCTACAATGCGATTCTAACCGTCAAGTCCATCCCTCAAGCCCAAGCCTATTATGACCTACTCAAACGAGTCAAGGCTGGGGAGACGAGAGTCAAGGTATCTGAGAGAGTCAAGATGGTTCTTCCAGATTTTCCTAAGTTTACCATTACCTACTCTGTCACAGAAAATGAAGAAGACTCAAGAGCCAACCAAGAGCACATGAAGCAGGTCTTAGTAGACTATAACCAAGAGTTTGATACTCACTTCACCATGGCGGATCTTCGTGGCTTTAATACGGATGTCAATAACCGTTTAGCTCGAAAACAGGATAAATACCTCTATCGCAATGAGCAGTTGGACTTGGTTATCGTGGTCAATCGCCTCCTAACGGGATTTGATGCGCCTTGTCTATCGACTCTTTTTATCGACCGAAAACCCATGCAACCGCAGGATTTGATCCAAGCCTTTAGCCGAACCAATCGGATCTTTGACTCCAGTAAGACCTATGGTCATATCATCACCTTCCAAAAGCCTCTAGCCTTTAAGGAAGCAGTGGATAATGCCCTCAAGCTCTACTCAAATGGTGGTGAAAACGAGGTCCTAGCCCCAAGCTGGGAAGAGGAAAAGAGAAACTTTTTACGGAGTTGCAGTGATTTCCAAAATCTCATCACCGATGATCCTGAGGAAGGACTCCAAATTGAGCAGATTTCTACACCTGAGTTGAGAAAGCTCGCCAAGGCCTATCAAGTCTTTGATAAATATCTAGCCTCTATCCGAGTTTATAAAGAGTATGACGAGGAAGAAATTTATGCCCAGACAGGACTAAGCGCAGAAAAATTGGAAACCTATCTAGGCTTTTATCAAAATATCCTGGCAGAATTAAAAAGCAGAAGAGATGATGGTGGTGAGGATGGGGAGTCCCTTGATATTCACTATGAACTAGAGTCCATCCAAGTGGATGAGATCAACTATGCCTATATCCTAACCTTAATCCAAAGCCTGATCGAGCAAGGTCAGAGTGAAGAAAAGAACCTAAGTACTCAAGATAGAGAAGCAGTGGATAACTATATTCAGAGCCTTGAGAAGACCAATCCAAATCTTGCCCAGATCATCACTGAACTATGGAGAGAAGTCCAAGCAAATCCAGAAAGCTATCGTGGTCAGTCCATTGCCAATATCTTGGATCAGATGATCGAGGCGGTTATCCAGCAACATATCCAAGTCTTCAGCAAACGTTGGTATGTCGGAGAGGATGAACTCCGTTACTATGTCGAGCACTACCGCAAGGGAGCCAAGAAACAACTGGGAGAGAGCCAGCTGACCAAGAGCCAGCGCTATCAGGACTATAAGATAGAAGTGGCAGAAGCCCTCAACCTCCTCCTCTATAAAAAACAAATCAAGGAAGCTTGTAAGCAACTTGTCGAAGAAGTCATTGAACCACTGAGAGTGGGGAGGTAGAGGATAATTGAGTAAGGAGAGACAAAAATGTCAGATAGAAGTGCAGAAAGTTCTATAACAGGTTATAGTTATCAATTTCTAATTACGATTTTGCATATTTTAGAAAGCAATATGGATAGTGAATGTATTATTGAGGGAATAGAAGATTTGGATATTATTAATGCTGATGATAGATATTTAAATCAATATAAATATCATGCAGGAAAGAATATTACTAACTCTTTAATCTCAAAACCTGTGATATTAATGCTGAACCATTATTTAAAATGTGGTGGGAATAATTTTAAATATAAATTATTTATTCATGGGAACGACAAACAATATACGTTAAATATCGAGAACTTAAAAGAAATATTAACTCTTAAGACAGGAAAAGAGTATAAAGAAGATAAATTGGAAAATGCATATAAAGACGATGATAAATTGAAACTCTTTATTCAACTTTTTTCAATCTGTGTCACTGATAAGTTTGATATTTTAGAAGAAAAAGTAATTCATAAAATTTCGGACCTGATGAATTTAGATGAACAAACTGTTAGATTATCAATCTATCCTCTCGCATATAAAAAGATTAATGATTTAGCCCGCAATGATAAAGAGTGTGATAGGAAAACAACCGGTCGTAAGTTTATAGATATTCTTAAACAAACAAACAAAATAATTGATTTAGTGACGTTAGCTAGAATTAAAGAAGAAAAAGAATTTTTGAATTATTTCAAACGTGAATTAAAGTTATTAGGAATCAAAAAAAATAATTCAGACCATATATTTGTTATGCCTAATGATTATAATACTGTTGATTTGATAATAGGTTTAGCACAAAATTTTGTATATCAAGGCAAAAATGCTGATAATAGAACGCCACTCTTTGTTGTTGAAAACATAGATGGTCTAAAACTAAAGTTAATATCTGAAATTGAAAAAAGAAATCTTGAGATGTTTTATAATGACGGTTATGAGGACATCAAGTTTTTTATAAAAAAATTCAAGCAAAGTAAAACAGTAGAACTAAGTGCAAGTCGCAAGAAGATTAACGCTATTTCAAATTTTAATTTTCGGTTAATTTCAAAAGATACATTTATAGAAAATCAGAATGAAATAAGAACGATTTTAAGTAATCAGGTTATATTTTATTTGGATAATTTAATTATCCGTAACATTTCAGGTATTCCAAATAGAGAATTTTTAATTCCTAACAATGTAAACAAGTCACTTATTTTACAAATTTTTTCAGGAGATTGAATATGTCAGAGGATTATAATAACAAGGATAATCAATTAAGGGTTAAAAGTTTTGAACCTAATTTAGTTCAAATTGAGATTGTTGATTTTAAAAAATGGAAAGAAGAGAATAGTGAAGAATCAATAAAAATAGGTTCTGTTTTAAAAATTGAAGACGGTAATAATAATAATATTCTGTGTATTGTCAAAAGTTTTAAAATGATTGAAAAGTTTGATGATAATATCTCTCAATTATCGGATAACGTATATGAAGGGAATTTTATAATAAATACACAACCTATTGGAAGATTACAAGATGGTACATTCAAAAAAGGTATAAATGATATTAGTATTCCACCTAATGGAGTTAGTGTTGCTTCCATGGAAGAATTAGAGAAAATATATTCCATGGAAAAAATGCAAGATTCCAAAGATAATATACTAGAATTTGCAAAACATAATTTATATTCTAATATAGGTATAAAGTGTGATGGAGATAAGTTATTTTCGAAACATCTGGCCATTGTTGGCTCTACTGGATCAGGAAAATCATGTGCTGTTGCAACAGTTATTCAGACATTGAAAGTCGAAATTGAAGAAAAAAATAATACTCATGTTTTGATTTTTGATATTCATGGTGAATATCAAAAAGCTTTTCCTAACTCAAATCATTTAGCTCTTCAGGATAATAGCCTGAAAATTCCTTATTGGTTGATGACATCTGATGAACTAGAGGATTTGTTTATTGAATCGTCAGATTTAAACGCATATAATCAAATTTCTCAGTTTAAATTTGCAGTTACTCAAAATAAGATTAAGTATAACTCTGAATTAGATAATATTGATTATAATTCACCTGTGTATTTTAGTATTAACGAAGTAAGAAATTATCTTTATAATAAAAACAAAGAAACCCATTATGTTGAGGATGGTGAGGAGTATTTAGCTGTATTAAATGCAGAAGGTCAAGATGAAAAACTTGTATCATCGGAAATAAATCACTTTTGGGAAGCCTTGAACTTTGAAACTTCAACAGGAAATTCAAAACACAAAGTATTCAATCAAAAGGTGGCTAAAGCTGGAGGCTTTACAGGTGAGTTCGAACGATTTATTTCTAGAATTGATACTAAGTTAAAGGATAAACGTCTTTCTTTTATATTACAGGAGTCAGAATTTAAAGAAGACTCAAATAGTTTTAATATGTATATAAAAGAAATCAAAAGAATGATAGGATACTCTAAAAAAAACAATGTAACTGTAATTGATTTAAGTACAGTTCCTTTCGAGATTGTATCAATTATAGTTTCTGTTGTTTCTAGAATTTTATTTGATTTTGCATTTCTTAAAACTAAAATTAAAAATGATAATGATACTCCCTATATGGTTGTGTTTGAAGAAGCCCATAAATATATTCCAAGAAGTAACTCAGCCAAATATAGCAATGCTAGGTTATCAGTTGAGCGAATAGCAAAAGAAGGACGTAAGTATGGCCTGTCAGCGATGATTGTTAGTCAAAGGCCATCTGAACTTTCTAGCACAGTATTTTCTCAATGCAATAATTTTATAGTAATGCGACTGACAAATCCAGAAGATCAAGGTTTTGTAAAAAGTTTATTACCTGATGCTTCGATTAGTTTTGGCGATGAAATTGCAAATTTGGAGCAGCGAGAAGCATTGTTGGTAGGGGATGCATTTACATTACCTATGATTGCAAGAATGAATGATGCGAATCCAACACCGAAGTCTGATGATGTGAATTTTTATAGTTGTTGGCAAGAAGACTGGAAAGATGTTACATTTGACTTTATAAATACTGGATCAAAATAATAATATTATAATAAAAAGAGCATAAGGAGAATTTATGGAAGTTGGTTTTTTATTTGGTGCAGGGGCAGAACTATCATATGATATGCCAAATGGTGGAAAATTTGCGTTGGATATTTTTAGAAGAGATGCATCCTTAGCTAAAGAAGAGTTTAAGAAAAATAGATCTAGGATAGACCTGGGTTCTAATTATGCGACCTCTTGGCTTCCAGAGGATTTTGAAACGAAAAATATTGGCTCATTCGGTGAAAGTGTATTTAATCATATTATAAGTGATACTATTACTAATAATAGATCATATATTGTTTCTAGAATTAATGGATTAGACAAGGTTGCCGAATCTATTATAAATAATACTCGTATCAATTATAGAAAAAAAGTTTCAGATGATTTAAACAAGAATTTTAGTGATATAAATATTAAGCATCTTCTTTCTTATAATGAATGGTTTTCGGAGGGGAATTCTTTATTTAATAGTCGTTATTTTGCTTTACTTCTTGTTTACTATAATGAATACACTGGATTTAGTGATTCTGATAAAGAATCTTTAGGTGAAATAATAAAGTCTATTTTTCAATTGCATATCGGTGCATTAAGTGAAAAATTATCAAGGAATATTCAAGAGAATATTTTTTCAAAAGATGAAATGAATTTAGATATATTTGATGATTTGGGTAGTAGTCTGTCAATAAATTATCATTCGGCCGGTGTTAAGGGGTTAGAACTACTTTCAAAAGTCAAAATTAAAGATATGCATTGGATTGTAGAATTTGGATTTGAACTAATTGAAAAGATATACGCTGATGTACTTGATTACAAATCTGTTATTGATAGTTACTGGCATTATTTATATTTTCCTTCAACAGAATGGGCAAAATTTTGCAAAATTTCAGTTTTCTTACATTCGGTACGAGAGTATATTGCTAAAGAATGTGTATTCTCTAATGATAAAACAGGATATTATGATGATTTAGCTTCACAAAGTAGATTTACTGTGAGCACAATTGCTACTTCAAACTATGTAAATTCATTAATTGGTGAAAAGTTAAAGGAATTCAACGATAAATTAATATATTTAAACGGAAATATCAATGACTATTATGACCCTTATATGAATACTATAATATCCTATGATGAATTTAAATCTTATGAACATTTTGCTGTCCCACTTATTTTTACTCAGAGTGGTACAAAACCAATGACATCCATTGATATGTCAATTAAATATGTAGAATACTACAATAAATTGAGGTCATCAGATGCTATTTGTTCTATAGGATTTGGTTTTAATCCAGATGATGAGCATATTAACGGGATAATAAGGTCCTTGGTAGATAGAGATAATAAAACATTAATAATTGTTGATGTAGTAAATGATAAGTCAGAAAGCGAAAGAATCGATGAGTTAGCAATGAAATTAAAAATCACTAACGATCAAAATATAAAATTAATCATTGTTGATTATAAGAGAACATGTAACAATTTACTTTGGATAGATAAAGTATATGAGTTGCTTTCTAATCCTGTTAATAATAGAGAGTAAAAAAATGGCAATGTTATCAATACCATATATCAGATTTAATAAATTTGATAATGAGTGGTTTTCTAAAAAGTTAGACCTTGTGTCAAATGTAACCATGGGTCAGTCACCTGATAGTAAAAACTATACTGATAATCCAAATGATTATATCTTAGTACAAGGTAATGCAGATATGCAGAATGGTAGAGTCGTTCCAAGAGTTTGGACTACACAGGTTACTAAATTAGCCGAAAAGGGTGATTTAATTTTAAGTGTTCGAGCACCTGTTGGTGATGTAGGTAAGACAGATTATAATGTTGTTCTGGGTCGTGGTGTAGCCGCAATAAGAGGAAATGATTTTCTGTTTTATTTGTTGTCAAGAATGAAACAAACTAACTATTGGGCAAAATTTTCTACAGGTTCAACTTTTGAGAGTATTAATTCAAGTGATATAAAATCAGCTGAAATTTGTTTACCTAGTCAAGAAGAACAATCCGCCATCGGTTCCCTTTTCCGCACTCTCGACGAACTTCTGGCGAGTTACAAAGACAATCTCACAAACTACCAATCACTCAAGGCGACCATGCTTACCAAAATGTTTCCCAAAGCTGGACAGACTGTTCCTGAAATTCGTTTAGATGGATTTGAAGGTGAGTGGGAGGTAGTTAACTTAGGAACATTGATTGAAAATTATGACGAGGTAATATCAGGTACGTCAGGTTTTCCTATTGCAACATCTTCTAGAAAAGGTCTTTATTTACAGAATGATTATTTTGAAGGTGGAAGGACCGGAATAGATTTGACACTTGATTTTCATAGAGTTCCAATTGACTATGTCACATATCGTCATATGTCAGATGATTCTATTTTTAAATTTAATAAGAATAATTTTAAAACTGATGTTTTGGTTTCTAAAGAATATCCTGTTTTTATTAATAATGATAATTCTGATATTGATTTTCTACTTTATCATCTGAATAACTCTAGGTTATTTTTAAGATTTTCAACTATGCAAAAATTGGGCGGTACACGCGTTCGGTTGTACTATAAAAACCTTATTACTTATAAGCTTGCAGTACCAACACTTAAAGAACAACAAGCCATCGGCTCTTATTTCTCAAACCTCGATAACCTCATTAACTCTCACCAAGAAAAAATTTCTCAGCTAGAAACACTGAAGAAGAAACTATTGCAGGATATGTTTATATAAAAGGAGTGCAGTAAAATGTCAAAAGTAAAATCAGAAACTCTAAAGAAAGAAGAAAAACCTGTAGTAGCAATTTGCTATGATTTTGATAAAACCCTGTCTCCTGATGATATGCAAGCCCAAGGATTTATACAGAAGCTCGGGTATGAAATCAGTGAATTTTGGAAGAAATCCAATGGTTTTGCAAAGGCTAATAATATGGACAAGAACCTTGCCTATATGTTTACGATGAAAACAGAATCTGAAGGGAAAGTCCTATTTACAAAGACAGAGTTAGCCAAGTTTGGTTCAGAGGTAGAACTATTCCCAGGAGTCGAAGACTGGTTCGAACGCATTCGAAAGTATGGTGAAGAAAACGGAGTTATTGTTGAGCACTATATTATTTCATCTGGTTTGAAAGAAATGATAGAGGGGACTTCAATAGCTAAAAATGGTGCTTTTAAGAAAATTTATGCAACTTCTTTTTATTGTGATGAAAATGGTGTTGCGGTCTGGCCTGCTCAAGTTGTTAACTATACAAATAAGACTCAATTTCTTTTTAGAATTACCAAAGGTATTTTAGATGTCAATGATGATGCAGTGAACGATTTTTTTGCTGAAAGTGATTTACGAGTTCCTTTTAGAAATATGGTTTACCTAGGGGATAGTGATACAGATATTCCATGTATGAAGCTAGTCAAAACAAGAGGTGG
>ERZ772874.1785-NODE-1785-length-11031-cov-6.531159_pt1 | contig 11031 bp, 9 predicted proteins | sample MGYA00580586_ERZ772874 | MGnify/ENA primary metagenome ERZ772874 (study PRJEB29015, sample SAMEA2737952) | human oral metagenome | biome: human oral; feature: human-associated habitat; material: dental | place: China | collected 2154 ... | reverse complement strand
GGCGGACAGAGCGTCGGTTCAGGAGATAGCGTGGGTGCATGCGGACGGCGGCGCGGTCGCCCGTTTGCAAGGCGGCCTGGCCCTGGGCGAGCCAGTCGGCGGGGGAAGATGAAGTCATGGCTGTGTTCCTTGCGAAAGACGCCCGAAGGCGCACAAAAGGCGCTTCAAAACCTTGTTCAGCGTCTGGCCGTGAGAGGGCGCAGATTGGGATGAACGGCAACCACCGGCGGGCCTGATGCCCCCTTGCTGCCTGGCGAGGATTGGCAACGCCGCAAACCGCCCGCGTTCGCGCTTTTTGCGCCCACGGACGGACGTTGAACAGGTTCTGAGAGGCACTTGAAAAACGCTCATTCCCAGCGGTGCGGCAGGCGAACCAGGCCGGGCATCAGCGTGGGAGTGACGAAGCGGAAATGCAAAAACTGGAACCACTGCTCGTACACCACCAGGCCGCTGGCGTCAAACAAAAAGGCGCTGACCACGTATTCGCCGCTGTGCAAGGGCAAGTCGGGGAAGGTGAGCACGCTGCGCCAGAGGCCATCGCCCAGCGGCTGCGGGGCTGCGCCTTCCTCATGCGTGGCCAGCGAGGTAATGCCCACGCCGCGCGACTGCTCGATCATGAAACCCACGTTGGGCCGCTCCTGGCCGTGGCCGCGCACGGTGATGGTGGCGACAAGATCGCGCCCTTGCAGCAGGGGCGGCTCACCCTCGCCCAAATTGGCAATGTCCACCGAGATGATGCGCGCCGATGCGTCTGGCTGCGGCGGCGGGTAGGGCGACGCGGGCGGCGCGCTGCCAGCGGAGGGGGCATCAGCCGCGTTGCCTTCAACCGCCTTTGCGGGCGCTTTTGCTGCCTCTGCTTCTTCAGGCGGGGCATTGCGCAGGCGCGTGTGCATCTCGTAAGCGCCCAGCACTGGCTCGGTCGGGCCGAATTCCTTCACCTGCCCGCCATCCAGCCACAAGGCCACGTCGCACAGCGTGCGGATGTGGTAGGGGCTGTGCGAGCAAAACAAAATGGTGCAGCCGTTTTTCTTGAAGGCCGTGATGCGCTCCACGCATTTCTTCTGGAAATGCTGGTCGCCCACGGCCAGCGCTTCGTCGATGATGAGCACATCCGGCTGCACTGCCGTGACCAGCGCGAAAGCCAGCCGCACTGCCATGCCGGAGGAATAAGTCTTGACGGGGCGCGACATGGCTTCGCCCAGGCCTGCAAAAGCAACGATTTCAGGCTCCAGCCGCGCCATTTCCTCGTGGCTGATGCCAATCATGCTGCCGCCGAAATACAGGTTGTCACGCCCGCTGAAATCAGGGTGAAAACCTGCGCCCAGTTCCAGAATGGCCGTGATGCGCCCCTGGCGCTCAATCCGGCCCCGTGTGGGCTGCAAAGTGCCCGCCAGCAGCTTGAGCAGCGAACTTTTGCCCGCACCGTTGTCGCCGATCACGCCTATGCACTGACCGCGCCGCAGCTCGAATGACACATCGCGCAAGGCCCAGTGGCTCCTGTGCTGCGCCCGCCCGGTCAGCAGCGCCTTCAGGCGCTGGCGCGGCGAATCGTATAAACGGTATTCCTTGCCAAGGCCGCAGGCGCGCAGCACCACGGCATCTGCCGCGCCAGCCCCGCCGTTCATTCTTGAGCCACTCACAGCCAATCCACCAGTTGATCGCGCACGCGGCGCAAGGCCGCATTCAGCAGCCAGGCCAGCACAGCCAGCCAGACCAGCACAGCCAGCCAAGCCTGGGCAGGCGGCCATTGCCCCTGCAACAGCACGGCCTGATAGGACAGCACCCAGGCCGTCATGGGATTGAGCCACAGCAGCGCGCGCCAGCGCTCAGGAAACATGCTCATGGGAAACAGCACGGGCGCAGCGAACACGCCAATGGAAAACAGAAAACCCGCCACCTGCGCCACATCGCGCAGTGCTGCCGTGAGCACAGCCAGCAAATAGCCCAGCAGCCAGGCCAGCGCCGCCTGTGCCAGCACCAGCGGCAGCAGCGCCGCCAGGGCCCACGCGCCGTGATGCATGGGCCAGTAGGCCAGCGCCAGCGCCAGCTGCAAAGGCGCGAAAACCAGAGCGCTGGCCAGCACGGCGCGGGCCGGAAACAGCGCGGGCGGCAAGGGGATGGGAATTGGATGATGGAGTGCACATAAGGGCCGCGAAGAAATCGAAAAACGAGATGCAGCCATGCATGGTGCCTAATGCCAGTTCAACGCAAGTCGCTCGGGCGGGCCGCTGGGTCGAAAGCGACGCCAAAAAGTCGCTTGACGGGGCCGCTGGCTCACAGCGACGCTAAAAAGTCGCTTGACGGAGCCGCTGGCTCACAGCGACGCCAAAAAGTCGCTTGACGGAGCCGCTGGCTCGTGAGTGAGCCAGAAAGTCGCTTGGCGGAGATGATTGCTTACGTCGGACTCCCAACTGCGTGACGGAAAACGAGCTGTCACACCGGTGTGCCCAGAGGCCGGAGGGAACGTATCACATACGCCCCTACATTTGCCGCCAAAATTTCCGGGTGACCCAGAGAGGGGCCTGCCCTACATAAACCACCTATTAAATATGACACCCACTTTGTGCATACTGGCTGCCGGCATGGGCAGCCGCTACGGAGGTCTGAAGCAGCTGGACGGCGTCGGTCCGGACGGCGAGACGATCATGGACTACTCCGTCTTCGACGCTGCACGCGCTGGCTTCGGCCGCGTCGTGTTCGTTATCCGGCGCGATTTTGAGGCCGACTTCCGCGCCCGTGTACTGTCGCGCTACGCCGATCACATCCCCACGGAGGTGGTCTTTCAATCGATGGACGATCTGCCCGACGGCTTCACCTGTCCGCCGGGACGCACCAAACCTTGGGGCACGAACCACGCCGTGTGGATGGCCCGCCACGCCATCCGCGAACCCTTTGCCGTGATCAATGCGGACGACTTTTACGGTCGTGACAGCTTCGCCACGCTCGCTCGTGCGCTGGCCGAAACGGCGGGTCGAGAGGGCGATTATTGCATGGTCGGCTTTCGCGTCGGCAACACGCTCAGCCCGAGCGGAACCGTCTCGCGCGGCGTCTGTACAACGGATGCAAAGGGCTACCTGACCGGCATCGTGGAGCGAACCGCCATCGCCCGTGTGGACGGCCAAGTCCGCTTCACCGACGAACACGGCACACCGCAGGTGCTCCCCGACGATACGCCCGTTTCGATGAACATGTGGGGCTTCACGCCAGACTATTTCGCACATACAGAAACGTATTTCCGTCGCTTCCTTGCGGAGCACGCCACGGACGAACGCGCGGAGTATTACATCCCTTGGGCGGTGAACGAGCTGATCACGAGTGGCACGGCGCGCGTCCGCGTGCTCGACACCACGTCCTCGTGGTTCGGCGTCACCTACGCTGAGGATCGCGCCGAAGTGGTCCGTCGGCTGCGCGCCCTGACCGACGCGGGGGAATATCCTGCCACGGGACTCTTCAGGCGTATACGATAACCTTACATGGAAACGTTTTCCATGTGTATTCCGATAAAAACAGCCATTAACTCCAACAAAGACATGATGAAAAGAATGCTATTAGCCGCCTTGCTGTGCGGCATGTGTGCGCTCGGAACATCGGCGCAAGAGAAAGAGACGAAGGTGGCGATCGACACCAACAAAGGCGTGATCACCATCAAACTGTATAACGAGACGCCGCACCATCGCGACAACTTCGTCAAGCTGGTCAAGAGTCACCTCTACGACGGCGTCTTGTTTCACCGCGTGATCAAGGATTTTATGATCCAAGCGGGACATATCGACATGAAGGAGGCTCCGAAAGGGATGAAAGTAAAAGAAGGCGAACCGGACTATACCGTGCCGGCCGAGATCCTTTTCCCCAAACTGTATCATAAGCGCGGACAAGTAGGCGCAGCGCGTTGGGGCGATGATATCAATCCCGAGCGGGCGTCGTCGTCCACGAACTTCTACATCGTCGAGGGTAAGAAATTCACTGACGAAGGGCTGGACAAGATGGAGCAGGAGAAGCACATCAAGTTCACACCCGAGCAGCGTGAGGTCTACATGACCGAGGGCGGCACGCCACATCTTGACAATGCCTACACCGTCTTCGGCGAGGTGGTAGACGGCATGGACGTGGTGGACAGCATCCAAGTTGTGCCTACGGGCAAGGAAGATCGGCCGCTGGAGGACGTCGTCATCCGGTCGATGAAGATCGTTGAGGAATAAACGGATAAGCAAAGGATCACGATGATGAAACGTTGCAGATACGCAATCCTCACCCTGCTCGCCCTGTTCTGTCTCGCGGGAAGTGCGGCCGCACAAAAGCAGCGGCTCACGATCGACGCGGGTTCGAAACGCATACGCATCGTCATCCCCGACGGCTATGCGCTGGGCTCGGTGGAGAACGGCGACACCATCCCACATGTGTACCTGCCGACGGTTTACGTTTTCCCCGAACTCACGTTCAAGAACGATAAAGAGCGGCAGCAGTACAACAAGCTCGTGCGCGACGTCAAGCGCACCCTGCCCTACGCTCGCCTGATCTACGAGACGCTGATCGAGACGTACGAATACATCGAAACGCTCCCGGACGAGAAGTCGAAGCAGGCGCACCTCAAGCGTATGGAAAAGGAGCTCTACGCGCAATACAAGCCGGAGCTGAAGAAGCTCACCCTGTCGCAGGGCAAGCTGCTCATTAAGCTCGTCGACCGCGAATGCCATCAGTCGAGCTACAACCTGGCCAAGGCTTACTTAGGCAGTTTCCGCGCGGGTTTCTGGAACATCTTCGCCGGCATGTTTGGCGCCAGCCTCAAAACGAAGTACGACCCGAACGGCAAGGATGCCCTTACCGAACGAGTCGTGCTGTTGGTGCAATGCGGAGCTATTTGAGGAGCTGTTTTCCTCTCTCCCCTCGATGGAGCCAAAGTCAGGGGCTTCCGACCAAGTTTTCTTGAGAACCGAGGAGTGATTCAGACGGGGTCAACCCCTTGAAAAATTCCCACAAAACGATTCCCGCAGCGACGGACACATTGAGCGAATGCTTCGTGCCGCGCTGCGGGATTTCTATGCATACGTCCGAACGATCGACGACGCGCTGGCTGACGCCTTTCACCTCATGACCTATCACGACGGCGTATTTCCGGCCGCGCTCGGGCCGAAACCGATTGAGCGAGACGCTGCCTTCGGCCTGCTCCAAGGCGCAGATGACGTACCCCTCGCGCCGTAACTCCTCGACGGCCTCCAACGTATCCTTCTCATACCGCCACGCGACGGTCTCCTCGGCTCCGAGCGCCGTCTTGTGGATCTCGGCATGCGGCGGCGTGGCCGTGATGCCGCACAGCCACACGCCTTCCAAACGGAACGCGTCGGCCGTGCGAAACACGGACCCGACGTTGTTCAGGCTGCGCACCTCATCGAGTACCACCACGACGGGCAACTTCTCGCTGGCGCGATACTCCTCCGGCGTCAGTCGGCCCAGCTCCGTAACCTTTAGCTTGCGCATCGTCAGGCGTGGCTTGACTGGATGATGTCGATCAACTCCCGCCCGAGTGCGTCGGCTTCGGCCTTGGTGTGTGCCTCGGCATAGACGCGGATGATAGGCTCGGTATTGCTGCGGCGCAGGTGCACCCAGCGGTCGGCAAAGTCGATCTTCACGCCGTCGATGTCCGTCACGCGCTCACCGGCGAAGCGCTGCTTGACGCTGTCCAAAATCGCGTCCACGTCAATGCCCGGCGTCAGCTCTACGCGCTGCTTGGAGATGAAATAATTCGGATACGTGGCCCGAAGCTCGCTCACCTTCATCTTCTTTTTGGCCAGGAAAGTCAGGAAGAGCGCAATGCCCACGAGGGCGTCGCGGCCGTAATGCAGGGTCGGATAGATGACGCCGCCGTTGCCCTCGCCGCCGATTACGGCGCCGGTCTCCTTCATTTTCTCCACCACATTCACCTCGCCCACGGCCGAGGCGGCATACTGTCCGCCGTGTCGCTCCGTGACGTCGCGCAGGGCACGCGTAGAGCTGAGGTTGCTCACCGTGTTACCCGGCGTGTGCGACAGCACATAGTCGCTCACCGCCACTAACGTGTATTCCTCGCCAAACATCTCGCCGTTCTCGCAGACGATGGCCAGCCGATCGACGTCCGGGTCGACCACGAACCCGACGTCGGCCCGCGCATGGGGCATCAGGGCCGAGATCTCGGTCAAGTGTTCCGGCAGCGGTTCGGGGTTATGAGAGAAATTGCCGTGCGGATTGCAGTGCAGCTTGAAGATCTCGCGCACACCAAGGGCGTAAAGCAGATCGGGGATGACCAGGCCGCCGACGGAGTTCACACAGTCGATCGCCACGCGGAAGTTGGCCGCACGGATGGCGTCCACATCCACTAAGTCGAGGGCCAGCACGCGCCCGATGTGACGCTCCTTGTAACGGTTGTCAGCGATCACCTTGCCCAGCGAATCGACCGACGCGAAGCGGAACGCCTCCCCCTCGGCCAGTCTGAGCACCTCGCGCCCATCTTCATCGCTGAGGAACTCGCCGCGCTCGTTGAGCAACTTCAGCGCATTCCACTGCTTCGGGTTGTGGCTCGCGGTGAGAATGATGCCGCCACAAGCCAGCTCGTTTGTGACGGCCAGTTCGGTGGTGGGCGTGGTGGCCAGATCGATGTCGATCACATCGAAGCCCATGCTCATCAATGTGCCCACGACGATGTTTTTCACCATCGGGCCAGACATGCGGGCGTCGCGTCCGACAACAACGCGGAGCTTCTTGCCCTCCGTCGAGCGGTTGCGAATCCATGTGGCGTAAGCCGCCGTAAACTTCACAATAGAGAGGGGGTTCAGCCCCTCGTCCGGCCCGCCACCGATGGTGCCGCGGATGCCGGATATGGATTTGATGAGTGTCATATTATATCGGTATGATGATGACGCAAAGGTAGAGGCGAGCGGGATTCATCGCCAATATCCGTAGGGCTACGAACATCTCCCGCAAGTTGCAGGAGATCATTGTAGGGCTACGAACATCTCCAGCAGGTTGCAGGAGATCTTCGCCAAGTGGCGATAAGCCCAAACAAGTTGCAGGAGACACTTCGACGTTTGGCGAAACGCTCCGCGAAGTGCAAGAGCAAAAGCGTAGGGCGACGAACATCCTACGCAAGCTGCGGGAGAGCTTCGTCGTGCGACGGAGATCGCTAAAATGGACGTTTCGCCCCTTCCGCTGTGTTTTTTTATCACAAAATCTCACTTTTCCGATGGATGCTTCATCGCAACTTTCGTACGGGACGAATTTGCAATCTAAGGCCAAAACGGCTGATTAATCGGCATTTAGACACCTCTCAAAGGCTTGCAGATCTACTCCTGCCCATCTATATTCGCGCTCACATTTTAAAACCCATAAACATCATCGAATTATGAAGCAGAAATCGATTACCGTATTATTTGCCGCCACCCTCTTCCTCCTTGGGTTGGCTGGCACAGTGAAGGCTCAAGGACATCGCAGTCCCTGGCGCGCAGAGTGGGACTCGTGTATTTTAGACCAAGGGTATGGGCATTATCGCCCTCATATACCCGCAGGCCCGTATGACTATGCCAACGAGATACCTATGCGCATCTATGAGGACTGCCCTGTACACGTAGACTCCTTGTTTTATATCCGCCCGGGAACGAAACGCACGCTGAAGGTCGAGGGGCACAGGTTCCTCGATGAGGATTTTATTGCGTCTGGCCCGCTCATCCCTGGCCTGCCCAAAGATCATTTAGGACGCCATTACCTGACCAACACCGAGACGGGCCGTCCCTTCTCGGAGTTCGATGAAATCGAGCTCCCCGCCTCGGATGACGACACCTATTTCCCCATTTCATTCGTGCATCATCCGCTGACGGAAGGCGATCCGGTATACAAAGACGGGTATGGCGTGGCAATCGCCTTTAAAATGGAAGTGGATGGCGTTATATATTATTATTATCTCTTCTATCAGTACTTCCAAAAACCGACGGTCTCCAACTTCAGTTACCAACGTCCGGGGCCCGGATTCGCGGGACAGTTCACCATGACGTTTCGAGGCGAACTCGTTAAGCCGGAAAATCGCGTAGGATATGATCCGAAAGTACTTATCAATACTACAGCAAAAGCCAGAGACTGGACCAATTTCAAGAAGTACACCGCGGGCGCTTACTACAGCTTGGACGATGGCGAGACATGGTTCGAAGCCACAGACAAGACCGTCAAGCTCACCCAGTCGCAGATCGAGAACCTGCCGGAGGTGGTCAACGTGAAGATGAGACTGCCCGGCGGTTGCGGCTCGTTCTTCCCCGTCGGAGCCGAATACGACCCCAACGACCCGAGCCGTGGCAGACGGCCGGACGTGCCCTTCTCCATCACCCGCCAAATCACGCTCAACAACGAGACCGGCGACGCCTCCTCCACACTCCTCGAACCCCTCAAGCAGATCTACGACGTAGCCACAGGCAAGGATTTCACCCTCACGGTTCGCCCCACGGGTAACAACGTGCCGACGCTCACCACGAGCCGTAACGGCCGTCTGTCCGATGAAATCGGCGTCAAGACGGAAGTGTTGCCCGACGGAGCCTATCGCTTCACCATCCGCAAGGTGCAGGAGAACCTCACCGTGACGCTCAAGTACACCGTCAGCAACGCCGAGGTAGACGGTACACGCGTCTGGGGCGAGGACGGCACGCTCTGCATCACGTCAGCCGCCGCCGGCCGCGCCAACATCTACAACGCGCTGGGTCACTTCGTGAACAGCCTCACGCTGTCAGCTGGCGAGACACGCCGCCTCACCATGCCTGCCGGCGTCTACATCGTCAAGCTCGACAACGGCCGCGCCTACAAGGCCGCCGTCCGCTGACACTGACAGCGAACACGCAAAATCAGCGAACTCATGAAACGAAAACTGCTCAACTCATTATTATTTGCCGCCGCCATCCTCTTGGGGATGGCCGGCACGGCAAATGCACAAGTCAAGGGTACGCCCTGGAATGAAAGATGGGACTCGTGTATGCGAGGTACGCCAGCCATGATGCCTAATGGTCTTACACCTGTAAACGGCTTTTCTCCGGCGCATTACCTCCCGCTTACTCCCGGCGGTCCTTATGCATATCTGCATGTCACTCCCACTGACGATGTCTATGTGGCCACGCCGCTGCGTATCTATCAGAACTGCCCGGTGCAGATCGATACGGCCTTCAAGGTGCCCGCCGGCATCAAGCGGCAGGTGATCTTCAAAGACATGCCGAAGGATGAACAAGGACAGCATTACATTATGAACAGGCTTACGGGACGCGTCTTTTCGGAGTTTGACCCCGTCGACCTGCCCGACGCCACCGAGCCTACGCCTTTCCCCATGCTCTTTGAGCACTATGCGCTCAGCCCCGGAGATCCGGTCTACGAAGACGGGTATCACGGCGCCATCATCGCCGAAATCAAGATCAATGGGACGGTAGTCAGGACGGACACGATCAAGTATCAATATTTCCAACGCCCCACGGCGACGCTCAACTTCGAGGCGCCCGGGCCGATGGTGGCGGGAAAGTTTGAACTCACCTTTCATGGCGAACTGATTCAGCCGGAAAACTATGTAGGCTTCAACCCGAAAGCAGCTGTTTATAATATATACACCGAAGACAAGGCCAGAAACCTCGACAACTTCAAGGAATACGCCGCAGGCGCTTACTACAGCCTCGACGAGGGTGCCACATGGATTCCGGCCCCAACGAAGACGATCAAGCTCACCCAATCGCAGATCGATGAGCTGCCCGACGAGGTCAACATTTGGGTGCGGTTGCCTTACGGCTGCTCAGCCTTCATCCAGCCCGGCGGCTCCATCCGCGACGCCGAAGTCATCGCCGCCGCCAACGAACGCGGCATCGCCATGGTCTTCACCGGCGTGCGCCACTTCAGGCACTGAGAACAGGCTTCAAATCCGCCCGTGGGGCGAAAAGCGCGGACTCGGGCGGCCTGCGGCGTTGCAAGCGTGGCGACTCTCTGCCGGGCAGTCGAACGGGCAACGGCCTGGCCGATGCGCGGCAGCCCCTCAGAACCTGTTCAAAGTCTGGCCGTGAGGGGCCTCTCAAGACCAGGCGCGCGGCCAGATGCGCCTTCTGCCGTTCCCAGCACCGGGGTTGTTTACTAAAAAAACAGGAGCGGATTCAGGGGGTATGGAAACGGCACTCGCGCCCATTCCACTAGGACATCATGCTATGGACATGGGAGCAAATGAATCCCTTTCTGTGAAGGCGTGAGGGGCCTGCAAGGAAGGGGTTGCGGAAAGCCCGCTTTGCTTTCCGCCTGCCGGAAGGGGAAACGCGGCTGCCGCCAAGCAAAGCCGCGCTTTGAGCAGGCGCTCAGAAGCCGGCGGTGACGGAGCCTTTGAATGCCTGGTCGATGTATTGGCGCACGGCGTTGCTGTGGTAGGCGCTGATGAGCTGCCGCACCCAGGGCTGGCTCTGGTCTTGTTCGCGCACGACGAGGATGTTCACGTAGGGGCCTTTGGGGCTTTCTTGCGCGATGGCGTCGCGCTTGGGGTCCAGCCCGGCGGAGAGGGCGAAGTTGGTGTTGATGGCGGAGGCGTCCAGGTCGTCGAGCGAGCGGGGCAGCTGGGCGGCGTCCAGTTCCACGAATTTGAGTTTTTTCGGGTTTTCAGTGATGTCAAGCGGGGTGGCTTTCAGGCCGGCATCGGGCTTGAGCTTGATGAGGCCCTTTTCTTGCAGCAGCAGGAGCACGCGGCCGCCGTTGGTGGGGTCGTTGGGGATGCCAAAGCGCGCGCCTTCTTTCAGCTCGCCCAGCGATTTCACTTTTTTGGAATACAGGCCGATGGGGAAGGTGACGGTGTCGGCCACGCTGACGAGCTTGTAGCCACGGTCTTTGATTTGCTGCTCCAGGTAGGGTTTGTGCTGGTAGCTGTTGGCGTGCAGGTCGCCGGAGGCCAGCGCGGCGTTGGGCTGCACGTAGTCGCCGAATTCGATGATTTTGATTTGCAGGCCGTCCTGGGCGGCGGCTTTTTTCACGGCTTCCATGATTTGCGCGTGCGGGCCGGCAGTGACGCCGACC
>ERZ772874.1782-NODE-1782-length-11036-cov-12.631454_pt1 | contig 11036 bp, 8 predicted proteins | sample MGYA00580586_ERZ772874 | MGnify/ENA primary metagenome ERZ772874 (study PRJEB29015, sample SAMEA2737952) | human oral metagenome | biome: human oral; feature: human-associated habitat; material: dental | place: China | collected 2154 ... | reverse complement strand
ATTGATTTTTCAACATTTATCCTGATCTTATATGTTTCGTCCCATTCTTTAGAACTTCGTTCTACTCCGGGATAGGCTCTGAGATTTTTTTCAGGATAAACATAGATCATTCTACCGCAGGAAGAAGTTGTACAGGGATTATCACAGTGACAGACACATCGTTTGGATTTGTCTTGTCGGTTTTATTCCCATTTCATTTTGGGACATACGAACTTCATGGTAGGCAGCTTGCTCTTTAAATGAGATTTACTTACTTCATGTTTCATTGGAAGTGAGGAATCATGAGGGCAACAGAGAATCCCATTTTCATCAAATGTATATTTAACATTATATATTGAGAGATTAGCTTTTAAAGGGATAAATGCTTTTGTGAAATTGAAATCTTCAAAAAGCGATTTGTAGATTTCAATGGTATCAAAGGCTGCATCACCAAAGAATATAGATGGTTTAATACCCGGATGTCTTGTTTTAAAATCCTTTAATGTAGGCAGTAAAGCTTTGGAATCAGCAAGCGATTTGTATTCATCCAGAGATTTTGCTTTCTTTTCAACTACAATGTCAGAATGGGAAGCAAGATAATTCTTGTTATAGAAATCAATGAAACGAACAATTCCAAGTCCATTGGTAATAATACCGAACTTGTAAGCGTAGCAGAAATGTCCGTTAATGTACTGCTGTTTGACCTCATGATTTGATGAAGCTGATGTAGGCATAGAAGCATATACCGCCTTATAAGGGTCATAAGAACTATCAAAATGCATAGATTTTGCATAGACTTTGAGCTGTCTGATGATACGGTTGGCGTATTTAGGATTGTTTTCAGTTACATAAGCTTCAATACCGGAAGTGTCAAACAAAAGCATAGAGGCAAGGTTGCTATCAATATCTTGGCATATCGGTTCAGTGATATCAACAAGCTTATCAAAAACAGATTCTAAGTCCAATAAAAAATCCTGCTTAAAACGAGTGATTTTAGAAGCATCAGGAACTTTGGTAAAACCGCAGAATTCTCTAAGATGTCTGGAATAATGAAGGAAGCTCAGCAAAAGAGAATCTGTTGGAATAGAAAACGGGCGTTGAATTATCAAATCCCAAAGCATAGAAGTCAAAGGATATTTGCGATTTCTGCCGGTGGGTGCATAGTAATGATTGCAAAAAGAAAACAGAATAAATTTATTAAGGTCAATGTGATCTTCGAGCGGAGTAAGAAACTGAGGTTTGTCAGATTAAAAATATCTTTACAATCTTCAAAAATATCTGCCAAAGAGAGTTATTTTTGTGATATCATAGTAATGTCTCCTTTCGGGATGTGAGTTATGTTTTTTTGCAAATCCATTATATCACAAACCGAGAGGAGATCTTTATATTTAGCAACAAAAAAGTGTCGTATTTATACATCTTTGGGCGTTTCGCAAACGCCTATTTATCACAACAACAAGAGGAGATAATCAAGAAACACAATTCATAAGTAACGCAGTATAAGAAATTGGAACACTTGAAGGTTAATATGAATGACTATCTTACTAAGGATAAAACAGAAAATAAGGAATCAGTTATTGGAGCGATTAAGAAGAATAAAAGAAAAATAGATAAAACAATTGAGCAGAGCCATAGTATGAGTAACGATATGGAGCTATAGCGATACATGGAGAGTATTACAAATGTGATATTCTCCATTTTTTGATGCAATTAGCATCTGGTTTTTCGATAAAAACATAGAAGAAATAACTGAAATATGCTATAATGTCTACTGAATAGATTAAAATGTGGCAAGGAGGAATAACGATGGCAAGTCTTAATGTTACTGATGTAATAAAAGAATTAGACATTTCTAAGTCATATTTATATAAATTAATAGATAAAGAAAATATTTTAATTCCGAGAAGTGATACAGGAAGGTACTTTTGGGATGAAAATACAGTTGAAATTATAAAAAGATTTTTGCATATAGATGGTTTACAGGATAAGGATGACACAGATTTTTTAATATCTAAATTAGGATTAAAGCAGTCATTTATAAACAATAGACGATATTTAGGAAATAAATATTCTCTTTCCGATTTTATAAGAAAAACAGTTGATGAAAATTGTAAAGGTGTAAATATTGTTATTGACATATTTAGTGGAACCGGTGCAGTTGCGAATACTTTTAAGGATAAAATGCTTATCACAAATGATTTACTGTATAGTAATTATATTTCCAATTATGCATGGTTTGGATATGAAAAATATTCAAGCAAAAAGATAATTGAGCTTATATACAACTATAATCAAGTTAAAACAAAAGAAAATAATTATATGCGAGAAAATTTTGCAGATACATTCTTTTCTGCTGATGATTGTAGCAAGATAGGATATATAAGAGAAGATATAGAAGTAAAGTATAAAAACAAAGAAATAAATTTTAAGGAATATGCAATATTGATTACATCGCTTCTATATGCAATGGATAAGATTGCAAACACAGTTGGACACTACGATGCATATAGAAAAAATGTTGATTTTGAGAAAAAATTAGTATTTAATATTTTATTACCTGAAGAAACCGTAAATTCTAATAATATTTGTTATAACTTAGATGCAAATAAACTTATTAAAAGTATTAGGGGTGATTTGTTGTACTTGGATCCTCCATATAATTCAAGGCAGTATTGTGATGCATATCATTTACTTGAAAATGTGGCAAGATGGGAAAAACCTGAAGTTTATGGGGTTGCAAGGAAAATGGATAGAACGGCATTAAAGAGTGATTACTGTCTGATTACAGCTACAAAAGCATTTCAAGATTTAATTGAAAAAGCGGATGCAAAGTATATCTTGCTCTCGTATAACAATATGTCCGATAAAGGAAATGATAGGTCGAATGCTAAAATATCGGATGAAGATATTATGAGAATTCTTAGTAAAAAAGGGAAAGTTACTATATTTGAATCGGACTATAAGAGTTTTTCAACTGGGAAATCAGATATAAAAGATAATAAAGAAAGACTATTTTTATGTGAAGTATTTAGCGAAGAAAAAAAGAAAATGAATATACCTTGCCCGTTTAATTATACAGGTGGAAAATTCAAGTTGCTAGAACAGTTGCAACCTTTATTTGATGAAAAGGAAGTATTTTTAGATTTGTTTGCCGGAGGAGGAAATGTTGGAATAAATTCATCTTCTTCAAAAGTTATCTTTAATGATTCCAATGAAAAACTAATAGATGTAATTAAATTTATCAAAGACACTGATACTGATGTTTTATTAAAACAAATAGACAATATTATTGATGAATATGATTTATCCAATACATCGTTATATGGATATTCTTATTATGATTGTGATAGTAGTAGAGGCTTAGCCGAATATAATAAAGAAAGATTTTTCAAGTTAAGAGATGATTTTAATGCTAAAGTCCTTGCCGGAGAAACGGATTACTCAATGTTATATGTATTGATGGTTTACTCTTTTAATAATCAAATTCGTTTTAATCGAAAAGGGTTGTTTAATCTTCCTGTGGGGAAGAGGGATTTTAATTCTAAAATGAGAAGTAAGCTTGTGTTATTTTCTGAAGAATTAAAAAGCAAAGATATCCAGTTCATGAAAAAAGATTTTAGGGAGATTTCATTGGATGGTTTTTCTCATGAGACTTTTGTTTATTGTGATCCTCCTTATTTGATTACAAATGCAACATATAATGAAAATGGAATGTGGACTGAAATAGAAGAAAAAGCTTTACTTAAGTTTTTGGATGAAGCCAATGAAAAAGGTTTTAGTTTTGCTTTGTCTAATGTTTTGGAAAGTAAAAATAAAAGAAATGATATTTTATATAATTGGATTGAAAATAAGGGATATTACTGCAATCGTCTGAATAAAAGTTATTCAAACAGCAATTATCACAGAAAAAACAAGAATAGTATATCCGAAGAAGTTTTAATTACTAATTATCCGGTTGATTGGAGGAATGAGTAAATGGCTAATAAAAGTATTCCTTATCAAAGTTTTTGTTGGGTTATAGGAACTACAAGTTTTAGAACTGCAAAATTAAATTTAAAAATAGAGGCACAATTACTGCTTCTTGATGAGTTTTATAATGAAATCATAAAGAAATCTAACTGGAATTGGAATAATGAATTACAAGAAAAATATTATGATTTTATGAAAAACAAAGCCTTCTTAACAGGTGATGCGAAAAGGAAGGATAAAGATGCCAGAGAAAAAACATCGGGTTTAGTTGATATTGGTCTAATCACAGAAGATAGATTGATAACAGAAGCAGGAAGAAAATTACTTGAGATAACAAGTAGTGGGGAGTTTGAAACCAATAATGTGTTTAATATTAATAGAGACAGCTTTATCTATTTGAAACAGCTCCTTAAAACAAGTATAGATGTAAGTGGTAGCATCGTTAGACCGTTTATTGCGGTTGTAAAGTGCCTGACGGAACTTGAGTTTTTAAGTTATGACGAGTTTACTTATTTTGTTCCGCTAATTAGAGATGACGAAAGTGCAAAGCAAATTATATCGGATATAAAATTATATCGAGAAGGGCAAATCAAACTTGAAGAAATAATCTATAAGAGGCTTATTCAAATGGATAACTATAAACTTGCTAGGGAAGAATTTATTGCCTCTGATGTTGATGAAAATTTAATATGTTTAGTGGGAATGAATCGTAAAAGCAGAAGCTATGACAAGCCTTATTATAAACTATATGAGAATTTAAAAAGGATATTTCTTGACGGCGGAAATGATTATGAGTCCTTACTAAACGCTGCAAAGAATATAAATCAAAAGCCCGGGATATTGTGGAGAAACTTAATATTTAAAACTACAAATATTGGAGTTATAAGGAAGAATGGAAAAACTTCAATTAATAATCAATGCCCATTTTTAAACTGCGCAAATGAAAAAGAATTAAAAGAGGTATTTTTCAAATACTTACATGTTTTTAAGGCAATGGCAACTTTATCTGATTATTTTGATTTAAATAGAAGATATTTTAATATTACGGATACTCTAATTTTTGAAGATCGTATGATTAAGTTGGATATGATTCCAAAGTATTATTTTAAAGAAATTATTGATGTTCTGTATACAGAAACTTTTAGTAGAGATAATAATCTCAGAGCTGATGCCTCACTTGAAACTATATCAGAAGCATTCAAGTTAGATATTAGCAAAGTATATGCAGCTTTGAGTAAAGATTTAGGAATTACAATTAAGAGTCCTGAACAAGCAGCAACTTATGTAAATGATGAACGATACAGAAGATTTAACACTTTGATTGATAAGAAATTTAATGATTCTGTGCTTATAGAGTTACTAAATTGTTTTGAAACACGAGATGATAAGCGAATAGAAGAAATTGTTACAGATGAGGCTGCAATACCGACTATTTTTGAATATATTTTGGGAATTATATGGTACAAAGTGAGTGAAAGACAAGGAAATATTTTGGATTTCATGAAGTTATCATTAGAAGCCAATTTATTGCCTAAGACACATGCGGCTGGAGGTTATGCAGACATTATATATGAATATGAAGCGTGTACCTTTTATCCGAAACATTCATTATTGCTTGAAGCAACCCTTGCAGATAGAAATAATCAAAGAAGAATGGAAATGGAGCCTGTTTCAAGACATTTAGGAGATTATAGGATTAGATTTAATAATCCGTTTGATTACAGCCTGTTTGTTAGCACATACTTAGATAAAAATGTAATTTCAGATTTTAGGTATAGAAAGATAATTCCATATACCAGAGATGAAGAGACCATTACAGGTATGAAGATTATTTCAATGGATACAGATTCTCTTAAGAAAATAATTGAAAATAAGGTTAAGTACAAGTATCTGTATGAAGTATTTGATAAATACCATGAAATGCCATTAGAGACTGTAGATTGGCATGATGGGATGATAAAAGAGGCTACCGGGGAGTATAAGGCATAGTGATTATAAGATAGTGGTAAAAATACTTATTCAGAAAGGAATACATGGGAATAGATACAGATGAAGAATAGAGTTGAACATCCTAAGATTTTTATTTCATATGCTTGGGGGGCACAGGAACATGATGAGAAGGTTATTACTTTAGCTGCAAATCTTAAAGGAGATGGCGTAGATGTCATTTTTGATAAATGGCAGTTAAAAGAAGGCAATGATACCTTTAAATTCATGGAAAAAAGTGTTTTAGATGAGAGTATTACCAATGTACTGATTCTTATAGACCCTATTTATGCAAAGAAAGCAAATGAAAGAGCCGGTGGCGTAGGTACAGAAACACAGATTATATCATCGGAAGTGTACAACAAGGTAGAACAGAGAAAGTTTATACCGATTGTATTCGAGAGAGATGATGAAGGAAACATATGTAAGCCACAGTACTTAAAGGGGCTTTTGCACTTCGATTTATCGATGCCAGATACATATGATACTGAGTATCAGAGAATGGTGCGTACATTATATGGGATAGACACATATAAGGAGCCAGAATTAGGAAAACCTCCGGTTTGGTTAGAGGAGATACCTAAAGTGTCGTATAAGTCCAGAGTAACAAGTGATTTTTTTCGAGGATCGGCAAGTGAAACCGTAAAGAAAAATAAGTTCTCCGAAAATCTGGAAGAACTTAAAAAACAGATTTTGGAATATGATTATACTAAAAAAGATGTTATTCCTTGCTATCTTGAGCTAATGCCTTTTAGAGACGAATTTCTTATTCTCGTTAAAAGTTCTGAATATGTTCAGGAGGGGTATAAACATATAGCGAAATTCCTAGAAGAATTAATGTATGAAATACGAAGACAGCAAATAAATTACGACAACTTGAAAGTGACATTTGTGCACGAGTGTTTCATATATGTGGTAGCGTATTATCTTAAAAAGAGTGCAAATGAAGCTTTGAGATACCTTCTGAATAAGACATATTTTGCAGGCAGCTCACATTTTAATCAGGACGCTGATAGTTACAATTGCTTTTATTGCTATAATAATGTTTTGGATAACGCAGTATGTAAAAGAGATGATAAGAATTATTATTGTGGAACTGCAGAACTATGGATTGAAAATATTAATGTAGAAGTATGCAGTAAAGATGAGTTTGTTTCGGGAGATTTGCTTTGTCACAGTGCGTCGCTTTTGATTTCAAATTATTATAAAGACTGGGCATGGTTTCCATTAACATATGTTTATAATACCGATGAGTATAGGGGACTATTTGCAACTTATTCAAAAAGGTTGGTATCAAAGGAATATTTAGAAAACATGTTGTTCATTCTTGATTTTGAATCAATTGATGCGTTTAAGGAACAATATAAGAGCGTGGAGGAAAAGTTCCATAATGGAGACTTGAGGGAGTATCGTTATAATAGTTGTTTTGAAGCGGCAAAAAATTTCTGGAATTATATGAAGACCGAAGATTTGGGAACAAGAAATTAGCCTTACTGTGTATAGCATATAGATAATACTAAACATGACAGGTTACTGGGCTGTTAAGTAATAGTTCCGTGCTTGAAATATGCTTGCAAAAAATCAGATAAACAGAAATAAAATGGATAATAGGGCTAAAACAGATATAAAGAATCTTGATTTTATGCCGTTTATACAAAATGATTTCAATGGATATATTGATTGGTAGTAGAAGCAATTAATCTAAATCAATACTTGTAGCCCATTACAATGAGAAGCCAGGGCAAAAATGGGTAAATGTTATTTTAAAAAATAAATCCAATAGTAGCCAAAAGCAACTTTACAAGTGCCAGAGTATGAGAAAAAGACTATAAAATAAATCTTCTATAATAATACAAGTGCCTATGGCTAGCAATAGCTCTCAGCACTTGTATTGTTTACAGAAAAAGTTTCATACACTCTATTTTATGAGCGCTACCCTAAAAAAACTTTGCAAATACAGGTGAAAGCAGTACTGTTACTATACCTGCTACAACAAGTGCAAGCGAGCTCATTGCTCCTTGGGTTTTGCCCATTTCTATAGCCTTGACTGTACCCATGGCATGGGCGGCTGTACCTATTCCAAGCCCCTGTGCTATAGGGTCTGTAATTCTAAAAAGCTTCATTACCAGTCCGGCACATAAGTTTCCGAAGATACCGGTGATTGCTATAACCGCCGCAGTAATATTCGGTATACCGCCAAGTTCCTTTGAAAGGTCAAGACCTATGGCAGTGGTGATGGACTTTGGCAAAAGTGTTGCATAGTGCTCATACTCAAGCTTAAAAAGTAGGCTTAAGCCAAAAATCGATAAAAGTCCGAGAGCTATACCTATACTTACGCTTAATACAACTGCCAATAAATTATTTTTAAGAAGTTCCAGTTTCTCATACAAAGGAACGGCAAGGCAGACGGTAGCAGGTGTCAAAAGATAACTGATATAAGCCGCTCCCAAAGAGTAGGTATCGTAATCTATCTTTAGAATAAGAAGCACAGATATAACTATTGCCGTAGCCAAAAGCAGGGGGCTTGCTATTACAAGTTTTGTCTTATTTCTGATCCATGTACCTATCTCAAAAGCGATAAGTGTAAGTAAAACCGAAAAAAATACAGAATTATTAAACATTTCCTATTCCTCCACTTCATCCTCAAGTTCCGATTTTAAAAGCTCCTCCTTGCTTTGCTTGGAAAAAGCTCTTATAAAGAACTGAGCTATACTTGCTGTAGAACCCATAATTACAATTGTAGATACAAGGGTTATCAATAATATGGGTACAAAGGCGCTTTTCATACTTTCCCAAGAAACCATAATGCCTATAGAAGGAGGTATAAACATAAGTGTCATAGCCTCTATAAGAAAAATCGATACTTCTTTGACCTGTGATACCTTTACGACCTTAAGGCAAAGCAGAGTAAGAAGTATTAAAAGCCCGTATATACTTGCCGGAATCGGAAAAGGAAGCAGTCGTTTTATAAATTCCCCGACAAAGCAAATACAAATAATAATCATAAATTGTTTTACATATTTCATATATATCGTCCTAACTGATCAAATGTTTATTGTATTAAAAAAAATTCCAAAAATATTGATAAATAAAAGTACTTTCTTCATTATCCGTAATACATTGACATCTAAATAATTATCATGCAGCTTGATGAATACACCAGTGCAACCCATTTTAAATAACAACTTTGTAAACGAAAGCATTCATTTTCCTATTGGTGCTCATACGCCGATTTGAGATAGATAAATAATGAGCGTAAGTTAACTAGTGTATCACTGATATTCAGCCTTATTATTACTTTGTTAATAGATTGTAACAAGTATATAAAGAGAATTGATATTTACACCGGTATTGCTGATATTAATTAAATGTCAATGATACATTACCTCGGATAAACTGTAACAGTATTAATATTTAAACCACATTTACCGCCTATCAAGCAAGATTTTTTATAATCTCAATCAACTTATCAACATCGCTTTCTTTAGTTGCCCAATCCGTAGCAAAACGAATTAAGCTATGTGTATCATCGTATTTTTCCCAAAGACTGAAACATACCTTCTGCGATAAGCTTTCAAGCTTTGAATTGTCAATAATTGTAAATATCTGATTGGTAGGAGAGTCAAGATAAAGTTTATATCCGTTATCTACAAGGGCTGCTTTGATTTTATCCGCTAAAACAAGAGCATTTTTACCTATCTTCAAATATAGATTATCTGTAAAAAGAGTATCAAATTGTATACCAAGCAGTCTTCCCTTAGCAAGCACCGAGCCTTCCTGTTTCATGACAGTAAAAAAATTAGGCAGCAGCTTGGGATTTGGAACGACCAGTGCTTCGCCGAGCATAGCACCGCACTTGGTACCGCCTATGTAAAATGCATCACAAAGTTCTGCAAGGTCTTGTAAACTTATAGTATTCTTTTTACAGGCAAGTGCATAAGCAAGCCTTGCACCGTCTACATATAACAAAAGATCGTTCTTTTTACAGACATCACTGATTTTTGTAAGCTCCTCTATTGAATAAATTATACCGTATTCTGTGGGTTGGGAAAGGTAGACCATACGGGGAAAGACCATATGTGTTTTGCTGCCGTCATTATTAAATGTATCAACACAGGATTTTATTTGCTCTGCACTTAATTTACCCTTACTATCAGCTAAAGTAAGTACCTTATGCCCTCTAAGCTCTATAGCACCGGCTTCATGTACGCTGATATGTCCGCTTGTTGCAGCTATAACTCCCTCATAAGATTTGAGCAGGGCAGAGATAGCTACCGCATTAGTTTGTGTGCCTCCTATAAAAAAATAAACACCGGCATCCTTGCAGTTACAGGCAAGCCGTATTTTCTCCTTGGCAAGTTTACTGAATGCATCATCACCGTATCCGAGGCTTTTTTGCATATTTGTTTCGACAAGCTTTTGTAATATGTCCGGATGCATAGCTTCCATGTAGTCGGAAGCAAAATATAAAATATCCTCTTTCATTATTAACTCCTTTGAACCCCATAAAAGTAGGGACTGCTTTTCAATAAAAAGGATTATAGCAAAAAACACATAAAAGTTAAACATTTTTAGTTTTTTGATGAAGATGGATGGTCTACCCGAGAAGGTAAGGTTAGAAAGTCTATGATAGGGAAATATTTTCAGTTTTTGACGAAGATGGATGCCCTAGTATAGTGCATCGTTCGCAAAATAAGTGCGCTCAAAAACGCTGCACTAATGTCAGGCTGTTAAAAAGACTTTCTAAGATGTTGCAATTAGATTGGAAAGTACTTACAATACTTATAAACGGGTGTATTTAACTTAATGCCTCAAATTTCCAACACCTTTAAGGTGTAATGCACATTGCTACGAACCACATTTTGGATGTGGAAAGTTTGAGTTAATGATATTTAATCTGTTTGATACTTAAGTGTACTTAGATCATGACACCGATAACAGCAAAAATTCTTTTCTACACCGGGCTTTTTTAAGACTTTGTTTTTCTTGTTATTTTGTATTTTTATAAATTAAATAGGTAATTGCGAAACAAACCTGTTTTATGAGCGTGTATAGAGAAAAAACTACTTTCATAGTAAGTTTTTTGATAACAGATATGCAAA
>ERZ772874.1779-NODE-1779-length-11046-cov-18.720863_pt1 | contig 11046 bp, 10 predicted proteins | sample MGYA00580586_ERZ772874 | MGnify/ENA primary metagenome ERZ772874 (study PRJEB29015, sample SAMEA2737952) | human oral metagenome | biome: human oral; feature: human-associated habitat; material: dental | place: China | collected 2154 ... | reverse complement strand
CCTGTCCGCGGTACATGGGAGCCAGCACTTGCACATCCTGAGCTGGGATGCCGCTGCGAATAGCGGCGCTAGCGATTCTCTCTATCATAGGTGGGATATGTTCATTTTGAGCTTCAAAATAAGATCGGTCTGCTTTTTTCTCGGTAAAATCTGCTGGCAGCAGCCCTTTTTGGATTTGACTGGCCAGAGTGACAATGGTCGAATCTTGACTCTGACGGTAAATTTTTTCCAGCTTGGTTTGGGGGATGCTCGGTATTTGCAGTAGGTCAGCTAACACCTGACCGGGACTGACAGAGGGCAACTGCTCCGCATCGCCGACCAAAAGCAACTTGGTATTAGAGGAGATGTTGCTGAGGAGCTGGTTGGCTAGCCAAGTGTCCACCATAGAGAACTCGTCCACGATGATAAAGTCAGCATCAAGATAGTCATCTAGGTGACTGGTGTCATCATCACCAGTCATACCAAGATGGCGGTGGATTGTAGCACTGGGCAGTCCAGTCAGTTCATTCATACGACGAGCAGCCCGGCCAGTAGGAGCAGCAAGGAGGATGGGCAAATCTGCCCTCTTTTTTAAATCCAGCTCATGAAGCTGGCTGTAGACGGCGATGATACCATTGATAACGGTTGTTTTACCAGTACCTGGACCACCAGTTAGGATAAAGACTTTTTGGCTGATAGCATCGAAAATAGCTTGCTTCTGGATCTTATCATAGTGGATACCGAGATTGTCCTCGGCTTGGCTGATAGCGTCTAGGATTTTTTCCTCTTCAAAGCGATCTTGACGGCCTTTTTCTAAGAGGCGGACTAGATTGCTACGGATGCCTTCCTCGGCAAAGAAGAGGCTGTTTTCAAAGATTTTGGTTTCGACGTTTTGGACCTTGTCTTCTTCAATCAGGTGAGCTAATTCATCGGCTACCAGACTGGGATCTAGCTCTACTTGGCGCGAATTCTCCAAGAGTTCAATGGTATGAGCCAATAGGTCTTTAGCCTCCAGATAGGTATCGCCAGTTTCCATGGACTGGGTCAGAAGGGTATGAATCAAGCCAGCCCGAAAACGCTCAGGGGCATCACTTTCAATCCCCAACTCTTGAGCTAGTTGATCGGCGATTTTAAAACCGATACCCTGGATGTCCTCAACCAGTTGGTAGGGATACTGTTCAACGATTTCCAGCGTTTCTCCCTTGTAGGTGTCTTGGATCTGAAAGGCTAGCTTGTTGGGAATCCCGTAGGCGGCTAGTTTGGCCAGGACCAGCTCCGTTCCATAGTTGAGTTGCAGCTTAGTCACAAAAGCTTCTCGATTCTTGGCGGAAAGACCAGTGATTTCTTTGAGTTTCTCTGGCTCAGCCAGAATCTTGTCAATGGTCTCCTCTCCATAAAGATCCACAATTTTTTGGGCTGTTTTGACGCCGATACCTTTAAAGTGATCACTGGAAAAATACTTGACCAGCCCCTTGCTGGTCGGCTTAGCCCGTTCATAGCGGGAAATTTTCAATTGTTGTCCATATTTGGGATGCTGAACGAGGTTGCCCCAAAAAGTATAGTCCTCGCCTTCAATCACATCGGCCATGGTGCCGGTAACGATAATCTCAAAATCATCAAAGTCTTCACAATCCGTGTCTTGGATGTCCAAGAGGAGGATGCGAAAAAAATTACTGGGGTTCTCAAAAATGATGCGCTCAATGGTGCCTGAAAAATAAAATTCTAACATTTCCTCATTCATGTATTTCTAAAAATCAAACCCAGCTGAGAAGTCAACTGAGTTTGGATAGGCTATACTCCTTAAGTATTAATAAGTTTTAAAAGGCAGCAGCGGCCAGAAGCGGAATTTGGCTTCGCCTTGAATTTGACTGGATTTGAAAGCACCGACCTGACGGCTATCTTTGGACACGATACGATCGTCACCCAAAAGTAGGTACTCGTCATCTAGGAGCTTGATGGTAAAGACAGGACTGCCGTCTTTATCCACTGTAAAGGCCTGAGCCTGAGAAGCCAGCTTGCGGAAAAATTCCCCATTGTCCTCAAAGTCCTCACCGATATAAGTGGACTGAAGTTTGTCCTCTTGGAATTTCTTGATATACTCCGTTAAATAGGGTTCATCAGTCTTTTTGCCATTGATATAGAGAGTGTCGTTTTCATATTGGATAGTGTCACCAGGCAGGCCGATGACACGTTTCACGATTTCTTTCGTTTTGCCGTTATCATCTTTTTCAGAGGCTACGACAATATCGAAACGATCAACTGACTGGTGCTTGAGAACCAATAAATACTCACCATTGGCCAGCGTCGGGTCCATAGAGTGACCGTCAACCTTGACAGGTGCCCAGAGGAGCCAGCGGGAGATTAGGATAGCTGAGATAATCAGGGAAAAGAGTCCCCATTCCTTGAGGAAGGCTCGGAAGTCAAAGTGTTTGTTTTTCATAGCTTACCTTTCTAAAAGCTTTTTTGCTTTTTCTGTATTTTTGAAATGGAGTTTGGCTGAATGCTGGAGACCGGCCATTCCGTATGTTTGGAGAATCTGGCTGGCAACCTGATCGCTCTTGCTTCCTGCTCCGCTCGGCAGAGTGTGACCAAGCTCCTGACTCAGATTTTCTAGATTTTCCAGAAAGAGGTCACGGGCGATAATGGAGCTGACAGCGACAGCTAGAAACTTCCCTTCAGCTTTTTCAATGAGACTAATGGGATTTGGGAAATGATTCTTTTCATTTTGCAGATATTTGTCATAATTTTGCTGACTGGTAAAGGCATCAATGACAATTTTTTCCGGTGTCAAACCTTTTTGCAGTAGCAGATAAATGGCTTGATTGTGAAGAGCCACTTTGACAGATACGGCATTGTAACCAGAGGCAATTACTTCATTATATTTTTCTGGAGACAAGAGCAGGGCCTGATGTTGGATTTCTTTTTTCAAAATCGGCGCCAGCTGCCGAATCTTAAGGTCGGTCAAGGCCTTCGAGTCGCCTACACCCAACTTGCGCAAGAAAGCATGCTGTTCTGGACTGACAAAGGAAGCCACCACTGCTAAACCACCAAAATAAGAGCCGTTTCCGACCTCATCAGTACCGATAAGGGAAAAGTTCTGGGAAGTGTTGACTGTTTCCTCGGCTTGGTAGCCAAAAAAAGCAGCATAGTGGCCAGCTTTTTCTCCTTGAAAAAGAACCTTGCCAGAAGTATAGATGCTGACAGTTGCCTGATTCAATTTCAGCAGATATTGAATGTATTGATTCTTGCTAGGTGTCAGGCAGTCTTGATATTTCTGGATAAAAGCCTGAATTTCTTCTCGTTTAGGACTTAAAGTAATACTTTCCATAGTCACTATTGTACCATAAAAAGGAAAAGAGGAAAGCCATAAGAATGTTAGATTTTAAGATATTTTCTTCATGTTTTTAAGTCATAACTTTAAGACTGACAAAGCGTATTTTTTTTGGTATAATATCATGAGGTGATTTTATGGCAAATTTGAATCGATATAAGTTTACATTTGGTAACAAAACATTGACCTTAACAACGGAGCATGATAATTTATTTATGGAAGAAGTTGAGCGGGTTGCAAAGGAAAAATATAAGGCCATCAAAGAGCAGATGCCTGCAGCAGATGACGAAGTTTTGGCCATTCTCTTGGCTATCAACAGCCTGTCAACTCAGCTGAGCCGCGAGATTGAATTTGATGATAAAGAAAAGGAATTGGAAAATTTCCGTCACAAAATGCTGAATGAACTAAGAGAAAAGTCGGCTAAATAGAGGAGAAATAATGTTTTCAGTAATTATTTTGCTAGTTTTAGCTTGGAGTTTCTATATTGGGTATTCACGAGGTATTGTTTTACAAGGATTTTATACTGTATCGGCTCTTTTAGCGATGCTGATTGCGGGCTATTTTTATAAGGGAGTAGCGAAAGCAATCAGTCTGTGGATTCCTTATGCCAGCGCTACTCAAGGCTCATCGACATATTTCTTCCCCAATTCACAGCTGTTTCATTTGGACAAGGTTTTTTATGCTGGTTTGGCCTATCTCTTTGTTTTTACAATTGTTTATGTGTTTGCGCGCTTTATAGGAATTTTTGTTAATCTAGTTCCGTATCCCAACAAGCTTGACACACCGCGGTATAATGTAATCAGCGGAGCGATTGCTGCGTTCATTACTCTTTTTGGGATTGAAATGTGCTTGACAATCTTGGCAACAATGCCGCTGGCTGAGGTTCAAGAACGGCTCAATAGCAGTGCCTTGATCCGATTTATCATCAACTATACCCCTATTACGTCCAGTGTTTTAAAACATTTCTGGGTGACGAACGTTATCGGATAATAGAAAGACTCAGTTGGCAGAGCTAGCTGAGTTTCTTTTGAAATAGTTAGAAAAGAAGTTATGAATAAAAAAATTTTAGAAACCTTAGAATTTAGCAAGATTAAAGAGTTATTCACTCCCTATTTGCTAACTGAGCAGGGGCACTTGGAGCTTAGCCAGTTGCAGCCTACCAGTAAAAAAGAGACCCTTGCTGCCGCTTTTTTAGAAATGACAGATATGCAGCAAATTTTTGTCCAGCAGCCTCATTTTAGTCTGGGAGCTATCCAAGATATTACGGGTCTGACCAAGAGGCTGGAGTTAGATAGCGACCTCAATATTGAGGAATTTCTAGCTCTCAAGCGGGTCTTAGCTGTGACCCATGAGCTGATATCTTTCTACGAGGATTTGGAAAATGTCCAGCTGGAACGTTTGAATCGGCTGTTTGACAATCTGGTTGAATTTCCCAGCATCCAAGGCAATCTGCAGGCGATTAATGACGGTGGCTTTGTTGAAAGCTTTGCCAGTGAGGAACTGGCCCGCATCCGCCGAAAAATTCAAGAAAATGAAAACCAGGTGCGGGAAATTCTGCAGGAAATCCTCAAGACTAAGGGAGACATGCTGGCGGACCAAGTGGTAGCCAGCCGGAATGGCCGCAATGTACTGCCGGTCAAAAATACCTATCGCAACCGCATTTCTGGTGTGGTTCACGATATTTCAGCCAGCGGGAATACCGTCTATATCGAGCCTAGAGTAGTTGTCAATCTCAACGAGGAAATTACCAATGCTCGAGCTGATGAGCGCTATGAAATCCAGCGGATCTTGCAGGAGCTGTCTGACTGTATCCGGCCACATGCGGCTGAAATTGCCAACAATGCTTGGATTATCGGTCATCTGGATCTGGTGCGTGCCAAGGTCCGCTTCATGCAGGAGACGGGAGCGGTGGTGCCAGACATATCGGAGGAGCAGGATATCCAACTGCTCAGTGTCCGCCATCCTCTAATTGAAAATGCGGTGGCAAATGACCTGCATTTCGGGCCGGACCTGACCGAGATTGTCATTACCGGTCCTAATACAGGTGGCAAGACCATTATGCTGAAGACCTTGGGTTTGGCTCAGCTCATGGCCCAGTCAGGCCTGCCGATTCTGGCAGACAAGGGTAGTCAGGTGGGGATTTTTAACCAAATCTTTGCTGACATTGGTGATGAGCAGTCCATTGAGCAGAGCCTGTCAACTTTCTCCAGTCACATGACCAATATTGTCTCTATTTTGGAGCAGGTGGATAGCGACAGTCTGGTTCTGCTGGATGAGCTAGGAGCTGGGACTGACCCGCAGGAGGGAGCAGCTCTGGCTATTGCCATCTTGGAAGATTTGCGGCTGAGACAGATTAAAACCATGGCGACGACCCACTATCCTGAGCTCAAAGCCTATGGGATTGAGACGGACTGGGTGGAAAATGCCAGCATGGAATTTGATACAGAGAGTTTGCGACCGACCTATCGCTTTATGCAGGGAGTGCCTGGCCGCTCCAATGCCTTTGAAATTGCTCGGCGTTTGGGCTTGTCGGAAGTCATTGTTGGCCATGCCCAAGAGCAGACCAACACAGACAGCGATGTCAATCGGATCATTGAGCGCTTAGAGGAGCAGACACTGGAAAGCCGCAAGCGCTTGGATAATATCCGCGAGGTGGAGCAGGAAAATCTCAAATTTAACCGAGCCCTCAAAAAGCTTTACAATGAGTTTAACCGAGAAAAGGAAACCGAGCTCAATAAGGCGCGCTTGGAAGCCCAGGAAATCGTTGATTTGGCTTTGTCAGAGAGTGAGAGTATTCTCAAAAATCTCCATGATAAGTCTAGTCTTAAACCGCATGAGATTATTGAAGCCAAGGCTCAACTCAAAAAGTTGGCACCTGAAACCGTTGATTTATCAAAGAATAAGGTGCTCAAGCAGGCTAAGAAAAATCGGGCTCCCAAGGTGGGGGATGATATTCTAGTCACTAGCTATGGTCAGCGGGGAACCTTGGTCAAGCAGCTCAAGGACGGCCGCTGGGAAGCTCAGGTCGGTCTGATTAAGATGACTATAGAAGAGCAGGAGTTTAATCTGCTCAAGGCTGAAAAGGAGCAGCAGCCTAAGCGCAAGCAGGTCAATGTGGTCAAGCGGGCCAATACTGCTGGACCGAAAGCCAGACTGGATCTGCGCGGCAAACGCTACGAAGAGGCCATGGAAGAGCTGGATGCCTTTATCGATCAGGCCCTCCTCAATAACATGGCTCAGGTGGATATTATCCACGGTATTGGGACCGGGGTCATCCGTGAAGGGGTGACAAAATACCTCCGCCGCAACAAGCACGTCAAGTCCTTTGGCTATGCTCCGCAAAATGCCGGTGGTAGCGGTGCGACGATTGTAATCTTTAAGTAAGAGGCCAGAAATGAAAATACAAACCTATGACTCGACTTATGAGAAAAGTTGGGTTTATACAAAAGCTTTGAGTTATCTCTTTTCGCCTTTCTTTGATGATATGAGCCGCAGCAAGGATGAGTTTACTGAAGAGCCTTACCAAGATTCGATTGAGCTCATAGCAGTTGAAGATGATCAGGTTGTAGGGCTTCTAGATATTGGGATTTACACCGAAGAAGCAAGTCATGCTTATGCATATTATCCAGGAGAAAAGATAGCTTACTTCGCTAATCTGGCTGTCCATCCTGATTTTCAAAATCAAGGGATAGCCGGCCAACTCTTTCAAACTGCTCGAGAGAAACTGCATGAAAAGAAAGTTGAGGCCTTGATCATCTTTACCAGAGACGGGAAGCAGGCAAATCACCTCTATCAGAAGTGGGGCGGCAAGCTGATTTGTCAAGACTATTTAGTTGTTGGACGCCCCAAAGATCAAATACCCTTTTCTTTCAGTGTTGATAGGAAACAGCAGACAATCTGTCTGACAGACAAGTCAGGAAATTCCTTAGGCTATTATCAAAGAGAAGGGCATTATATTGTCTCAAGGAAAGAAGATTTGGAGCATTTTGAGATTGATGAGCTTTACAAAGAGCATACCTATGTCTTGAAAATTGAATAGGGCATTGGAAGTTTCAGCGAAGAGATAATAGCAAGTTCTTTTATGAGGGTCTGCTTTTTGCTATAATGTAAGCAGCATAAAGTGTTTCGGAGGGAAAATAATGAGAATAAAGCATGCATCAGATTCCTGCACGACTATTTTGGTAGGCAAGAAGGCTAGTTACGACGGTTCAACCATTGTCGCTCGTACAGAGGATTCACAAAATGGGGTCTTTACGCCCAAGAAATTTGTCGTAGTGGAGCCACAAGACCAGCCCCGCCATTATCAGTCAGTTTTGACTTCTTTTGAGATGGATTTGCTGGACAATCCAGTCCGCTATACGGCAGTACCAGATGCAATTCCCAAGGACGGGATTTGGGGAGCGGCTGGAATTAACAGCTACAATGTTGCTGTCAGCGCAACGGAAACGATTACGACTAATAGCCGCGTACTGGGAGCTGATCCTTTGGTAGAGTCAGGTATCAGCGAGGAAGACATCCTTACGCTGGTTCTTCCCTATATCAAAACAGCTCGAGAAGGGGTTCTACGCTTAGGGAAAATCCTAGAGGAGTACGGCACTTATGAGTCCAATGGGATTGCTATCTCAGATGTCAATGAAATCTGGTGGCTGGAAACCATCGGTGGCCACCATTGGATGGCGCGGCGCGTGCCAGATGATGCCTATGTGACCAACCCCAATCAGCTGGGCAGTGATTATTTTGAATTTGACAATCCAGAGTATTTCCTCTGTCATCCAAATCTCAAAAACTTTATCGAAGAAAATCATCTCAATCTTAATTACTCAAATGAGGGCTTTAATCCGCGCTATGCTTTTGGCAGCCAGAAGGATAAGGACCGCCATTACAATACACCGCGAGCTTGGGATATCCAGCGTTTTCTCAATCCAGAAGTGGAGCAAGATCCAAGGAGTTTCTTCATTCCATGGTGTCGCAAGCCTTACCGCAAGATCACGATCGAAGATGTCAAGTATGTCCTGAGCAGTCACTATCAGGATTCGCCTTATGATCCTTACGGAGCAGAGGGTGACCATTACAGCAGAAGGGCTTTTCGGACCATTGGAATCAATCGGACCAGTCAGACAGCCATCTTGCACCTACGCCCTAACCAACCCCAGGAAACGACTGGTATCCAGTGGCTATCCTACGGCTCTATGCCTTACAATACAGCTGTTCCTTTCTTTACTCAAGTCTCAACAACGCCAGATTACTTTGCCAACACGACGGACAAGGTTTCGACGGATTCCTTTTACTGGGCCAATCGCTTGATTGCTGGGTTGGCTGATGCTCATTTTAGCAGTCATGTTGGTGATTTGGATGATTATCAGGAAAAGACTATGGCCTGGGGACATGAAATGATCGGTCGAGTAGACCGAGCTCTGGCCAAGGGCGAGGCTGTGGACTTTGAAGCTGAAAATCAAGCCATGAGCGATAAGGTGCAAGAAGCGACAGACCAGCTCTTGGAGAAGGTTCTCTTGGATGCCAGCAATCTCATGACCAACCATTTCTCACTAAGTGACTAAGGTCCTACCCGTAGCAAATATTTTTCTTTCTGATGTTTTTGGTGTAAAATGTTATCAAAAGTAAGCAACAAAAGGAGAAGATTTATGGTAGCAGCAGTTACAGATGCAACATTTGCAGAAGAAACAAAAGACGGATTGGTTTTGATTGACTTTTGGGCAACTTGGTGCGGTCCATGCCGTATGCAGGCGCCTATCTTGGAGCAGTTGGCAGGAGAAATTCATGAGGACGAATTGAAAATCCTCAAAATGGATGTGGATGAAAATCCAAATACTGCCCGTGAATTTGGCATTATGTCCATTCCGACCCTTCTGTTCAAGAAAGACGGTCAAGTCGTGAAGCAAGTCGCAGGTGTTCACACCAAAGACCAGCTCAAGGCTATTATCGCTGAATTGAGCTAAGCGAGTCTGGGACAAAAAGATTTTAATTTTTAAAAATCTTAGTTATTAAGCCCTTCAAATCTATAATTAAATGCGAAAAGCGAACAAAGCAGAATTCTGATTACCAGAAAACTAGTTTTGTTCGCTTTTTATATTTGAGGTCGGACTTTTGTCCCAGACTCTTTTTGCCTATTCAAAAGTGCCAGAATAGAGGAAAAAGGTCAAGATATAGGAGACGCACCATGACAGAAGAACGAATCATCAGGAAAATGCTTTTTGAGGATATAGAAAAGTTAGCGAATGCTTTTATCCAGCAAGTCTGGCCTGGTCGGAGAGAGATTTTAAAAAACTACTTTCTGGAGCAAGCGACGGGTGAGCGCCAAGTTTTGGTGGCTGTTGATGGGACATTTCTAGCTGCTTACATTACAGTCATCCCATCAGCCAAGCATGGTTCCTTTGCAGGCCTTTATTCTGAGTTAACTGATTTTAATGTTTTTGAAAGTTTCCAAAGACAGGGCATTGGCACGGCTTTATTGGATAAAGCAGAGCGAGTAGGTCAGAATTACTCAGATGTAGTTAGTTTGGGTGTTGCTTTGCATAAAGGCTAAGGTCCTGTCCAACGGCTGTATGTACACCGAGGTTATATTCCAGATGGCTCGGTGTTTGGTTTCAAAATCAATCGCTCGCTCCCTATGCTCCGTGTGAGAATAACGATGAGTTGGTGCTATACCTTTCAAAAAAAGCAAAATAAAAGAGGTTGTAAAACCTCTTTTTAATATGCTGATTAATATCTCGCTGGCCCCATCGTCGCACTCTTGATATTGAAGCGTTTCTTGAGGTAGAAACGGAGTGCTAGAGTGATTCCTCCGATGATAGCAACTACGATGTTTGAGAAATGTGGGTTGAGAAAGTCAGGGAGCAGGCTAGAACCAACGATGGAAAGAGTCCAAAGGGCAATGGCTCCTACCATGATTAAGATAGACTTTATCAGATGTGGTCTTTGGCTGCGCTCTGTATTTGGTCCATAAAAGCGGTAAATAAAATGATAGAGAGCATAGAAAGCGAGGCCGCCGACAAGGCTTCCAAATACAAGGGTTGTCATCCCATAAACAGATGGCTGAGAAGATGCTAAGTTGACGATGGAAGTCAGAACGGTGAAGAAACCGAAGATGAAGAGGACGGAGTCCAGCATCATCCATTTAGGGTCGTCATTTTCCTTTGGATGTTCGGCATCGTAACGTTCTTTTGCAGTTAGGGAAGAAGCCCAAGTAGTTGGGGCTCCGTAGAGGCCGCGGGCAGTGATTCCCTTGGTTTGATTTTCCAAAATTTCTGGAATGATTTCTTCTAAGATGGTTTTAATTTCTTGGTCTGACTTGCCATCTTTGAGCAATTGGTGGGTGGCAATGTGGATAAATTCCTTGTTTTTCTTACTGAGTTTGTCTAATGATACTTGTGACATAGGTATCCTTTCTGATGATTAGAATAATTTTTTATGGAAAAGGTAGAGGGTTAGAGAACCGCTCATAGCAAAGGCGATGAACATGATAATCCAAAAGGCATGCGGTTCGCCATTTAGAGGGAGCTCATTATTTTTGAAGTTCATTCCGTAGGCTGAAAAGATCATAGTCGGGATGGACATGACAACCGTTACCAAAGCCAGTGTTTTCATGATATTGTTCTGGTTGTTGGAGATGATAGAGGCAAAGGTATCTGTCATGCTATGGAGGATATTTCCGTAAATATCGGCCATCTCAATGGCCTGCTGGGTCTCAATCAAGGTATCTTCCAGCAAGTCCTCGT
>ERZ772874.1772-NODE-1772-length-11068-cov-7.193045_pt1 | contig 11068 bp, 9 predicted proteins | sample MGYA00580586_ERZ772874 | MGnify/ENA primary metagenome ERZ772874 (study PRJEB29015, sample SAMEA2737952) | human oral metagenome | biome: human oral; feature: human-associated habitat; material: dental | place: China | collected 2154 ... | reverse complement strand
TCCGACATGTTCAGCGTTTCGATGCCCATCTGACCAGACTGCTGCTGGCCAAACGACTGTTGCCCATCGGGCTGAGGATAAGTTTGGGGATTATTCACAATTATATAACCTTATATACTAGTCCGGTTCGACGAGGTTACGCCCCGTCGCCACGAGAAAGCCAACAACTATGATGTTCGCCACGAGAGGCACAGTAACCAGGCTGCCCGTGCCCGACATAAAAAAGTTACCAACTAGGAGGATCGCGATGTTCGCCTCGCGGGGCACAGCAGCCAGGGCGCCCACGCCCAACAGAGAACCTGCAAAGCCGATCAGGCCAAGGAGCACAGCAAGGAGAATTGATTGCCCAATGTTGTTTTTGAACGCCGCGAACCCCTCAGAAAATGCCCTACCCACGGTAGAGTTATTGATGACAGCCGCTAAAGGAACATACATCAGCGCAAACATGGCGATGATACCAGGGATGACGAATAGCAACATACCTATATAGATAATGATTCCACAGAGAATACTCACAATAAGCGGAGTCGCCAGACCTGAGAACTTGAAGAAATCCCCCACCGCAATGGTCTCGCCTTGGGTTACGCGGAAGGCATTTCGATAGCTATTAATCGAGTAGACAACGGCAACAACCCACATAAGGATGTAGAAGATCGCCATTGCCACAAGGCCCACACCGCTGGGTTCCGTCGTTTGCGTCGTGCTGAATGTCGTGGTCTCGGTCTTTGTCGTAGCCGTTGCCAAAACAATCACCATCATCACGGCGAAAAGCACAAAGATGGACGCCATCAGAGCAAGCATTGACAGCACCCACGGCACCCATTGGCGTGAGAAGTGCCGCCATGCAACACTTATCGCATCTGGAGCATTTAGCGTTGGAAAACTTTGAGGATTCATAAATGTTAACTTATAACACCATGACACTTTTTTACTAAAAATCAGCGGTTCCCACAGCGCTCCCCAACCCTCTATTTAGGCAGTTTCAAAGCTAAAACAGCAGGTCAAAAACCGCACTGCTTATATGAGCGCACATCGCAATTAATTTGCTGCACAATAGCTATATTTATGGAGTGGGAACAGCAACCACTGTCAACGACCCCGGATCAACCTCTGTATACCCGGCATCACGGACTGGCACGGCATCGGCACGCGCACACTGCTTGTCAAACTCCTCCGCAGAAATCTCACGAACCTGCAGGTCAAACCCGCGCTCAGCCCACTGCAACACCCACTCGGGCGGCATCGCCGCAGCCAGCAGCATCGCACCATGCCCCACCTGCGCCGCCGCCTTCCCCAGCGTCATACCCAGGTCACGCTGCACAAACACCGTCGGCACGTCCAGCCGCAGCGGTCCCGGGGCGTCGTCAGGCAGGTCCGTGCCACCGATCTGCAATCGGGACACCAGCGGATGCGTATCGACGACCGCCGTGGGCACGCACGCACGTGCCTTCGCCGTCCCGCTTTCCACCGTCACCCCAGGCACATCATGCACATTATCCCAGGCGGTATTGCGAGCGCGGCGGGCGATCTTCCGAATCCGCGCACCATACCAGCTTTGCAGCGCCTCAGCGTAGGCTGTTTCACCGCCCGCACGGTCGTCTAAACAGCACGCCACCGTGGCCTTGGCGGCAGCCTCTAGCAGGTCCGTTTTCGCCGGTGGATTCACCTTGGGAATGTTCAGGATGATCGGCATGGACTGCACGGTTGACGGGTCATCCGGATTTTCTCCGTCACGATCGTCTGCCATGCAGCGTTGCAGGCGCTCGTGGGCTTTCAGCAGCAACGTGGGATCCATCACTGCTCCAGGGGGACGCGGCGGAACGACCCATCGTCCAGGTCCGCCTCGTCAATCTCATCGCGGGAAATACCCAGGATGTATAGAACTTCGTCCAAGAAAGGATGATTCACCGAGGCGTCCGCAACCTCCTGAAGCGCAGGCTTGGCGTTAAACGCGATACCCAACCCGGCCGCAGAAAGCATGTCAATATCATTGGCGCCATCGCCCACGGCCACGGTCTGATGCAGCTGCATGCCGGAATCCTCAGCAAACTCCGTCAAAAACTCCGCCTTCGCCGCGCGGTCCACCACCTTGCCGATCACCCGGCCAGTGAGTTTCCCGTCCACAATTTCCAGCGTGTTGGCGCGAGTGTAATCCAATTCCAGCTCCTGCGACAATCCCTCTAGGACCTGGATAAAACCCCCAGACACCACGGCCGTCTTATACCCCATACGTTTCAAGGTACGGATGGTGGTGCGTGCGCCAGGGGTCAGCTGAATAGCATTAGCAACCTGGTCAATAACGGATACGTCCAAGCCTTTCAGTGTGGCCACACGCTCCCGCAACGACTGCTCAAAATCCAGTTCGCCACGCATAGCACGTTCGGTCACCGCAGCCACCTCGGCTTCTTTGCCCGCGTAGGAGGCGAGCATTTCAATCACTTCACCGGTGATCAGCGTGGAATCGCAGTCAAAGCAGATCAGGCGCTTTGAGCGGCGCACCAGCCCCGCGCGCTCAATCGCAATATCCACTCCAATCTCGCGGGTGAGTTCCGCCAATGCTTTACGCAGGGCCACACCACCGCCCGGTTTGGGGTCAGCGACGGTAACTTTCAGTTCCAGGCCGGTCACTGGATAGTCGGCAATACCACGGATGGTGTCAATGTTGGCACCGTAGTCGGCCAGTGTTTGGCCGATACGGGAGATGTGTGAGGCAGTGACTGGGGCGCCGAGAACAACCACCGCGTGCGTCGATAAGGGGCGTGCAAAGTGCAGGTCACCTTTAAGTTGCACGGTGACTTTCTGACCATATGCTTTGAGAGTTTCGGTCAGCCCTTCGGTAAGGGTGTCAGCGCGGTCGGCATTGATGCCCACCAGGGCAGCTAGATTGAGTCGCCCCCTAAACAGTGACTGTTCCACGTCCAAAAGCTGGACGCGGTACGCGGATAACACGCGGAAGAATGCGCCGGAGACGCCTGGGCGGTCCGCACCCGCCACTGTGATCACCGCTGGGCTAAGGCCCGGGGTGAGGTTTACCGTAATGTCGTGCATGGTGTCGGTCGTTTCGGTCACGAGCGTCATTGTCTCACGATCATCACGGCAGATACGACATCACCCCCGGTCGGACCAACCAACCGGGGGTGATGTGTGCGTAGCAAGAGCAGGCAAACCCTTGTGGGCGAACCTAGTGCCTGCCGACGTGCGCCTCAGCGCGCATGCGCTCCACCATGTGCGGATAGTGCAGCTCGAAGGCGGGACGCTCGGAACGGATACGCGGCAGCGACACGAAGTTGTGGCGCGGCGGCGGGCAGGATGTTGCCCATTCCAAGGAGTTGCCGTAGCCCCACGGATCGTCCACAGTGACGACCTCGCCGTAGCGCCAAGACTTGAAGATATTCCAGATGAACGGGATCACAGACGCGCCCAAGATGAAGGCGGCGATAGTGGAAATCTGGTTGAACAGGGTGAACCCATCGGATTCAAGGTAGTCGGCATAACGACGCGGCATACCCATGTTGCCCAGCCAGTGCTGGATCAGGAAGGTGCCATGGAAGCCCAGGAAGGTCATCCAGAAGTGGATCTTGCCCAGGCGCTCGTCCAGCATACGGCCCGTCATCTTCGGGAACCAGAAGTACACGCCACCGTAGGAGGCGAACACGATGGTGCCAAACAGGGTGTAGTGGAAGTGAGCAACAATGAAGTAGGTGTCAGAGATGTGGAAGTCCAGCGGCGGGGAGGCCATCATGACGCCGGTCAGGCCACCGAACAGGAAGGACACCATGAAACCGAAGGCGAAAATCATGGGGGTTTCCCATGTGAGGTGTCCGCGCCACATCGTGCCCAGCCAGTTGAAGAACTTCACGCCGGTGGGAACCGAAATCAGGAACGTCATGAAGGAGAAGAACGGCAGCAGGATAGCGCCGGTGACGAACATGTGGTGCGCCCACACTGCCATCGACAGCGTAGCGATGGACAGGGTTGCAAACACCAGGCCCGCGTAGCCGAACATCGGCTTACGGGAGAACACGGGGACGATCTCAGACACAATGCCGAAGAACGGCAGAGCCAGGACATACACCTCGGGGTGCCCAAAGAACCAGAACAGGTGCTGCCACAGGACGGCACCACCGTTGGCGGGGTCGTAAATGTGGCCGCCCAGCTTGCGGTCGTACAGCACTCCCAAAGCGGCGGCGGTGAGCATCGGGAAGATCAGCAGCGCCAAGATAGAGGTAACAAAGATGTTCCAGGTGAAGATCGGCAGGCGGAACATGGTCATGCCCGGCGCGCGCAGGCACAGGATGGTCGTGATCATGTTGATGGCGGAGACGATGGTACCGATACCACCGACACCCACGCCGAGAATCCACATGTCAGAGCCAACGCCTGGGGAGTGGATGGAGTCCGAGAGCGGCGAGTACATGGTCCAGCCGAAGTCGGCGGCACCACCAGGGGTGAAGAAGCCCGACAGCATCAAAATGCCGCCCACGGCGGTGAGCCAGAAGCCAAATGCGTTCAGCCGGGGGAAGGCAACGTCGGGTGCGCCGATCTGCAACGGCATGACGTAGTTAGCAAAGCCCCATACCACGGGAGTGCCGTACAGCAGCAGCATCACGGTGCCGTGCATGGTAAATAGCTGGTTGAACTGCTCGTTGGACAGGTACTGCAAGCCGGGGCTGAACAGTTCGGCGCGGATGAGTAGGGCCATGAAGCCACCAAGGAAGAAGAAGCAGAAGGCCATAATGATGTACATCAGGCCCAGCATCTTATGGTCAGTTGTGGTGAGCATTTTCCAGGCCAGGCTACCCTTGCGGCCTGACCCGGTAGGTGCAGGCCGTGCAGGTGCGACCTCGTGGTCGCCCTTAGGCACTACAGCTGTCATAGGTTCCTCCTGACTACGCGATAACGCTGCACATGCACAGACACTGTGTGCGCAGAGTTACCCAAGTTTTATGCTGTATTGATGTTAGTGGAACCGTACTGCGTTTTTCCATCTTTACGGCAGGAAAGCCCACCTTCTACATTGTTGTTTTTTCGTAACGAATGCCCGCCACTAGCCGTTCTTGGGGGTGTTGTACACGATTGAGCTTCATATTTCCTCCCTATCTGTGACAGGAAACACTTTCGAGGCTGGCACTGCAGGGGTGAGAAGATGATCATTCCACTAATCCCGCTCCCCCCACACGGGTTAAACCCAAGGTTGACCCCTGCGCACCGTCGCTAGCATCCCTCCCCTGAAAAGCGCGAAGCGACAGGGCGCAGGGCACGAGATGTGCGGATGAAGATTCCAGGGTCACCCTAGTTGGCTACGTAAACGTGGCGGCGGTTAAGGTCGTTACGCTCCGCAATATCAAGGAGCGCAGTAGCCATATCTGGGGCAGTGATCATCCACCCGCGAGGTACGGGCGCTGAGGCGCTCAGGCGGTACCGATTTTTCGCTTTTCCAGGCCGAACGGGCTGAATTCGAGGCGCCCTTATTGCGGTCCATCTAGCATCACTTTCCCAGAGCACAATATCCATACGCCGCATGTCGTCATAAGTAGCACCGAGAAAGTGCTGCAGTAAGGGCAGAACAATCCATAGTTTTAACAGCCCTTGGTGCGCCCAGTGTTCAGCCACTTCAGATGAAATGACAACCAGCCGTTCAACACCATGGTGCCCCATTGCTGCAAGAAGATTCTTAGTGCCAGCGGAGTACAGCTGCGTGGGAGTGTTAGCTGTTCCAACACCAACGGTGCTCACAACCGCGTCGACTCCTTCAAGCCAGGGAGTTAACGCATCAACATCGAGAATGTCCACTGCGGCCTTTGTTAGTCGCTCGTGGCTTATCTCCAGTTTTTCTGGAGTTCTAGCCACAGCAATCACATCATGACCACGTGATAGCGCTTGCTCAACAACCGAACGCCCGACAGTCCCCGTAGCGCCAGGTACAAGAATCTTCATCTGTATTTACTTCCCTAGAAGTCCCAGTCGTCGTCTTCGGTGGCTTCGGCTTTGCCGATCACATAGGAGGAGCCGGAACCGGAGAAGAAGTCATGGTTTTCATCAGAGCTGGGTGACAGCGCGGAGAGGATTGCCGGGGAGACTCGGGTGTCGTCGGCGGGGAAAAGTCCTTCGTAGCCAAGGTTGTTCAGAGCCTTGTTGGCGTTGTAGCGGAGGAAGCGTTTAACGTCTTCGGTCCACCCCAGCTCGTCGTAGAGGTCTTCGGTGTATTGGGTTTCGTTTTCGTAGAGGTCGTAGAGGAGTTCGAAGGTGTATTCCTTCATTTCCTCGCGCTCGGCCTCCGTGAGCGCTTCGAGCCCTTTTTGGTACTTGTAGCCGATGTAGTAGCCGTGGACGGCTTCGTCGCGGATGATCAGACGGATCACATCGGCGGTGTTGGTGAGCTTCGCGTGGCTTGACCAGTGCATGGGCAGGTAGAAGCCGGAGTAGAAGAGGAAGGATTCGAGCAGCGTGGAGGCGACTTTGCGCTTGAGCGGGGCGTCGCCTTCGTAGTAGCTGAGGATGATCTCGGCTTTTTTCTGCAGATTCTCGTTTTCTTCGGACCAGCGGAACGCGTCGTTGATCTCGGGTGTGGACGCGAGCGTCATAAATATAGAGGAGTAACTTTTCGCGTGCACGGATTCCATGAAGGCAATGTTGGTGAGCACAGCTTCTTCATGAGGTGTCAGGGCGTCGGGAATCAGCGACACCGCACCGACGGTTCCCTGAATGGTATCGAGCATGGTCAGCCCCGTGAACACCCGCATGGTTGTTTCTTGTTCGAGGGCGTTGAGGGTGTTCCAGCTTTTGATGTCGTTGGACAGCGGCACTTTTTCGGGGAGCCAGAAGTTTCCGGTGAGTCGGTCCCAGACCTCAAGGTCTTTTTCGTCTGGAATGGTATTCCAGTTAATGGCGCTGATGGGGCTGTTGCGCGATTCGGGATGGCTTTCGCGATGCGCAGGGGTTGCAGCAGTGAGCTTTTTTGCCGTCACAGTCTTTGTCTCCTCGTGTGCAAAACATTCAATCCGCCACACTACCACCATTTTTTACCGTGATATTCAACACACCCCTTCGTCCGCTGCCATTGCTTCCCGCCATTCTCCCCGATGCTTATCGACGCCCCACCTTCCGCAGCTATGTCCATAACCTAAACCTGTTACAAGCAGTTTATTTAGACGCTCATCGCATTAATCACGCAAAGATGCGTTCTACGGATGAGCAATGTTCATTTTGTCAAGTAACGCAAGCCAAACCATACCGAAAAATACGACCAAAATGGTCCCTACCAGCGAGTTAGGCAAGCATAAGTCGATTGATGGCATTGTAGACTCATGGCTATGAAACTCAGTGACACACTCGCAGAAGCGTTCAACAAGCAAGTAACCGCAGAACTTGAAGCCTCCCTGGTCTACCTCCAGCTCTCCTACATCCTCGACGACCTCGGCCTGGTGGGCATGCGCGACTGGATGAAAACCCAGTCCGAAGAGGAACTGACCCACGCACAGCAGTTCGCTGATCACATGCTGGACCGCGATGCCACTCCTCAGATTGGCACCATCAACTCCCCCGCACTGAAGGTCACCAACGCCATCGAAGCTTTCGAGGCCTCCCTGGCTCACGAGCAGAAGATCTCCGGCATGATCCGCGACCTGGCTGCCGCCGCCCAGAACGAGAGCGACTTTGATTCCCGCCCACTTCTGGACACCTTCCTTCAAGAGCAGATCGAGGAAGAATCCACCGTCAAGGAAATTCTTGACCGCCTGCGTATGGTCGCAAACGATGGCTCTGGCCTGCTTCGCATGGACGCAGAACTCGGCGCACGCGAGGATTCCGACGACTAATTTGTCCCCCTTTATCTAATCCGATCTAACCCGGCTTATCATCTTAAGCCGGGTTTTTGCCTATCCAGGCCAGTATCGCGTCCACAACATGCTGGATGGCGGCCGTATTCTCCACTACTATCCCCCACTCATCCGCCTCTAATGGTTCGAGTGCATTCAGTTGAGAATCCAACAAGAGCGGGGGCATGAAATGCCCGATACGCGCTTCCATTCGGCTCGCAATGAGTGCGCGCGGCGCAACAAGATGAATAAACACCACATCCCCCTGCGCACGGCGCAGAATATCGCGATAACTGCGCTTGAGAGCAGAGCAAGCCACCACAGAGCTGCCCGCTGCATCCATCCACCGCACCAAGGATTCGAGCCACGGCACACGGTCCGCATCGGTCAGCGGCACACATGCAGCCATTTTGGTTATGTTAGTTTCCGGGTGAAGATCATCCGCGTCTACAGCTGCTAGATCTAAATGCGCGCCCAACCGCGCCGCAACAGCACTTTTCCCGCTGCCCGATACCCCCATGACCACATAATGCACTGGTTTCATGCCACCCTTTCTCGGCACGACACATACCTATTTTAAATGATATACATCACACTTTTTACTAGGTGTGATCTTTTTTAGAATACTCGCTACCCCAGAGCTTCAGAAAAGCTGCAGGTCAACGGCGTGGGCACCCCCACTTTTCCATAACTACTGTTCAAGACTGCGACACTTTCCTTACACAATACTGAGAATTAGGGTAAAGATATGCTAGAAATAGCAGTGAGCACTTCCAACCGTACATCTGGATCGCAAGGAACTACAGTGACCTACACTCCGACTTCCCCCACCCCGCTTCTCGACCCAGTCCTGAAGGAACTCGGCACTGAGATCATCAGCGGAAAAATTCCCGCAGGGCAACGTTTCACCCTGCAGGACCTGTGTACCCGGTTTGGAATCTCACGCACCGTTGCCCGCGAAGTAATGCGAGCCCTTGAACAACTTAACCTTGTTCATGCTTCCCGACGCGTTGGCATCACAGTGCTGGAGAAGAAAGACTGGGCTGTATTCGATAAATCCGTCATCGCGTGGCGCCTAGAGACGCCCCAAGAACGCGATCTCCAGCTCCATTCACTCACCCAACTACGCATAGCCGTCGAACCCATCGCAGCCCGCGCAGCCGCCAACAACGCCAACCCTGAGGAACGCACACGGCTCGTGGAACTCTCCACCCTGATTTGCGACCTCGGCCGCAGTGGCATGGGCAACTCCCCCGACTTCCTCGACGCCGACATCGAATTCCACACCCTCATCTTGACCTCATCTCGCAACGAGATGTTCGCATCCCTCGCCTCCACCGTGGCAACGGTGCTGACCGGACGCGCGCAATTGGGACTGCAACCCAACCATCCCTCCGACGAAGCACTCGACCACCACGAACGCCTCGCAGCCGCCATCGCTTCTGGCGAGGGCCTCGCCGCCGAGGACTATGCTCGCATGCTTGTCAGTGAAGCCCGCGAAAGCCTCGCAGTACTCACTCCCGCCTCCTAGAGTCGACCAATAGTGCTGGCTCACCACAAGCGACAGTGTGGTGAGCCAGCACTATACATTTTCTAGCCGCACCCCAGCCCCCCCCCAAAAAAAACCTACAATGTGCAGCTCACGCAGCCTTCTACCTCAGTCCCCTCCAGGGCAGTTTGCCGGAGGCGGATGTAGTAGATGGTTTTGATGCCTTTGCGCCAGGCGTAGATTTGAGCGCGGTTGATGTCGCGAGTGGTGGCGGTGTCTTTGAAGAACAGGGTGAGGGATAGCCCCTGGTCAACGTAGCGGGTGGCCACGGCGTAGGTGTCAATGATTTTCTCGTACCCGATGTCGTAGGCATCTTGGTAATAGTCGAGATTGTCGTTGGTCATGTAGGGCGCCGGGTAGTAGACGCGCCCGATTTTGCCTTCCTTGCGGATTTCTATCCGGGAGGCGATGGGGTGGATGGATGAGGTCGAATTGTTAATGTAGGAGATCGATCCGGTTGGTGGCACCGCCTGGAGGTAGCGGTTAAACATGCCGTGTTTGGCCACCTTTTCTTTGAGTTCTGCCCATTCTTCCGCGGTGGGCGTGTGGATGCTGGACCGCGCGAAGATTTCTTTGACCTTATCGGTGCGGGGCACGAACTCGGCGGGGTCGTAGCGGTCGAAGAATGTCCCGTTGGCATAGTCGGAGTCTTCGAATCCTTCGAAAACAGCGCCGCGTTCCTGGGCGATTGCGCAGGATGCTTTGATGCATTCGTACATGACGGCTGCAAAGTAGGCGTTGGTGAAGTCGAGTCCTTCTTCTGATCCGTAGTGGATGTGTTCGCGCCCGAAGAATCCGTGCAGGTTCATTTGGCCGAGCCCGATGGCGTGCGCGGCGTCGTTACCCTTTCGGATGGAGGGCACGGAGTCGAGCGAGGTTTGTTCGGATACGGCGGTGAGCCCGCGGATGGAGGTTTCGATGGTGCGGGAGAAGTCTGGGGAGTCGACGGCTTTAGCGATGTTGAGGGAGCCGAGGTTGCAGGAGATGTCTTCACCGACTTTGGCGTAGGTGAGGTCCGCGTTGAACTCTGAGGGGGTGGAGATTTGCAGGATCTCGGAGCAGAGATTGGAGTGGGTGATGCGGCCCGCGATGGGGTTGGCTTTGTTCACCGTGTCTTCAAACATGATGTAGGGGTAGCCGGATTCAAATTGGATCTCGGCGAGGGTTTGGAAGAATTGGCGCGCGTTGATCTTGGTTTTGCGGATGCGGTCGTCTTCCACCATCTCGTTGTAGTGTTCGGTGACGGAGATGTCGGCGAAGGGTTTGCCGTAGACGCGTTCGACATCGTAGGGGGAGAACAGGTACATGTCGTCGTTGCGTTTGGCCAGCTCGAAGGTGATGTCGGGGATGACCACGCCCAATGACAGGGTTTTGATGCGGATTTTTTCGTCCGCGTTTTCGCGCTTGGTGTCCAGGAACTTCATGATGTCCGGGTGGTGGGCGCTGAGGTAGACGGCCCCCGCACCCTGGCGCGCGCCGAGTTGGTTGGCGTAGGAGAAGGAGTCTTCGAGGAGCTTCATCACAGGGATGACACCGGACGACTGGTTTTCAATGCGTTTGATGGGTGCTCCGGCTTCGCGGAGGTTGCTGAGCAGCAGAGCCACACCGCCGCCACGTTTGGAAAGCTGTAGTGCGGAGTTGATGGCGCGCCCGATGGATTCCATGTTGTCTTCGATGCGCAGCAGGAAGCAGGACACGGGTT
>ERZ772874.1766-NODE-1766-length-11085-cov-27.749773_pt1 | contig 11085 bp, 6 predicted proteins | sample MGYA00580586_ERZ772874 | MGnify/ENA primary metagenome ERZ772874 (study PRJEB29015, sample SAMEA2737952) | human oral metagenome | biome: human oral; feature: human-associated habitat; material: dental | place: China | collected 2154 ... | reverse complement strand
CCTGAGATAGTCGAGCGATTGACACCTCGGCAGCTAAGTTATTGTCGCTTCTACAAGACTTACCAGCCGAATTTTCTTGAGCTTAATTGTATGCCTCTGCAGGAATTTGGCGAGCGTGGGCCGACGGGCAAATATTGGCTTGAGGCTCTTGCCGGTGGCAACGAAGAACTGTATGACGCTTACTTGCAGGATCACTCGGACGACCCGGCTGACCCGATCAATATCATTGAGACGTTGGGAGCAACGGGTCAGCTAGATGATCCTGATACGATATCTGTCGTCGAGCGGGTAATTGATACTCCGGATATACCGCCGGAGAGTCTACGGCATCTGGGTACGACGCTGGCACAGCTACAGGACAAATTTCCCCTGATTACCGACCCGGATAGCTATGCTCAACTACTTCAGCTATGCCTGAAGGGCGGTGACCAAGCACTGGGTGACGATTATCTGGGGCATGTAGCTTTTTATAATACCTATGCTATCGATAATCTACTGGAGATGGATCCGGATCAGCTGCGCAATGTCCGCCGTCATCTCGATATGCTGACCGGGCTTGACCTGATGCCGTATGATAGGGCCAGGCTAACCAACCTGGCGGTACTAGCGGAAGAAAAAGAGAGTAGTCGCCGGCTCTTCGACCGGCTGTGCCAAGCAGAAGAGCTGTCGCTGGACGATGACACCAGGGAGAGCCTGATCGCCCTGATGCGTAGCCGTAATAAGTGGGATATCTCGACGCTCGAGGAGCTGGAGAATTACGACGCCGTCGTGTCGGAGCGGATCGGCTATGGTCTGATCGACGACAGCGACTATATGTACCAAGCCGTCGAGTCTATGCTTGATCCGGCTTCGAGGCCTTTCCAGATAGATAGTTTCAACTGGGAAGAACTTGAGCAGGAAGGCATCTTAGACGATGATGACCGGGCGACGATCCGGCTAGTTAAAGTGATGTCGGAAGGTTGGCTCGAGAACGACGAGATACTTGACGCTATCCAGCAGTCAGGCCTGTTTGTGCCGGTTGCCGGTGAGTCGGGGCGGGCTGAGGTGACCAAGCTTGATGGTGCATTGGCTCGACTATACGACAAGGCTTATCGCTATATCACAGATGATTGGAACCGAGCCATGTTTGATGTCGATAGCCACGGTGAGGGGATTGAGCATACTACTATTGAAGACGCTCAGGGTACCCGGATCAAGGTGACTAAGCTGGTCGGAGCGCCGTTTAACATTCTGAGCCATACGGTCTTTTCCTACAACATGAAGGGTATCTTTCGGGAGCTAATGAAAGATCCCGGTATATGGAACAGGGCGATGGGTACCTCGACTATCTCAACCAGCTGTATCGGTGACAAGTATCTGAATTATGTGACCGGTCGGCATCATGACGAAGTGGCGCTGGGCTTTAGTCAGATTAATCCCGGTGCTCTGATCGGCATGAACTATCGTGATGGCTGGATGGAGCACGGTCGGGGCGTGTTTTATCCGTCGATGATGCACGGTCAGACATCGATGACCACCTGTCAGCGCTTCATGGATGATTGCGCTAAGTGGCGAAACGAAGACGGTTATGAATGGAAACATACTTATAATGAGGTTGGCTTGCTGCGGATCTCAGGTGACCCGGCAGTACATCACGGTCGGTTGCAACCGTCCTGTATCATCGTCCATGGTTCGGACGTGGGGGATATTAGCGATAGTCATAAACGATTTGCTAGGGGCTTCGAGGTACCGATTCTCTTGATTGATGATGACAAGTATAAGAAGAAGGAGGCGCATGAACAGGGAGAAGTTTAAGTCGAGTGGTCTACCGGAGAGGCAAACGTTGAATAGCGATGCTTCGACGCCGTCAGGCACTGCTGAACAGCTAAGGTCACCAGTGCTGGGTTACTATCCAGCCGAAGAGCAGGCTATGCTGGAGAAAGGGATGGCTCAGCTAACTGACCGACCCATCGTACATCAGGCACTGCGTCAGGCGCTAGCTAGGCGTGACAGTCATTCCGGTAAGGAGCCGGTCGGCGGTAATAATAGCGATGAAGCCAGTAACGACACTGCCGCCGCTACCGATACCTGCGCTAATGGTGGTAGCGACAGATAGGGCTGAGCTAACTATCGCCCGCTAATCTGACTGATGCAATACGTATTTTGCCTCGTGAGTGGCGCCGACAAGGTCGAGATAGCCCTGGTCGACTAGGCGCTTGAGGCGGTGTTGGATGGTGCGACGACTTAGCTCGGGCAAGATACTTTCTGCCTCACTTATATTCAGCGAGCCAAACTTAGCTACGTAGCTGATAATATCTTGATCGTTGCGGTCAAGGGCTGGCTTATCGGTGAGCGTAGCGAGGCTGAGCAAGCGAATCTCAGCATCTAGTACACGGAGCGAAGTCAGATATCCTTCGGTGAAGTATTCCAGCCAGGATGTCAGATCGGCTTGTTGAGAGCTGGCGTAGTTCTCTCCGTTGAGGCGTCGGAGAATGGCGTAGTAGCTCGGTCGATCGCTGGCATAGTAAGTATCAAGAGCCAGGGCACCATCATTGTCATAGTGGGTGAGTGCTAGATAAAGAGCAGTAGTAGCTCTGGCGGTACGCCCATTGCCGTCGCTGAAGGGGTGGATGGCAGCTAGGTGGAAGTGGATGATCGCTCCGATAATAACAGGGTGGAGGACGAACTGATTATCTTCAACCCAGTTCAGTAAATCTATTAATTCATTCTTTACTCGGGGTGCATCGACGGCGGTGTAGATGATCTGATGTTGCTCATCTTCAATATAGACCGGTCTATGGCGAATTTTGCCATTACGAGTGCTATCCAGCAATCGGTCAGTGATGATCTGATGAAGCTTGAGTATGTCATCTAGAGTGATATCTCCGCCACTTCGCCGCCGGTCAATGTAGTCGAGGGCTTGCTTGTAGTTATATACTTCGATCTCGGCATACTCTTGCTTGGTCAAGATTCGGTCAGAGGAGATGACTGCTCTGACCTGGTTGATATCAAGCGGGTTGCCTTCAATCGAGGTAGAACTATGGACTGATTCGACACTGGCCCGATGGCGCACTGATGCCTCAACTGACGGTAGGATATGACCACTAGTGATGGTGCTGCGCAGCCGCTCGATATCTTGCAGATGACGACGAACCTGGTCAGAAATCTTGAATACTGGCTGATAGCTCATAAGCTTATTATAGCACTTTGCGCCAAAGTTTGCGCCATGTTTGCGCCAAAACGCCGGTCGTTTGGTCGGATACGATCAAGTTTATCAAGGCGATCGGGCATCGGGTGGAGATCATTGACTTGTAGCTGTGGTACGCCGACAGTGATGCGTCGCCGGCTTCGCCGGTAGATTTCTAAGAACCTAGTGTGATTAGCTTGGAGCTAAGACTGGCGCTGTCCGTTTAAGAAGTCGGTAACCGACATGCGCCGACCCGACTTGGGTGAGATCAGTTCAATCACCTGTAGCGCAGAGCTACCTTGACAGGGTATGATGTCTCGCCAGCTATCCCCCTGGAACCGGTCAAGGGGTTTGAGCTTGGTGACGATCACGTCGGTGCCGGCTAGGTCCAGATGGCATTTTGGCCAGCCGTCAAAGGCGCGCAGGCGATCATAACACTCACGGGCGGTCATAGTGTGGGGGTCGAGTCGCCCCATCTCAGGGGTGATCATGTGGCAATAAACGGCGAGATTATCGTCTTGGGGTACTCCGGCTAGCTTGCCCTGAGCAATCTGATCCAGCTTATCGACCATTAGCTCGGCACCACGCTTAGCGAAGCGATCGTATAGCTGACGGGCGGTCTCATCGGGAGCGATAGTGGCGGGCTCTTGATAAAAAATATCACCGGCATCCATCTCGGCGCTGAGCTTCATCAGGCTGAGCCCAGTTAATTTATCACCGTGCATGATGGCCGTCTCAATCGGCGATGGACCACGGTAGACGGGGAGCATTGAGGGGTGAAAGTTGATGATACCACGGGGAAAAAGATCAATGATCCGCTGGGGGACGATTTTACCGTAGGCGACCAGCGCTCCGATATCAGGCTGGAACTTAGCTAGCTGTTCTGTGATCTGACTGAGCCTAGTTGGCTGCAGACAAGTGATATCATGCTCGTGAGCCAGCCGAGCTACCTCGGGTGAATACATTTTGTGTCCACGCCCTCGAGCGGCATCCGGCTTAGTGACCACTGCGACCACTTCGTACTTAGGGCTAGCGATTAGGGCTTGGAGGGTGGGGGTGCTGATCTTATCTGTGCCGAAGAAAATTACTCGGATCATCAGCGGAGCGCTCGATTATCTTCATCATCGGCAATGATGCCGGAGCTAATCACCTTGCTGTAAGGACAAGCCACCAAGTCGCCTGATTTAGTGAGGACTGAGAAGGCGTCTTGGTCGTGGGCGATATGGTCGACGAAACAGATGCCGTTAGTGTGATCAACCTCATGCTGCAAGACTCGTGACAGGAAAGGGTCGGTCGACTTGATCTTGATCCGATTGCCGTTGATGTCGATGGCTCGCCCCCGTACCTTGCTATAGCGAGGTACCTTACCGTAGACATCTTTGACCGACAGGCAACCCTCGTAATCAGTGATGATCTCACCCTCGTACTTAGTGATCTCGGGATTGATTAGCACCTGAAAGTTTTTGTTCTCTTTGTTGTCGAAGTCGGCTCGGATGATAACGATCCGGACCGGCTTATCTATCTGGATGGCAGCCAGGGCGACGGCGACCTCGTTGGGGCGATGAGCTTCCCAGTCCAGAGTGGCGGCGATCATGTCGCTGACAATCTGACGAGTATCGGCATCAATTTGGGTGATACGTTGAGAGCGCTGGCGTAAGTGGTCGTTTGGTAGGGTGATGATATTTTTGTGGGTAAAGCTGGAACTCATGGAAGTATTATATCAGATGATGAATTGATGCCCGGCCGATCTGTTGTCCGGGGCGATGATGAGGCGGTGCTAGAGTAGGCTGATCGGGTCCAGTTTGACCTGCCACTTACCGCCACTAGACTTGATCTGCTTAGCAATATCAACCAGGATGTGTCGTTTACCTGATCTGATCACGATTTGCCAGCGATAACCACTGCGAGTCCGCTCGTGCCAGGCGGGCGACGGTCCGAGTAGTTTAGCGCTGGCTGGCAGACGCTGACGTAATTTACTTGCTAAGCGGCTAATGGCTGTGGTGGCGCCACGCTCGGTCTTGTAGCTGCAAGTAATCTGTAGTAGGTAGCTAAAGGGCGGGAAGTGACCCTGCTGACGCCGAGCTAGCTCCTCTTTGTAAAACTTAGCGTAATCTTGGCTGGCGCCATAGCGAACAGCCGGCGCTTGGGGCTGGTAGGTCTGAATGATGGCGGTGGTGGCTTGGTTGCCCCTACCCACTCGTCCACAAGCCTGAGCGATCAGCTGAAAAGTCCGTTCACTGGCGCTGAAGTCGGGTAGGCTGAGCCCGGCATCGGCCTGGACTATGCCGACCACGGCGAGGTGAGGTAGATCAAGTCCCTTAGCAATGGTCTGAGTCCCGATGATGATATCGGTTGTGCCATCTCTGAGCTCGTGGTAAACATCCTGGACGGCTTCACCTCTTAACGTGTCGCCGTCAAAACGCCGTAGCTTGGCGGTCGGGAAGAGTCGCTTTACTTCCTCCTCAATCCGCTTAGTACCGATGCCCTTGTAGGTAATATCAGGCTGATGGCAGTCGGGGCAAGTCATGGGTGGCTGCCGATGGTGTCCACAGATGTGACAGACTAGCTGATACTTGTCGTGATGTAGGGTGAGCGGAGTGAAGCAATTCGGGCAGAGAGCAGTCCAGCCACAATTCTGGCAAAGAGCGAGTCCGGCTGTACCTCGCCGATTATGAAAGAGGAGGGTCTGACGGTGCTGGCTGAGTGCTTGGCGCATTGCCGCGAGGAGTGGAATGGTGAAGAGGTCGCTCTCGGAGCGAAAATTATCCAGCTTGGTCAGATCAACTATCCTAGTAGTAGGACGGATGGCATCTGACTTAGCTAATTGGTCCATGATGACGATGGGACGATGTAGATGCTCCGCCAGATAGTAGTCGCTGACTGAGGGGGTAGCAGAGCCGAGGACCAGTCGACATTTAGCCAGCTGAGCTAGCTTAGAGGCGACTGTGACGGTGCTGTAGCGAGGCGATTGGTCTTGGTGGTAGGATGGCTCGTGACACTCGTCGACAATGACTAGCCCTAGCTCAGCCACGGGCATGAAGAGAGCTGAGCGAGGACCGATAACTACCAGGGGCTTGGTGCTGAATAAAATATTTCGCCAAGCTAGGTTGCGTTGGCTGGTAGTCATGGCGGAGTGAGTAACCACCACTTGTTCGGGGAAGCGTCGCTGAAACTCGCCGACTAATTGGGCAGTCAGTGAGATCTCGGGGACGAGCATGATGACCGACCGACCACTGTTCAACACGTCACTAGCTAGCTCTTTATACACCTCGGTCTTGCCACTGCCGGTGATGCCATGGAGTAAGATAGCGCCGGACTGCTCAGCTCGAATCCGAGTCAGGGCAGAGCGCTGACAGGCATTGAGCAAATAATGTGTACAGTCATCGCTAGATGGCTGGGGTGGCTTGATCGTCGGAGGAAGTGTCTTGGCTCGGGGCGTAGTAGTGACCTTGGCGGGTAAAATACTTTGCCAACAGTCGCCCGAGCTGGTGGCGTAATAATCGACCATCCAGTGGTGTAGCTGGACTAGCTGGTTCGGTAGGGGGTGCTCTATTGCGACCCGGCTGATATCCTTGCAGACAAAGTCGGGCTTGGTGGCGTGTCCGACGACCACGCCGAGTGAAGTCTGCTGACCCACCGGCACATCAACTAAAGTGCCGGTATCCAGGCGATCCGGATGCTGATAGGTGAGTACATCGCGGTACTTGCCCACGTTACCAACCATAGAGACGTCATAGTAATTCATCGCTAGCCTATTATATATGATAGGGGTTTGATGTATCATTTTTATCTACAAGGTTTGTGAGGTAGGCGGAACGACCTTGTCCACATGACAACAGCGGTGCGTATTGACACGACTGGTCAGCCGGTGCTAAGCTTAAGCCAGATGAATGTAATCAGATAAAAAGAGGACAATAGCAATGGCGACAAACCCAGAGTTCAACCAAAACAGCAACCAAACCGGCGATCAATCGGCTAACAGCTACACCAATGTATGGGACTACTTTGGCGATATCGGCTTGAATGACCAAGAATTAGCTGACGTGATGAGTGGTCAGCCCGGTGATAAGCCTGATGTAGCGGTTGATGCTATAGGCGCAACGGCTGATAAGGTAGACTCACCGGCTAGTACTACGACAGGTGCAGACGTATCAGCCGAGTATCGCTCAGAGCGACTTCAGCCTGCGGGTGAGCATGGTGAGGTATCTGCCGACACCGCTAGTACGGTGGTTAAGATTGACCACTCGCCCAAGCCGGACAGTGCCGAAACAACTACGGGGTTATCTGATGCTAAGCCGGAGGTTACCGCTGAGCCGACGACTGCTGTAGCTCAGGAACCGATAGTAGCCGAACAGCCAACCGAGTCTTCGGTCGGGTCCGTTGAGCAACCGACTGCTGCTACAGATACAGAGGTAGTTGAACCGCAAGAATCCACTGAGCGGGAAACTGATCAGATCAGTGAGATGTCGTCAGAGACCGACGCCGAGGAGTCTGATCGAGCGATAGACGAGCGTGAAGCTGAGAGGTCTCCATACACCAAGGAAGAACTGAAGCAGTATCGTCCGCCGGATAATGCCGAAGAGGCAAAGGCGCAAGGCCTGTTAGAGTCATTTGAAGAGAATGGCTTGGGTCATAGCCAAGTAGACGAAGTGGTTCGTTTCGCCCTAAAGAACCCCGGTGGCGTGAGAGTTACATTAAACGACGACCAGAAGAATGCTTTTGAGGGCTGGATGAAAGATCATAGCGACTGGATGGACGGTGATGATGCTCGACGAGTGTGGCGAGCGGTGGCGCCGGACAGCGAGAAATGGCGTGACCCGGCTAACCCTGACGACGATGTCAGTAAGTCGATCAAAGGTGGTTTCGCCAATCCGACGAACCTAGCCGACGGCAAGGCGCTGCTGCGTAGCCAGCAGAGTGCTGACGGTAAAGTAGTCGAAAAGCAAGGTAAAGCTATGCCGGCTTCAGCTCGTTTCGTTAATAAGATAAAGCAAGCTGCACTTGATCTTACCGGCAAGAATGATGTATCGGACAAAAACATAGATCACAAGAAACCCATTGTATCCAAGAAAGCTGCCGTTACCGTCTTGGCGGCGATTATGGCATCCGGCATGGTTCCGGCTGCCGCCTTTGGTGAGACGGCGGCAGTTGATACATCCGGCGATAGCGGAATAGAGATGCTGGACAGTAATGTCGTATTGTCGCAAAAACAAAATTCGTCTGACCCGATAGATCTCGCCATTGGCTCACCAAAGCTACGGGAGACGATGAAACAGAATAGTCTTAAAGCCGACAAGGAAGCTAACGAGTCTCATCAAGATGAGTTTCAATCAATGACTCTGACACAGCTTAATAATATTGCCAAAAGCAGAGAATCGACCGATCGCCATTACAACGCTAGTAATCTACCAGCGGCTGATTATCACATGTGGGGGCATGATAACGGTGACGGCACCTATGACTGTAGCTTTAAGAAGACGGCTTCATCCTTTACCGGGGAGATTGATACTTCTAGCCAGGAGTCTATTACCAAGCATGTCATGGAGAGCTGTGAATCTACCCCGGAGCAGCTGGCCGGTATGTCGGTGGCACTCCTACCGCAGGACGTACTGGAACAGAATGGCTATAATGGCGATGTCAATGACTTTGCCGATCATTTGAAGGATGATAACGAAGCTAGGGCTAATGTGTTGAATGCCTTCCGAGAGGTAGAGAGTAAGGTTAACTACCAGCATGCAACTCTTGAGGAAGGGACGGTGTACAAGAGCTGGGGTATCAGCCGCACTAGTAGTGGGGAGATGGTGCTGCTAGCCAGTGGAAACCGAATTGTTCGTTCGGGGGGTAAAGACGTGCTGATAGCGAACTACACTGATCATCAGAATGTAGAGCATCGTATGGTTGTCGACCCTGACTGTGATAACCTGATAGAAATCCAAGTAAACGAAGAAGGTGAAGTGGTGCAAAGCAGAACTGTCCATCAAGGTGGTGGTGGCGGTGGCGGCGAACAACGCCACGAGCGGCATGGCGGTGGCGGTGGCGGAGAACAACGCAAGGAAGAAAAGAAAGAAGAGAAGAAGGAAGAAAAGAAAGAAGAGAAGAAGGAAGAAAAGAAAGAAGAGAAGAAGGAAGAAAAGAAAGAAGAGAAGAAGGAAGAAAAGAAAGAAGAGAAGAAGGAAGAAAAGAAAGAAGAGAAGAAGGAAGAAAAGAAAGAAGAGAAGAAGGAAGAAAAGAAAGAAGAAAAGAAGGAAGAAAAGAAAGAAGAGAAGAAGGAAGAAAAGAAAGAAGAGAAGAAGGAAGAAAAGAAAGAAGAAGACGAAAGTAAGAGAACTGTTGAGTCTAACAGACAGCAACAGAGCGGTCAAGATCCAGTCGAAGAAAGAAATAGCAATCAAGGGGGGGGTGATAATCCGGGTGGTCTGACCGGTAGACAGAATACCGAGCCAATAGTAGATAGCGGCACAGCTAATAACGGCGGCAATACATCTACTGCTGGTGATGGTGGCAGCAAATCCTCTGGTGGATCACAGTCAACTACTACAGTCACAACACCGAGCGGCTCTAGTGTTACGGGAACTGGCGGCACTAGTAACTCTGACGGCACCAGGACTAACGCTGAGGCTACAGTGAAAGGAAAGGATGGCTCTACTGAGACTGCCAGAGAAGCTCGTCAGAAGGCAGTAGAAGCTGATGGATCCGGTGGTGGAATTAACCATGGAACCGTTGATATAGCGAGTGAAGATTAGCCCAAGCTTAAGCATCAGGAAAGTAAAAGGAGGTATAATGAAACACTTTCAGAATAAACTAAAGGCATCGCCGAGGGGTGATAACCCCCGTGCGACGCTTAAGGCGAAGCTAGGCTCGCTCAAGACTAAGCTCTTCGCTACCGGGTTAGTCACGGCACTCGTTGTGCTGCTTAGCTCGGGTACGGCTGGTGCTTGGGGCCCGGTGCGTAGCACCTTCACCATGAAGCATCCGGCACATTACATCACCTTTAACTCGATCATTGATGATCCGACTTGGGGCGATGAGCGAGGCTTCACCCTGATCAAGGATGTTACCGATATCGCCAGTGACAAGCAAAATACCGGTGAGACGGCGGCTGCTCCCAAGTACACTGAGGTGGCGACAGCGGTCAACAACCATGTCTACATGGTCAAGATGCTGGTGCATAATAGCTCGGCCGATAGACTAAAGCTGATCTCGAATAACACTCGGGCGATGATCTCGATGCCGACTGCCAGCAACACTGACTCGGCGATGATCCAGGGCATCGTTGCTTCAGACAACTGTAATGCCGATAATAGTGGCAATAAGGGTAGCACCTGCGCTGTCTGGGATGAGGCATACCTAAGGGCGGACGGCAAGTCCTTTAAGGTAGCTTATATCGCCGGCTCAGGGCGCTACTACAATAGCGTCAGAGACTTTAAGACCAATGGTTTCACTCTGCCGGATAGCATTGCCTCGAAGGATGGTGCTCAGCTGGGCTACCAAGCGATGGACGGTAAACTCCAGGGGTGCTTCCAGTATTCTGGCTATGTCACCTTCCTAATCAAAGTCACCGAAGAGCAGCCGAAGTTTAACTTGACCAAGCAGGTCCGGGTCAAGGGTGACAATACTTGGCACACTAGTGTAGTAGCTAAGCCGGGGCAGACCCTAGAGTACCGTCTTGAGTATAAAAACGTCGGTCAGACGACTCAGCAAAAAGTCGTCCTGCGAGATACTCTAGCCAAGCAGACCAGCCTGGTCAATGACTCGGCTAGCGGTACGGTAAGCAACCTGCAAGGCACAGTCGGTGTCAACTATATCAATGGCTCGACTATGCTCTATAACGCTAATAATCCTAAGGGAGTTAAGCAGACTAATGATAGCTGGACGACTAAGGGCTTGATGATCGGTGACTATGCGAAGGATTCTAATGC
>ERZ772874.1763-NODE-1763-length-11093-cov-9.728030_pt1 | contig 11093 bp, 7 predicted proteins | sample MGYA00580586_ERZ772874 | MGnify/ENA primary metagenome ERZ772874 (study PRJEB29015, sample SAMEA2737952) | human oral metagenome | biome: human oral; feature: human-associated habitat; material: dental | place: China | collected 2154 ... | reverse complement strand
ATACGGTGAGATTTTGACAGACCATTCATGCTGACGCAGAAGACATCTGGAGCCAAACTTGCTACCGGTGTATGAACATGGCCGTCCATCACCATGCGGTCATAGATTTCGTCCGCAAAGATGATCAAATCGTTTTGACGAGCAATCTCGATAATATCCAACAAGAGTTCTTTAGGATAGAGAGCTCCCGTTGGGTTATTTGGATTGATAAGGACAATGGCCTTGGTATTAGAGCTAATCTTAGATTTAATATCGTCCAGATCAGGATACCATTCTGCTTCTTCATCACAGATATAGTGAACAGCATTTCCTCCAGCCAAGCTGACAGCAGCCGTCCAGAGAGGATAGTCTGGCATAGGCACCAAGACCTCATCACCATTATCCAAAAGCCCTTGCATGGACATAACAATCAACTCACTGACACCGTTACCTAGGTAGATGTCATCAATGCCTACGTTTGGAAATTTTTTCAGTTGGCAATACTGCATAATAGCCTTACGCGCCGAAAAAATACCCTTGGAATCAGAGTAACCCTCACTATCACGCGCATTCATAATCAAATCATGAATGACTTCATCAGGTGCTGTAAAACCAAATTCAGCAGGATTCCCTGTATTTAGACGCAAAATCTTTTCACCGTTTGCGCGCATCCGCATGGCTTCTTCCAAAACCGGACCACGAATATCATAAGCCACATGCTCTAACTTACTAGACTTGTTAAATTCTTTCATCTTTTTTCCTCAATTCATCAGGATAGTAACATTATACCACTAGACAGGCCATGCGACAAGTTTTCTGAAATGAACAAGCAAAAGAAAAAAACTCACAACAACTAGGTTCTCACCGTCTAAACAACTAGAGTACAGAAGTATTTTCTCACATACCAAAAGACAGACCTAGAAAGATAAGCGCTAAAAAGGAATCATATAAAAGATTAAACATGAGAAAGAGCCCCCACGTGATCAAATAGTCCAAGCGACCACTTCTCTTTGCAATCACAAATATAATGATGTGGTAGAGTAGGTGAAAGAGAAGAAAGCCAACAAATCCTGGATAGAGAACTGGCACGACTCTTTCTAGCTGCAAAACCATCACTATTTCTCCTACAAGTGACGCAAGGATAACTCCATGATAAAGAAAACTTATTTTTTTAGAAGCTTGAACAAAATCTTTCATACTTTCTCATCCCCTCGCTGTGTTTTCTACTATCCCGTTTTCTTTTATTTTAACATATCTCCACCAAATTGAATCTCTGATAATATTTATTTAAATATGATTTTTACTTTACTTCTTTAGTGAAAAGGGTTACAATAACAGTAAGAAAATTTCAGGAGGTTTCATTATGGCACAACGTTACCAAAATGTTATGGTTGCAATTGATGGTTCTAAAGAGGCAGACTTGGCTTTTGTTAAAGGTGTTTACACCGCTCTACGCAATGATTCCAAGCTCACCATTGCCCATGTTATTGACACACGCGCTCTTCAAAGCGTGTCTACCTTTGATGCTGAAGTTTACGAAGAACTCCAAGTCGACGCTGAAAGTCTGATGAAGGAGTACGAAAAGCGCGCAAGAGATGCTGGTGTGACCGATATTCACATCGTCATCGAAATGGGAAATCCAAAAACCCTCCTTGCCCGTACTATTCCAGACGCAGAAAATGTCGATCTGATACTCGTTGGTGCAACAGGGCTCAATGCCTTTGAACGCCTCTTGGTTGGCTCTTCATCTGAGTACATTCTCCGTCATGCGAAAGTCGACTTGCTGGTCGTGAGAGAAAGTGAAAAAACATTGTAATCATAAAAAAAGGAGCTCCGTGCTCCTTTTTTATGACTTATTTCTGTTTTTCTTTGTGGCGCTCATAGGCCTTCATCTGGCGTTGGATCTCTTTTCGAATCGCAGCTTCTGGGGCATAATGCTCATCCCAGTCATCTGGTTTTAAAATTTTATGTGTAACTGGATCAAAATGAGCTTTTCCATCAGGGAACATTTTCCCCATATTCGCCTCGTGAACAATATCAAAAATACGTTCCGGATCTACTCCCATTAAGACAAAGCTACCATAGGTAAAGTAGAGAGTATCGATCAAGGCATCAACTTGCCCAATCAAATCTTTTTGGGCCGGTGTCTTTTTCACCACTTTCTCTGCAGCCTTATCAATCGCCTCGTGCATACTTGCAAGCGACTGCTGGAATTCTTCCTCTGAAGAACTTGCTGCACGAACAAACTCCACTAATTCTTCAATTTTAAAGTCTGCACGGTGGGTTGCTCCTTCAACATCCCAGGCCCGTGGTTCTTCTTGGGTTCGTTCATCCATCATGTGGTGGAAGGTTTTGACTTTATTGAAGTGGTAGTCCCGACTAACAAATACCTTTTCTGCTGCTAAAACACCAAAATGTTCGAGTGCCTTGTGGATACCATCTTGTTGGTTACTTGCAGTGATGTGTTTGGCAACCTCTTTGACGCTGTTACTGCCATTTCCCATAGCCACAGACATGCCGACACCCGCCAACATTTCCAGGTCATTGTCTGAATCTCCGAAGGCCATGACTTGGTTGAGGTCGAAACCATATTCTTTCCCAATTAGGCGAATGCCTTCTAATTTTGAATTCCCTTGGTTGATGATATCTGCTGCGAAAGGATTGCTTCGAGTCAATTTCAAATCTTCAAAATCACTGGCAGCTTTCTCAGATTCTTCTGGAGTCATCAGCATTAACACTTGATAGATTGGCTCATTTATCAAACGAAGCAGGTCATCTTCCTTTTGAGGGACTGCCTTGCTAACCATTCGATTAAAGGAACGGCTAACGGTTCTTGTTAAGACAGTCGGGATAAAACGGCTCACCAGCTGTGAAAAGGATCCAAGACCAAAGGACATAATTTTAGAGCCAACTACTGCATGCTCCGTTCCAAGAGCGATTTCTTTACGCTCCTTTTTAGCATAAGCAATCAGTTGACGTAGACTTGACTTAGCAATCGGACTAGCAAAGAGCACCTTTTCTTTATTAAAGATGTATTGGCCGTTGTAGGTCACTGCAAAATCCAAGTCTAAATCTTCCATCAATTCCTTGACAAAGAAAGGCCCCCGTCCTGTCGCCACTCCAACAAGCACCCCTTGTTCTTTCACGATCCGAATTGCGTCCTTAGTGGATTTCAAAACACTCTTACGATCGTTGACTAGCGTTCCATCGATATCAAAAAAAACAGCTTTGACTTCCATCCTATCCCATTCTCCCCTTTTGTGTTACAATGATTATACCACATTTCAGAAAGAGTGAGTAAATCATGCCTAAGAAAATCCTTGTTTTACATACAGGTGGGACTATTTCCATGCAAGCAGACGCCTCTGGCGCAGTTGTGACCAGCCAGGACAATCCCATGAACCATGTATCCAATCCACTTGAAGGGATTGAGGTTCATGCCCTAGACTTTTTTAATCTGCCAAGTCCCCATATCAAACCCAAGCATATGCTTGCACTCTATCATAAAATCAAAGAGGAAGCTAATAACTACGATGGAGTTGTCATCACACATGGTACAGATACCTTAGAAGAAACAGCTTACTTCCTTTCGTTGACCGTTCATTCCGACAAGCCTGTCGTATTGGTGGGCTCTATGCGTCCATCTACCGCTATCAGTGCAGACGGTCCCGCCAACCTCTACAATGGTATCTGCGCCGTAGCCGACCCGTCTTCAAAAGGACAAGGTGTAATGGTTTGTATGAACAACGAACTGTTTGAAGCCAAATCGGTTGTGAAGACCCATACCACAGACTGCGCAACTTTCAAAGGCGGTATTTACGGCGAAATGGGTTATATCTACAATGGCAAGCCTGTTTATTTGCACAAGCCAATGGCAAAGCAAGGTCTTCAATCAGAGTTCGATGTAAAGAACTTGACTGCACTTCCAAAGGTGGGTATCGTTTACGGTTATGCCAACTGCTCTCCACTTCCAATGCAAGCATTCGTAGATGCCAAGTACGATGGTATCGTTTTGGCAGGTGTGGGCGACGGCAACTTCTATAAAGATGTGTTCGATGTAGCGGTGAAAGCTGTCGGTAAAGGTATCAACGTAGTACGTGCAAGCCGTGTTCCTTTCGGTCCTACCAACCTTAACGGCGAGGTAGACGATGCTAAATATCACTTCATTGCGTCTTTGAACCTTAATCCACAAAAGGCTCGCGTGCTTCTGATGCTTGCTTTGACAAAGACGAAGGATTGGCAGAAAATTCAGCAATACTTCGCTGAATACTAATTACTGTGTATGAAATCGTAAAGGGGCGACTTTTGTCTCTCGCTCCTTTACGATATAAATATTGAGAGAAAAAAATTTTTTACCCATAAAATAACTATAATTATGAGAAAGACTATTCTTTTAGGCGCATTGTTGGCTATTGCAACAAGCGGTATGGCACAAGATAACCACAGCTATGGTGCCGGAGACGACGATTTCAAGTCGCTTTATGAAGAGATTACGAAGTTGAAGAAACACAACGATATGTTCAACGTCTATTTTAACTACGCTGCTTCGGGTCAGATTTCACAAGATGCAAACAAAGACTGGGGCACAAGGTTTGCCAATAAACAGTTGCGTATCGAAATTAAAGGTAACCTTACCGACAAAATTTACTATCGTCTGCGTCACCGTTTGAACAAGGCAAACGGAGCACAGAACGAAGACAACTTCGCCAAGGCTACCGACATTATGATGGTTGGATACAAGTTCAACGACAAACTGAAGATTGAAGCAGGTAAGATGTGCCAGATTTGGGGCGGTTTCGAGTTCGACGAAAACCCAATGTATATCTACCAATACTCTGATATGGTGGATAATATGGACAACTTTATGGCAGGTGTAGTGTTCAGCTGCAAGCCGATACCTACACAAGAACTTGCCCTTGAAGTTAGTAATGCCAATAATAATAAATTCTCAACGGAGTATGGAAGCAATCCCGTATCGTTGGAGACGGACGGACCCCGTCAATTGGAGGCTTCAAAAAATCCGCTAACCTATATTGCAAACTGGAATGGTAGCTTCTTTGACAATAAGTTGCTCACACGCTGGTCGTGGGGAATACAGACTCAGGCTCAGCACAAGTACTCTCGTATGTTGGTTTTAGGTCAGCAGTTGAACCTTCCGAATATACAATTGTACTTCGATTATATGGGTGCATTAGATGGTTTAGACCGTTTGAAGATTGCATCGAGCGAAGCTACGGCAGTGCCCGCACACCCGGGAGAGTCATATTTCAGCGATGTCCTCTACAACTCATTCATTACAAAGATGAACTGGCAGTTTGCTCCTCAGTGGAACTTAATGCTGAAAGGTATGTACGAAACAGCAAGTGTAACAAAGATAGAGCAGATGAAGGACTATCGCAAGAGCTACGCCTATATGGGCAGCATCGAGTACTATCCTGCGAAAAGTCAGGATTTTCGTATCTTCTTGGCATATATTGGTCGCAAATACGACTACAGCGAAGCTTCCGGCTTGAAAGGGTACAATACAAATCGCATTGAGGTTGGGTTTATGTACAGAATCAAGGCTTACTAAATCTCGAAATAAAAACTTCTGATAAATGTGAGCTATTCGAAAAGGAACCGATAAAAGCTAAACAGACAGTAATAGCAGCAACCTCAAACAAAAAAGCGTAACCGTTTATATACGAAACAGCTACGCTTTTTTCTATTGCCGATGTGTTGTTACTGTGCATTCGGGGCTTTCAGCCATTTGTCGAGCCATTTGAAGAATGTGCGTTGCCACAGTATGCCGTTCTGCGGTTTGAGTACCCAGTGGTTTTCGTCGGGGAATATGAGCAGTTCGGCGGGTACTCCGCGTAGTTTGGCAGCATTGAAGGCAGCCATACCCTGCGAGGCAAGTATGCGGTAATCTTTTTCGCCGTGAATTACAAGTATCGGCGTATCCCATTTGTCTACGAACTTATGTGGCGAGTTTTGGTAGCTGCGTTGGGCTATGGCGTTGTTTTTTTCCCAATAAGCACCTCCGAGATCCCAGTTTACGAACCACATCTCTTCGGTTTCGAGGTATTGTTGTTCGAAGTTGAACATACCGTCGTGAGCTATGAATGCCTTGAATCGTTTTTGATGATGACCTGCAAGCCAATATACCGAGAATCCGCCGTACGACGCTCCCACACAGCCCAGACGGTCTTTGTCGACATAACTCTCTTTGCATACGTCGTCGATAGCCGACAGGTAGTCTTTCATATTCTGTCCGCCGTAGTCGCCGCTTATCTGTTCGAGCCACTTCTGCCCGAAGCCATAGAGTCCGCGACGGTTGGGAGCAACCACGATATACCCATTGGCTGCCATTATCTGGAAGTTCCAACGGTAGCTCCAAAACTGACTTACGGGCGACTGCGGTCCGCCTTGGCAGTAGAGCAGAGTGGGATATTTCTTCGTCGGGTCGAAGTCGGGCGGATATATCACCCAAGCCAGCATATCCTGTTTGTCGGTAGTCTTTATCCAACGTGGTTTGACGTCGGCTATCTTCAACTGGTCGAGGATATGTTTGTTTTCGAACGTTATCTGAGTTTGCTTGCCGCTAACGGGGTCTATCGAATATATCTCGTTTGGCATCTGCATCGAGTGCCGAGTTCCTATCAGGCGGTCGCCTGCGAGAGCTACGGCTTCGTAGTCGTGCTGTCCGTCGGTTATACGCGATATTTTTTTCTCTTTCAGGTCGGCTCGGTATATCTGGGTTTCGCCGTGCCATACACTGATGAGGAAGATGTTTTTATCGTCTCTGTCCCACACGAACGACTCTACACTTTGGTCCCAGCCGTCGGTGTAGTCGGCACGTTGGTTGTTGGTGAGGTCTATTATTACCAGACGGTTCTTGTCCGATTCGCAGCCGTCGTTCTGCATAGATAAGAATGCCAGCGATTTGCCGTCGTGCGAGAACTGCGGATTGATGTCGTAACCGGGCATACCTTCCGATATGTTTTGTACCGTTTTTCCCTGTGCTACGTCGTAGAGGAATATGTCCGAATTGGTCGAGACGGCATATTCGAGCCCCGTCTTTTTGCGGCAGGTGTAGGCGATATATTTACTGTCGGGGCTCCAAGCAAGTTGTTCGGCTCCGCCGAATGGCTTCATCGGACTTTCGTACGGTTCGCCTTGCAGCAAATCCTTTTCGTTGCTAATGGTTTTGCCGTCGAAGTCTGCCACAAAAGGATGCGGTACGCTCTGTACCCACTCGTCCCAATGTTTATACATAAGGTCGTCTACTATGATACCTGTTGCCTGAGGCAGGTCGGGATATATGTCCGATGTGCGTTCGCCGTATTTTACGTCGGCAACGAACAGTATCTTTTTGTTGTCGGGTGAATAGATGAAGTCGTTGATACCACCCTCGCGGTCGGTTATTTGTGTGCGGTCGCTACCGTCGGGGTTCATCTCCCAAATCTGCGACGAGCCGCTCTCTGAGGATAGGAATGCTATCCGAGAATCGTTTTTGACCCACTTGGCAGCGTTCTCCGACTTGGCGGTGCGGGTTATCTGCTTGTTGTCGGAGCCGTCGGTATTGACGACGAACAGTTCGCGATTGCTCTTGTTTTGCTCTACGCTGTAATACGATACGCCGTAAACGATTTTTTTGCCGTCTGCCGATACTTTTGCATCGCTCAGACGCCCAAAAGCCCATAGTACTTCGGGTGTCATCAGACCGCCATCTACTTTGATGTCCGACTTCTCTATCATCGGAGCGTCTTTCCCGTCGGCATCTGTCTTTTTGTTGCCGCAGGCAACCAATCCTAAGGCTAATGCCATAATCGATAATGTTTTTAAGAATTTCATATTAATTACTTTTTTTGTTTTTCTCAATTGATGTGTTCGCTGACCAAATTGCCTACAAAGTTACAAAAAAATTACCTCAATCCCAGATAATAATTTATGAAGGCGTTGTAAAACAGGTCGCCAAGCAGTTGGTAGCCCTTGGGTGTAAAGTGTATCAAATCTCTTTTTGCCATCTTTGCCGCCTGCCACTTACGCATCGACCGCAGACCGCCCATAAGTTCGAACTGGTCGAATACCGCCCCTCGGTTTTGTATCGCAAGTTCGTACATAGCCTTCTGTACCTTGACGGCATTGGGGTTTGGGGCGTACCGACGACGGCGTACCTTCCTGTACGAGTCGTTGTTGGTGATGAATACGAAGACGCAGTTGGGCGAAGACTTACGTATCTTTGCCATCAGTGTATTGTAATTGTTTTTGAATGCCTCTACATCGAAGTCTGTCGGCACGGCATCGTTGATACCGATACCGAATACTACCATATCGGGAGCAAGCACCGATATTTCGCTGTCGAAGCGTTCGCAGCCGAGATACGACGGTACGGCAGCTCCGTTCGTGCCGATTGCGTGGTAGACAATACCCGGTTCGTCGTTTTCGAGCACGAAACCTGTAACCACGAACGTATGTATTACCGTATCGAGTTGCTGGAAATATACGTTGAATTCGGTGTAATTGCCCCGCAAATCGAATGTGTAATGGCTGTTGTCGACATAGTCGTAGTTTGGGTAAAATATTTGATTTAGTCCGTTGTTTGTCTTTATTACCGGCATCACTGCCCAGTCGGCACCGTCTTTGACGTATCCGAGCAGTTTTATTCGCTGATAGTAACTATTGACAATGCTCTTTGTCTGTGGTAGGCTTATTTTTATATCGGCGTCTACATCGTCGGTATATACGGCGATGCCGCCTACTCCGAGCTCTACGTCGTGTGTGCGTTTTACACAACGTTCCGTACGCCACCTGCCGTTGTACGATACCGAGTAAGAGTGCGGATTGTTGGTACGGGCTACTTTATATGGGAAAATGTACCCGCGTGCCGCCGAAAAATCGTTATTGTTCAGGTTAAGCCTTATTTGGTCGGTCAGTACGCCTGCCTGTACGTGCGAACCGCCTATATGTACTATGCTCAGTTTACCTTTGTGCTCTCGGAGCAGTGTGTCGTAGCGAGCAAAGAAGTTGTTAAGCAAAGTGGAGTCGCCCCCTTGAGGTACGACAAGGGTGTTCTTGCTGTCTTCCAAAAAGTTGTATTCGGGTATCTCTATCGGTACGGGCAACCAAGACTGGGCGGCGAGTATTGTCGGCAGAAATATATATATGAGTGCAAAGTAAATCGTTTTGGTGGTGGAGGTCATTTTTTTCGCATTTTGTAGTATTCGTAGTAATTATTGAGGCTTTCGTAGAACATCTCCGCGATACGGTCGGCTCCGCGTGGAGTGAAGTGTATATAGTCGGGAGCGGCGAGTGCGGGGTTGTTTTTTACCCACTGTATCATAGAGTTTTCGCCTCCCATCACCTCGTACATATCCCAAAAGCCTGCTCCGGAGGCAAGAGCCGTGTTCTTCATCTCCTCCACAAGAGTGGGTAGCAACGGATATGTCTGCAAGTTACCGCGAATTTTGGTACTCATATCGGCAGGACCTATCAATATTACCTTAGCTTGTGGGCATATCTTGTGGAAGTAGTTTATCTGGCGGGCGAGTATATCCATATAGTTTTGGATATTGTTTTGTGTGATGGAGGGCATCATATTACCTCCGAATTCGAGCATAATGAGCCTTACGTTCAGTGTCTTGGCAGTGAGAGAGATACTGTTGCCGTCTATCTGTGAGAAAAACGTACCCGACGAGCCGCGTATCGGGATATTATCTACATTGACTCCATAGTGCCCGTCGAGAGACACTGCCGATAGCTCGGCATTGCCTGTCAGGTTGATGGTTATCTGTTTTGTCGGGCTGGGCAGATACCACGTCAGTACCGTCGGAGACGATTTCGGAGCATCGATACTTTTCGTCTTGGAGTATTTGCCCGATATGAGCGTTGCCGACAGCGGTGTTGTGTTGGTGCCGACGAAGAGGCGAACCACGTTCCATTTTTTTACATTGTCTTGTGTGCGGCTGTAATTCTGTGAACGGATAGATATAGAGCCATTTCCCGACATTATGGCAAACTGCCCGAGAATACCGTATCGGTTGGAGGGAGCACGGTTTTGGTGCATTCCTGCAATGATATAACGCTCCATTGCCCCCGAAGCACTCTGACCTACCGACGCCGAAGGTATCGGCTGCATAACGGGCAACAGTCCCGCTCCCATACCGCCGAACTGTTCTTGCAGCCTCTGACGTATGTATGACGATATGCGGTCTTCTTCTATCTGCGAGTCGCCGTAGTGTAGTATGTGGACGATAGAACTATCTGTCTTGCACTGCTCCATTGCCTCGAAAAGCGTGTCGAAAAACGAATAATCGTCTGCAGGCAGATAGAAACGAGCCGAGTGTGTGGTGAAGAATTTTTTGTAGAAGCGTATCGAGTCTTGCCTTGCCGTCTCGCGTGCGGTATTGATGGAGTCGGTGATAGCCTGCATCTTGATGCCCTCTTCCAAAGCACGCATCTTTTCGTCGACAGATACCGACTTTTCGGGCGATAGTACCTCTTTTAGCGTGGGAAAAAACAGCCGTCTGCCGAGAAACGGTACGCCGTCGGAGGGGAAAAGCAAACAAACGGCAGCGAGCAATACGATTACAACTATTATGAATATTAGAATTTTATACGACTTCATCGACGAATCAAAAAAATTTCCGCAAAGGTACTAAAACTATCGTTACCGTGCAAAAAAGACAGAGGCGGTGTTTGTACAGCAACCGACTCTGTCTTTTTATATGCTTTTAGGTGAAATATTGATGAAGTGTATGATATACGGCTAAAATCTCCTTTTGAGCACGGCGATAAAATCCTGTACCGTGTGGTTGTCTTTGTCCCAACCGAGTATTACCGTTATGTAGTCGGTTGCTTCTTGTAGGGTAGCCATATTGTTTATTTCGTTGATTGTCTTCGACATCTTTTCGCCGTTGCCTCCGAACAACTCTCGGCTGAATCTGAATCTGTCGCCTATGCCTATCAGATGATTCAGGTCTTTGGGGCGTGGGCGGTCGGCGTTGGTCTCTTTGACCGTTTGCCGTATGGTATCGGTCTGTCTTACTTCGCCCGTTATTACTCTGTCGAAAAGTTCGGGCGACTTATTCTGTGGGTTTTGAGGCTGCTCGGCAACGACAACCGTTTGCTTC
>ERZ772874.1761-NODE-1761-length-11096-cov-20.905896_pt1 | contig 11096 bp, 8 predicted proteins | sample MGYA00580586_ERZ772874 | MGnify/ENA primary metagenome ERZ772874 (study PRJEB29015, sample SAMEA2737952) | human oral metagenome | biome: human oral; feature: human-associated habitat; material: dental | place: China | collected 2154 ... | reverse complement strand
TGAAACCGAGAATATCCTTTCTGTCAAGCCCACGAAAACCGAACAGGCTGAGACTACCCCGACACGCCATGTGTCCGGTTTTCCCGAATTCGATCATCTATCTCAACGTGAAATCGATGTGCTGGCACTCATGGCGGAGGCGCTTCCCAACAAACAGATTGCCCGTCGGTTGAACATCAGTGAAGCGACTGTAAAGACTCATGTGTCCACCCTCATCGCAAAACTAGGAGTTCATGACAGAGTGGGCGCCGTCGTCAAAGCAGTCCGTAGCGGAATCGTATAGTAGCTGACTTCTTTCGCCTCGAAAGGCTACATGGGACGTTCACGGAAATAGCGATCGTTTCCATTCACCCAGGTCAGCAGCTACTTGTCTCGCTCGACGAATATACCTCCCGCCCTATCCGGATTAGGCCTTCATGCCAGCGAAAGTTGTGAGTCGCGGGCACAGCTGTCTGCGACTCGGACCTGACCTCAGATGTATCCAGTAGTTGAGAGCTCTTCGCAAATATCGCGATCGTCTGCGTTCACCCAGGGCGCAGACGGATTCGCTTCATTTTGTGAGTAAACCTCACTGTTTCCGATCAGGTGAGTGACGGGCTCGCAAGATGTCTTCAAACCTTCATCTCCTTCCATAGGTTGATTCGCTCATCATCCAGATGGCGGATCCGATCGGTCGATGTTTTCGGACGTCAGACCTGACTCATGACGTCTTCGTGAGTTATGGGAGATCGGTGTAAGTTTTCGTTGGTATTGCGGTGTTGGGGTCTGGTGGCGGGACGCTAAGAGCCCGTATGGTGCACCGGTATGAGCCCGTTTCTGCGTAAGGTTAGGACCGCTTCGGGGGCCACGGCGGTGCAGATCGTGTCCAAGTTCGGCGGTGTGCGCCGGATTGCTGGAGCACCTGGGATCGGCTCATGACGAGGCGGGGCTGGAAGGGCGGGAGGCAGGAGATCGCCGCCAAGCAGGGCCAGGGGGGTGTCCCTGTGTGGTGTGTCAAGCGGCGGTGGGTAGTTTCGTGGCTGGTTGGGGGGTGTAGAGGGTGTTGTTGCGGATCATGGCGTGTAGGGTCAGGATGCGGCGGTGGGCCAGGGCGAGGACGGCCTGGCCCAAGGCGGTTTGCCTTGGTCGCGTTTGCGCTGGTAGTAGGCCTGGCTGACGGGGTCGGAGCGCAGTGAGGCGAAGGCGGAGGGGAACATGGCGCGCTTGAGCCTCTTGCTGCCGCCGTGAGAGACGTGCTCACCGTGGATCGATGAGCCGGAGCGGCGTGTGACGGGAGCGAGCCCGGCATAGGAAACCAGGTGGGCTCCGGTGACTGGAGGTCCTTGCCCAGGGTCTGGGCCAGCAAGGACGGCGGCGGCCGGGACCCCGATAGCGGGCACGCGTGGTCAGGACCTGGCACATGAGGGTGGGCCACCCGCCAGGGCCACCGGCCTGGGAGGCGATTTCAGCCCGCTGGGCGCGTGGGGCGATGAGCTGCCTAGCCAGGTGGGGCAGCACCGTGCCTGCGGCGTCGGTGCCGGCGACCACCACGGTCTGGTGCTCCAGGGCCGAGACGATCTGGCCGGCCCAGGTGGCGTGCCGCCTGCACCCGCGGGCTTTGAGCCTGGCGTCAATCCTTGCCTTGCCCGCTCGCTTCAGATCGGCTGGGGTAGGCCAGGCGGCGATGACCTCCAGGACGGCGTCGTGCTCCAGCCAGAGCCCCACCACGGCCTCGAGGGCTGGGTGGATCTGGGTGTACAGGCCCCGGACCCGGTTAGCGCTCTGGTTGACCTGGCGAGCCAGGTCCAGGTCGAAACCAGTCAGCATGCTCAGCGCCGCGGCCTCCTCGTCCGAGGCGCTGACGGCTCTCAGGGTGTGAGGCATGGTCCTGGCGGCCTGGGCGATGACGGCAGCGTCCTTCGCGTCGGTCTTGGCGCTGCCCGGCGTCAGGTCGGCGATGCGTCGCATCGACAGTCCGGGCAGGTAGCCCACGGTGATGCCCATGTCCTGAGCCACCGCCACGGCCAGGGCCCCGATGGTGGCAGGCTGATCGACCACCACCAGCAGGTTCCCATGATCGGCCAGCTTGCCGTAAAGGGAACGCAGACGTGCCTCGTCGTTGGGCAGGGCCCTGTCAAAGACCTTCCGCCCCTCCCGGCTCAGGGCAGTGGCCCAGTGCTCGCTCCTTGCCGACGCCCGGTGCCGATGAAGACCTCGATGTCCTCGATGTCCATCTCTCCTGCCGCCTCTCGCTGCATGGGTGAGGGTCAGCCGGTGGACAGGCCGGCCCCCGCACCCACGCCTGCGAAAGACCTCACACACAGCGGGCCGTTCCCCTTATCAGCGGTCACCAGCGCCCGGCTGCCGCAGGTGACTTTCGCCCCCCGGATCATCTAAGGACAGGGGCAAGACACCCGTGCCCACAGCAGCTGGCCCAGCCCCGGACCACCCAGGACCACCAACAAGGTAACGGGCGACAGAGTCGGTTTAGGTGGTTGTTACCAGGTGGTCTTTGAGGCGTCCGGTGTGGATGAGGCTGCGGATGGTGTAGCTGGTGAGGTTGTGGAATCCCAGGGCGATGCCGCGTAGGTGCTCCAGGCGCCTGTTGATGGCCTGGCGTGGGGCCGTTGGAGGTACGGGGGCGGTCGAAGTAGGCCAGGGGTGTCGGAGGCTCTTTCGGTCAGGGTCGTGATCTCCTCCAGCCCGTCTGGGATGGCCTGTTTCAGGGAGCTGATGAGCCGTTGCATCAGGTACTTTCCCAGGCCCGGGTCCTCGACCCTGTAGGCCTGGAATCGGGCGCTGGTAGACGCTCCAGGCGGCCTGGACCGCAGCGTGGCGCTCATCGGTGAACAGGGTCACGAGACGCTCGGTCTGGGTGTCGGTGAGCAGGCCGGCCCCGGTGCGTAGGGTGCGCCGGGCCCGGTAGAGCCGGTCACCCGCCCGGCCCCGCCGCCCTGTGATCGCTCGTTGGATGCGGCGGCGGCACTGGTCGAGCTTGTCTCCTGCTAGGGATACGACGCGCGTAGGGGTCCATGACCGCCCGGGCCTTGGGCAGCTCCTCGCCGGCGGCGCTGTTGAACCCGGTGAAACCGTCCATGGCTACCACCTCGACCCGCTCACGCCAGGACTCGCCCCGAGCGGCGAGCCAGGTCTTGAGGACCTTCTTGACAGCGGCCCGGGGCCACGTCCAGCAGGCGAGCCGGTCCCATCCGGTCGCGCACGGGGGTCAGGTCGATGATGACGGTGACATAGCGGTTGCCCCGCCTGGTGTGGCGCCACACAGAGGGGGCACCTCCCGCACGAGAGCGAAGCGCGCGGGGGAATCATCGACCCCGAGGACCTCCACGCCGTCGAAGCGGTGAGGATCGTCTAACAACGTGGCCTGAGCGCTTGTCAGGATCGCGTTGTTGGCGGTGTGCCAGGAGATCCCCAGGGCGGCTGCTACCCGGGAGACCGACATGCACTCCAGGGCGAGGGCACGCAGCCCCCACTCGATCACCGCGTGCTTGGCTGTGAGGTGCTGGCCCACCGCGGTCAGTCCCAGGGCGTCCAGGCCCAGGAAGGTCGTCAGATCAGGACCGGTGAAGGTAGTCTCAGGCACGTCGAGGTCTCTCGTGACGGTTGTGTAGCAGCTCCCATCATCGGGGGACCTCGACCCCTACCCGGCGCAACGACGCGCCCACCACCCCCACCCCGGACACATAAATAAGCCTTACTTACTGCACCCTCAAACGCGAAGAGCCGCTAAACCGCTTACACAGAAAACTGGACAGGCCCCTGAGCCCAGGGGGTCGGCAACTGCGCCCTCTACAACCCCCCAACCAGCCACGAAACTACCCGCAGCCGCTTGACACACCACATAGGGGCAGCCCCCCGAGGCGGTCTTAACCTTACGCAGGTACCGGCTCACCCCCCTACATCCTACCGCCGGCTTAGTGCCCCACGACGACCATCCTGCCGTCACCATTCCAACGAAAACCCCATCCAAAAACCGAAACCACCCCGAACTGTGCAACTCAGGTCAGACACAGTCACCTACTTTCAGATCATACTGAACCCACACACCGTTCTTCAGACGAATCCGCCTAACTTCAAGCAGACAACAGGCTCATGAGACGCCTTCAAGCCTCTGTTTCCTTCAGTAACCGAAGTTGACCATCATCCACATGGCTGATCCGATCGGCCGATGCCGTCGGGGGTCAGGCTTGCCATGATGTAGCCACCGCACCGCAACACCGAAAGGAGCCGTCAGGACGATACTCGCTTGGGAGCCCAACCGAGTCTCCCGTTATCTATGCTGCAGCGAGTTAACAGCAAACAACTAGCCACGACAGCAAGCACCTCGAACAACATCGCCTCAAACGTCATTCGACCACGCGACCCGCATCTACCCAAAGAGGTGACCAACACCGAGCCACAAAACACTTAGAAACACACCACATATAGCGAAATCTGACTCAATTCAACCTTAGGAGGTCGACATGCCTACAAAACGTGTACGTAAGATTATTTCTCGAACCGCCTTGTCGTTATTATGTGTATGGACAATTCTCCCTATCGGACAGGCCGTCGCAGTGAATTGGGGACCATTGAGTGCATACTATGATGGCACTGAACGAGTGCAGGGACACGGCCAGTTCTATAATTCCGGCAACCAGCGCGCCGTGACAAAGTACGTGCTGTCCGATAGAAAAAGGGATGGCATGACAGTCTACGGGGTAACCTCTGAAAAACTCCTTAAATATAACAGCGAAGAAGGTAGAGAAGAATGGGATGGACACCATATCGGAGTTACTCCTGAGATTTCAAATGTCACTAGAACGATGTTCACATCATTTGACCTAGATTCTGACGCAACTGGAGCGAGAGGAGAAATAGATGTATGCGTGCAAGTTGGGTGGCCAATCGACGACGAGTGCTCGCCACAAGCCTTTCCGAGTTTTAAATACTAACAGATATTTCGCGAAATGTCTTCCACTGCATTGAATATTGATCGCCTAACCGTTTCTATCAGTCGACGAAAGATTCTGGAGGACGTTAACCTGCGAATACCTTCTTCGTCCGGCATTACTGTTCTCATGGGGAAAAATGGAAGTGGAAAATCAACACTGCTACGTTCAGTCATGGGCCTAGTAAGAAAAAATGTGAGCGGACAAGTCCACGTGGCGGGTTACACTGTCCCCGGCGAGTTACGGCAGGCAAGAAAGTACTTAGGATATCTTCCTCAACATTCATCTTTCGCTGGACGCAGCACAGTTCAGCAAGCTCTTGATTACGCTGCATGGCTTCAGATGATGACTCCCGCAAAGACAAGGGAGCGTGTTGAATCTCTTCTTGACGATCTTGATCTTCACCACGTAAGAGATCGTCGGATCGAGACCTTGTCCGGCGGGACTCTACAGCGTGTCTTATTGGCTCAGGCAGTAATACATGAACCGATGTTTGTTCTTCTCGACGAACCTACCGTTGGTTTAGACCTTGCTCAACAGGCGTCGTTCCGAAAGGTGATTTCAACTCTCGCACAACACTCTTCGATCGTCATTTCCACCCACCATATTGAAGACGTAGACCGATTGGCTGATCGTGTCGTTGTCTTATTCGAAGGCCACATAGTTTGGGAAGGCGATACCACAAAACTTGAACACTTGTCTGACGATAAACACCTCGTCGACCGAAGGTCACGCCTTGAGTCTTCTCTTGCGGACCTCATGATCTCTGGACAAGAGGAGAATCGGTGATTGCTGACACGTGGAGGCATTGGAAATATCTACACGACGGAACGGCTGTACGTTACTGGTTTTGGGGACTGTTGCTGATCGCGCTCATTAATTCGTTCGGCCGCTCCTGGATGTGGAACTATGAATGGCTATGGGCAATGGACACATTGGCCTTCTCTTCCGTTTTCATTGTTCCTCTCTGTGCCGGCATTTCAGCTTACGAGATAGGGAATTTATCTAAAGCACGTGACTTGCATTCCACTTCCCCCAGAGCCGTTACGAGTCTTTTGCGGATAGGTGCACTGGTGTGGCTTGCCGCAATTGCCGTCGTCATGATATCCGCTTTTGCGATAGGAGGTCGAGTCTACTATCAGATTCACGAGTTGCCAAGAGCTTCAGACTTCCTTTCATTACTGCCACTTCTGACGTCACTCGCCATTGGTTGCGCCGTCGGCATTCTTGTAGGCTGGTTCACTTCCTCCCGAATGACGCCAGGGATAGTTGCGCTTGGTGTATTCGCCATCATTATGGCTGGGTACATTGCAGGGGGACGGACATCAGCAGCACTTGTCTCCGTTGGCGGCGCTACCGGAAGCCTCGTCGGATTAAGACTTTCCATTTCTTTCTTGCTGTGGCAATGTGCTTTCTATCTTGCTCTTACAACTGCGGTTTTGTGGGTAATCAAAATCCGCATGGATTCCGTTAAGCGCTGGCATCGGGGCGTCACAATAGCGTGCGTAGCCCTTCCCCTTGCACTTGCGCTCGCAGTTCCTAATTCAGGCGAGCGTTTCCAAAGAGTTCCGGAGAGGAACGTAGTATGCAGCGGGAGCAGACCACAGATTTGTTTGGCTAATGAATATGCGTCGCAGACAAGTTCTATCCGCGCACATCTGGAACCCTATTTCGTGGCGTTTAGCGAGGCCGGCATCGAAAAGCCCTCTCGGGTAGTTCAAGCGGGATTGCAGGAGCAAAGGGACGATTTGCAGGTGGAATCTTTAGATCTTGTCACCCCAAACAGTCAAAGGATAAAGGGTTCTTTGGTAACCTGGCTTGATCGAAATGGTTGTTCGACCTGGGGAGGAGATGAAGCAGATGATCCAGCGCGAGTAATATGGGACTGGTTGGGGCTGAGAGGAGAAGGCTCGTCAACGAGGGTAGCACCCAACGTGGACCTAAGGTCCATGACTGCTGAACAACAAAATGAGGCTTTACGGAATGCAGTTCATCAACTCGAACAGTGTAAACAGCGATGAAAGTTACTGATATCCAGTCGTCGATATCGGGATATCGATTGAATCAAGATCGTCGTGGGAAAGTATTCGATGTTCGTCGGTGTTGGTTTGCTATCGCAGCTCATTTTCGTTTTCCCCTGGTCGTCGGCACATGCATTCTCTCGATCATTTTATGTGCCACCCTCCCTCAGGAGCCTATTCCAGTACCTGGACGTTTAGATGTGTATGCAGTCATAACCAACACGATCCCAGTGTTATCAGCTCTCGCAATCGTCTCTTCGGTTGCGAACATTGGTGTTCAGGAGGCTGTATCTGCTCGCGGTCGGCTTGGCGTAACAACGCTAGCGTTGTCTGTGCACGGTTTGTTGATCTTTTTAACTAGTACTGCTGCTTGGGCTATAGGCGTACCAACTTTCGGACGAAACATTCTGTTTCTCATGTCCGTTGGAATTGGATTATCTATGTGGGTGGGTGCACGTGCCGCAGGTCTCGTGATGGTTGCAGTAGTTACCGTCAACTGGCTTTTGGGGATCGACACTTTCAACGAGGCGAAGTGGTGGGCATGGCTCATGTCTCCCCCTGAACGCCTCAGCGCATGGATGGGAGTGCTGGTGACTGCGCTCATCGCTACTGTCGCCGTCCTGGTGGGACCGAGACACTACAATAGTTTCCGTGATGACTGAAGCTGACACGGAGAAGTACGATGATCGCATACGTACTTTCTTAGTGAGAGGTGACTAATATGACGGCGCGCAACTGGCAACATGAAAGTGGGTGTGACAATCTTCCAGATTAACCGGGGAAGTCACTACGTGTCCCAGAAGTTCTTCGAATCCCTGAAGTCCTGCGATCCTCGCCCATCCGGGACCGTACCAGGGTGTGCTGAGTGGTTGCGTCGACGGAGTCGCTCACCGCCACAACCAAGACTGAGCAAGTTCATATTAGCGGTGTGCTCCACGAAGGACAAGACGTTCAATAATATTATCTCACGGATCGAGTTGATATATATCATGTTCACTTTCACTCAGCCCCGGAATATCGAAACATAACGAGGTTGAACACTAACTCATAGATGCAATCAAGGCAGCATGAACTACAACAACAAACAGCATCCAAGAAGTTCATAACAGGCATAATATCTTTCTAGCATGCCTCAAATACAAAGAACTATATTGCTGTCCACTTCATTCTAATAGATGGTTATCTTAAGAGTTTCGCTTCGATGTCAAGGAGCTCACTGTGCGCAACCGTTCCCACAGTTCCCCCCTCCTGTCCACGTCCAGTCAACCGCTCACCCGGACCCGGCGACCTCGCCCCATTCGCTCTATCCACCTGGGTCTGCTCGCCGCGGCGCTGGCTGCCTTCACCGCCGTCGGCCCCTCGGCCTACTCGGCTCCTCAGACCCCGTCTTTACCGGCGGGCGGTTACGTAGCCCTTGGGGACTCCTATGCCTCCGGCGTCGGGGCTCCTCCCTATGCCAAAGGCACTGACGTGCAGGTGGAGAACGGCAACAAGTGCAAGCGGGCCACAGCTGCCTACACGCATCAGGTCGCCGACAAGACCGGCAAGACACTCGATTTCGGCGCCTGCGCGGGAGCCTGGACCAAGCACTTCTACGAGGCCCGGACTCCCTGGAAGGAACCCGCCCAGCTCGATCACCTGGACGCCTCCACCGGCCTGGTTACCTTCTCCATCGGCGGTAACGACGCCGGCTTTGCCAAGATCCTCTCCGAGTGCACCACCCAGCTTCCTTTCTCCAACTGCAGCAGCGACAAGGCGCTTACCGACCCGGTCGACTCAACCATCGATGCTCTGGCCGGTAAGGGGAAACAGACTGGCGTCTACAGCTACGACACCATCATGACCGACATCGCCACCCGTGCTCCCGATGCGACCGTCGTCGCCGTCGGCTACCCGCGCATGTTCCCTCGACAGGGTGGCAAAGGCGGTCCGGTTCCCGGCCGCTGCCAGGGGCTCACCAAGGTGGACCAGCGCTGGATCAACGCCCGCACCAATGAGCTCAACACCGCTCTCAAGGCCGCTGCCCAGCGCCACGGCTACCAGTTCACCGACCCCTCCGGCTCCTTCACCGGACACGAGCTGTGCGGACAGCAGTCCTCCTGGTTCCAGGGCCTGACCGACGACGGGCGATTCCACCCCAACGCCGACGGCCACAAGGCCATGGCCGCCTCAGTCATGGACACCCTGAACACCCAGGGTCAGGAGGCCGCGCAGGACCAGCCCGCCGCCGCACAGGCACAGGTGGACAACATGCGCCCCACCGGCGCCTTCACCCTCACCCGCGACGATGACCGGCTCTCCCTGGACGCCTCGGCCTCCACTGACGCCGACGGCGCGGTCGCGAACATCGACTGGTACGTCCAGCACGCCGACGGCACCGAGGAGATCCTCACCGGCGCCCGGGCCATCGCCACCATCCCTGCGAACGAGCAGGTCTCCGTCACCGCCGTCATCACAGACAACCAGGGCAAGGAGGACTTCACCACCCAGACCTCCCCCGCCGCCGGCTGACCACCCGCGGCAGGCGAGCGGCACGGCCCGCCCACCCACGCGTTCATCGGGTAGGTCGCCTGCTCGTACCCTCTACCCCTCGAACGCGCGACATGAAGTACGACCGCACAGGTGCATGGTCACAAGGCGAACATGTGCGGGTCCTCGGCCTTCGCGCGCCGGCCGGGCACGGTCAGAGCCAGGTAGATCGCGACGGCGAGCATCGCCACGGCCCCGGCCCCCAGGCTGACGGTGAGGCCCGCGTCCGTCGCGGAGCGGACCAGTGACGCCAGGTGAGAGTGCATGCCGGCCGGCATCGCGGTGGGCCAGCCGTCCAGGGCGCGCAGCCCCTGACCGGAGGCCACCAGGGAGATGAGGTGCTCCCGGTCCGACGCGCGACCCAGGGCGCTGATCTCCAGGGAGGCGGTCATCACCCGCCGGATGACACGCTCGTAGCTCACGCCCACGACCGCGACCCCCATGACAATGCCGAGCTGACGAGCAGAGGCGGAGAACCCTGAGGTCATTCCGGCAGTGTCCTCGTCGGCTGAGAAGACCGCCAGCTGGTTGACGATCGTGCCCGTGGCCCCCGTGGCGGCACCCGCCAGGACCAGCCCGGGGATGAGGACCAGCCAGGTGCTCGATCCGCGCAGAAGCATGAGCAGGCAGGAGCCGACGACACCGCCCAGCACAATCCCCAGCAGGCTCGCCCTGGCCCCGCGCCGTCGGACCGCTCCCCCGCAGGTGGCGGCGACAATGAGGGCGGAGGCGCTGAAGGGCAGGAAGCACAGGCCGGTCTGGGCCGGGGTGAGCCGGTAGATATTCTGCGCGTACAGGGACAGGAAGGCCATCGGGCCGATGAGAGCCGCCTGGATGATGAACCCGACCATGACACTGCCGGCATAGGTGGGTTCGGTGAGGATGCCGACGTCAACCATGGGGCTGGCAGCCCGTCTCTCGACGACGCAGAACGCGCCAAACAGTGCCACGGAGCCGACCAGCAGGGAGACGATCGCGGGCGAGGTCCACCCCCACGTGTTGCCCTGCAGGAGCGCGAGGGTGAGCGCTCCCGTCATGGCCACGCACAGCGCCGTGCCCGGCCAGTCGACCTTCCTGGCTGCTGCGCCCGCTGTTGCGGCACCCAGGTCCGCTCCGGCCTCGGGAACCCAGCGCGAGCCCAGCCAGACCGCCAGGCCCACTGGGACGTTGACCCAGAAGATCGCGCGCCAGCCCGCCAGTAGCACGAGGCCGCCCCCGATGAGCGGTCCCAGGGCGATCGCTGCTCCGGAGACCGCCCCGTAGACCCCGATCGCCCGGGCTCGGGCGGGGCCGGTCGGGTAGCGGTCGGAGATCATGGGGACGCCGACGCCCAGGAAGATCGCTCCGCCCACGCCCTGGATGAAGCGGCTCCAGTCCAGGACGTCCACCGACGGTGCCAGCGCGCAGGTCAGGGAACCGGCCGTGAACAGGGCGATTCCCCACCGGAAGAGGCGCAGCCGCCCCACCGATCCGCTCAGTGTCGCCGCCGACATCAGAAGCGTCCCGAGCGGCAGGGTGTAGGCGTTGACGACCCACTGGAGCTCGCTCAGCGACGCGCCCAGGGTGGCGCCCATGTCGGGAAGCGCGACGGAGACGACCGTGACGTCCAGGACGTTCA
>ERZ772874.1760-NODE-1760-length-11105-cov-4.344344_pt1 | contig 11105 bp, 9 predicted proteins | sample MGYA00580586_ERZ772874 | MGnify/ENA primary metagenome ERZ772874 (study PRJEB29015, sample SAMEA2737952) | human oral metagenome | biome: human oral; feature: human-associated habitat; material: dental | place: China | collected 2154 ... | reverse complement strand
GCCCCGGCGGCCGCCAGCACGGCCTTCCCCACCTCCGGCCCGGCCTTTGCGCCCACCGGAATACAGCCCAGTCCGCCGGCCGCCAGCAACCCGCCCACTGGCATCTTCATGACGGATCCGACCCGCAACGCGGCAAAACATGGCACACTGCCAGCCCAGGCAGCCAGCTCGCCCACACCCGGCCAGGGCAAGCCGGCTGCCGATGAAGCGCCCGCCCCCACGCAGGGCGCCTCCTTTGCTGAGTTCCTCATCAAGCTCGAATGACAGTCACCGTCTATGGCATTCCCAACTGCGACCAGATCCGCAAGACCCGGCGCTGGCTCGGCCAGCACGGCGTCGACCATCGCTTCCACGACTACCGCAGCGATGGTCTGGACCGGGCCACGCTGGAGGACTGGCAGGCGCGGGTGGGCCTTTCCGAGGTGATCAATACCCGCAGCCAGACCTGGCGCACGCTGGATGAAGCGCAGCGCAAGGCCGTGGCCGAGGCGGACTTCGATGCGGTCTGCAAACTGCTGCAGGCCCATCCCACACTGATCCGGCGCCCCATCGTCACCACCGACGCCCGCCCCGACGAACTGCAGATCGGCTTTCAGGAAGATGCGCTGCGCGCCTTCCTGCGACTGCCCTGAGCCCCGTACCCATGAGTTCCGACAAGTTTCCGTTTGCCCAGGTGGCCCCGTTTTCCCCGTACCGTGCCAACTACAGCCCGCAGTCGGCCAGCCTGATCGACGCGCAGGAAAGCCTGCGCACGCTGCGCGACTGGGTGCGTTACGCCATCAGCCGCATGCAGGCGGCCGGCGCCTCGTTCGGACACGGCACCGACAACCCCTTCGATGAAGCCGTCTGGCTGGTCTGCTGGTGCCTGCACCTGCCCGTGGAGCAGTACGACGAGCTGGCCAACGCCACGCTGCTGCCCGACGAGCGCCGCAAGCTGCGCAACCTCATCGACGCACGCGCCCAGTGCGACCAGCCGCTGGCCTACCTGACAGGTGAAGCCTGGCTGATGGGCTTCCGGTTCCGCGCCGACGCCCGCGCCCTGGTGCCGCGTTCGCTGCTGGCCGAAGCGCTGGTCAACCATGCCTTCGATCCGTGGCTGAACCGGGAAATGCTGCAGCCCTTCCATGACCTGGCCGAGGAGCTGGACCAGGGTCTGGGCACGCAACCACCGGCCTCGGCCCCCTACCGCATCCTGGACCTGTGCACGGGCGGTGGCAGCCTGGCCATCATCGCTGCCCACTACCTGCCGGATTCGGACGTGGTGGCCAGCGACATCTCGGCCGACGCCCTGCAGCTGGCCGCCGAGAACATCGCCGACTACGGGCTGGAGCGCCGCATCCGTCTGGTACAGGGCGACCTGTTCCAGAATCTGCAGGGCGAGAGCTTCAAGCTCATCCTGTGCAACCCGCCCTACGTGAATGCCGATTCGATGGCGGCGCTGCCCAGCGAATACCGTGCCGAGCCCGAGAAGGCACTGGGTTCCGGCCCCGACGGGATGGACCTGATCACCCGGCTGCTGCACGAGGCGCCCGATTACCTGTGGCCGTGCGGCGTGCTGGCCCTGGAGATCGGCCACGAGATGCCCAACTTCCAGGCGCGCTTTCCCACGCTCACCTGGACCAGCATCCCGGTGGCCCAGGGCGATGACCGCATCGTGCTCATCACGGCCGACGACCTGCGCCAGTGGCGTGAGCAGCAGCCGCTGGGCTGAGCCCCCGAAAGGCCTCGAAAATTTGGGATAATCAAGGGCTTGCAGGCCATCCCGGGCCTGCCTTCCGCCGTCCTGACACCTTTCGGGCCCGCCCTTGATCCGCTTCGACGACCTCAGCCTGGCCCGCGCCGGGCGCCCCCTCTTTTCTCACGCCTCGCTCATCATCAACCCCGGTGAGCGCGTAGCCCTCATCGGTGCCAATGGCAGCGGCAAGAGCTCGCTGCTGGCGCTGCTGCGCGGCGATCTCGCCCCTGAACAGGGCAACGTTGACCTGCCCAGGCTGCGCATTGCCTGGCTGGCCCAGCATGCGCCACGCGCCAGCATCAGCCCGGTACGCTTCGTGATGAACGCCGATGCCGCCCTGGTGGCGGCCGAACAGGCCATCCAGCAGGCCGAGGCCCGCCACGACGGTGAGGCGCTGGGCGAGGCCTATGCCCGCTGGGTCGATGCCGGCGGACCTTCCGCCGAGGCCCGCGCCGCCGAACTGCTGGACGGTCTGGGTTTCGGGCAGGCGCAGCTGGCACGCACGGTGGACGAACTCTCGGGCGGCTGGAAGATGCGCCTGAACCTGGCCTGCGTGCTGATGGCGCCCAGCGACCTGCTGCTGCTGGACGAACCCACCAACCATCTGGACCTGGACGCCGTGCTGTGGCTGGAGCGCCAGCTGCTGCGCCATCCGGCCATCCAGCTCATCGTCTCACACGACCGCGACTTCCTTGACCGCGTGGCCAACGCCAGCCTGGTCATCGAGGACGGCCGGCTTGAGCGCTACCCCGGCGGCTACACCGCCAGCGAGAACATCCGCGCCGAACGCGCCGCCCAGCGCGAGCGTGCCCGGCGTGATCAGCAGGCCCGCATCGAGCACCTCAACCGCTTCATCGCGCGCTTCCGGGCCAAGGCCACCAAGGCCCGCCAGGCGCAGAGCCGCCTGAAGGCCCTGGAGCGCATGGAGGCCATCGCGCCGCTGCGCGCCGCACGCGGCATCGACTTCGAGTTTGCCCAGCCCCCCGAGGGACCGGATCCGCTGATCCGCGCCCACCATCTGGCCTGCGGCCATACAGCCGGACAGACCGTCGTCACACTGCCCGAACTCATCGTGCGGCGCGGTGCCCGCATCGGCATCCTGGGGCGCAACGGCACCGGCAAGACCACCCTCATCCGCACCCTGATCGGCGAGCTTCCGCCGCTTTCCGGTGAGCTGACCCGTGCCAGCACGCTGGACACCGGCTATCTGGCCCAGGAGCAGATCGAGGACCTGCGCCCGGACGAATCCCCGCTGCAGCATCTGTCACGGCTGGCCCCCCAGGAGCGCGAGCAGGTGCTGCGCGGCTGGCTGGGACGCTTCGGCTTCCCGGGTGACGACGCCCTGCGTCCCACTGGCCCCATGTCGGGCGGCGAGAAGACGCGGCTGTGCCTGGCGCTGCTGGCCTGGAAGAAACCCGGTTTTCTGGTGCTGGACGAACCCACCAACCACCTGGACGCCAACACCCGCGACGCGCTGGCCGATGCCCTGGCCGAGTTCGAGGGACCGCTGCTGCTGGTCTCGCACGACCGCTATCTGCTGCGCAGCACGGTGGACGAGTTCTGGCTGGTGGATGACGGCATCCTGCGCCCCTTCGACGGCGATCTGGACGACTATGCCCAGTGGCTACAGAAGGAACGCAGCGCGCGTCAGCGCGGTACGGATGCCGGCCCGTCAGGCGGCGCATCCGGACAGGCCGGCTCGGAAAGCACGAATGCCACCGGCAGTGATGGCCCCCGTTCGCCGGGAAGTACCCAGGAAGGCGGCGCGTCCGGCCAGCAAGGCGCCTCTGCAGGTGGCTCGCGCGCCGACAACCGGCGAGAGCGTGCCCAGCAACGTGCGGCCCTGGCCGCCCGCAAGAAGCCTGTCGAACAGGCCATTCAGAAGATAGAGCGCCAGATGGAAAGCCTGCAGGCGCGCGCCACGACGCTGGACGAGCAGCTGGCTGCCCCCGATGCCTTTGCTGACCGCGCAGCAGCCACCGAGCGCCAGCGCGAACGCGCCCAGATCGCCACCGAGCTGGAAACTCTGGAAAACGACTGGCTGGAGCGCCAGGCCGAAATCGAGGAGATCGAGCGCCAGGCGGCGGAAGGATAGGCTTTCCGCCTACTGAAGCCGCCCTTTCAGCGCCGGCGGCAGGGGGAGCGTCAGCACCTCGATGCCCTCCTCATGCAGCGCCCTGGTCTCTTCGGGCGTGGCCACGCCCCGAATGGGGCGGTCCGGCGCCTCGTCAAAATGAATGCGCCGAGCTTCCTCGGCAAAACGGTCGCCCACGTCCTCGGTCGCATCGATCAGCTTGCGCAGCCCCCGCATCAGCTGCCCCTGCAGCTCGCGGATCTCGGCCGTCACCGGACCGGAACGCGCTGGCCGCTCACTGCGAGCCCCGGCCGCCTCGTCAGCTGACGGGCTGCCATGGGACAGGTTCAGCCGGGGCGCCGACAGGAGCTTCTTCACCTGCCGGGACCCGCACATCGGGCATTCGATGAGCTGATTCTCCTGCTGCCGCTCGAAGTCCTCGGCGGAGGAGAACCAGCCCTCGAACTGGTGTTGCTGCTCGCAGCAAAGATCGAAGACTTTCAGACTAGCCTCCGTTCACTCCGCATCGCCCGAACCGCTGTCCTTCTCCAGATGGCGGTCGATCTTCATGGTGCCCTTGAGGGTATCCACCCAGGCCTGGCGCTCGGCGTTGGCCATCAGCTGCCGCAGCTGGGTACGGTAGGTGTCCAGACGCTGACGAGCCGCTTCATCAGGCGGCAGGGCCTTCTCCACATGGATCAGCTGATAGCCGTCCTTGCCCAGATCGGCGCCCACCCAGGCGGACAGCTGATCGGCCGGCACGCCAAAGGCGGCCTTCAGGGCCGGCTGCTGCAGACGACCCGGCTGGGACCGGCTGATGGTGTTTTCCTCGCTCAGGCCCGACGGCAAGGCAGCCTTCGCGTCCTTGGCGCCTGCGGCCTTACGCAGTTCGGCCAGGCGCTTCTCGCCGGCCTCGCGGGCCAGTCGTGCCGCCTCGTCGGCAATCCAGCGCTGACGCACCGTGTCCTTCACCTCGTCCAGGGTCTGGCGACGCTGCGGATGATGGGCATCCACCCGGGCCGACACCAGCACGCCCGGGCTCACCTCGATGGCGGTGGTGTTGCGCTTCTCTTCCAGCGCATCAGGCGCGTAGAGCTGCTCCAGCAGGCGGGCATTGGCCAGCGGCGACCCCTCCGGCGCATTGGCGGCCGGCTTGCGGCCTACACCTTTGGCCTGCTCTATGTTCAGCTTGAAGCGCTCGGCAGCCGGCTTGAGCGACTCGGCCTGCTCGTAGACCATGTTGGACAGGGCCTCGGCGGCCTGGTTGTAGCGCCGTGCCGCCTCTTCCTCACGCCACATCTTCACCAGCTGGGGCTTGACCTCCGCCAGTGGCTTCTCGCCGCCGCCCTTCACGCCCGTCACCTGGATGACGTGGAAGCCATATTCGGTTTCCACGACGTCGGTGAAGCCCGGCTTGTCCAGCCCGAAGGCCGCATCGGCAAAGGGCTTGACCATCGTGTCACGCTCGAAGAAGCCCAGATCGCCCCCCTGCTCGGCCGAGCCCGGGTCCTCGGAGTTCTTCTTCGCCAGCTCGGCAAACTTGTCCGGATGGGCCTTGGCCTCGGCCAGCAGCGCCTCGGCGCGGGCCTTCACCTTCTCCTTGGCCGCCGCATCGGCCCCTTCCGGCACCTTCAGCAGGATATGGCTGGCCTGACGCTCCTCAGCCTCGTTGAACTGGTTGCGATGCTTCTGGTAGTAGGCTTCCAGCTCCTTCTCGGACGGCTCGACATCCTTGGGCAGCATGTCGGTGCGGCGCAGCGCCACATAGCTGATGTCCACCGACTCGGGCAGGTCGAAGGCGGATGCATGGGCGTCGTAATAGGCCTTGAGCTGCTCATCGGTGGGTTCCAGCCCCTTCTCGAAGTCACGCGGGGTCACCAGCAGGGAGCGGACCACCCGCCGGTTCTCCTGGGAGGCAAACACGCCATCCACCACGGTCTGCGGCACCATGGCCGAATCCGCCACGGCACGCTCGACGGCGCCCACGGCCAGCATCTGGCCCATCTGCGCCTCGTACTGCGCCGGCGTCAGGCCATTGGCTGCCAGCAGCCGCTTGTAGCCCTCGATGTCGAACTTGCCGTTGGCATCCCGCAGATCGGCATGCTGCTCCAGGATGGCCTTCTGGATCTCGCCGGGCGTGACCGTGATGCGGGCGCGGCGTGCATCAGCCAGCAGGGCCTGGCGGGTGATCAGGTTCTCCAGCACCTCCATGCGCGTGGCCTGGTTGTCGAAGACGGCGGCATCGTAGTTGTCGCCCATCATCTGTTGCATCTGCTGCACCTGCTGCCGGTACGTCTGCTCGAAATAGGCACGCGGCACCGGCTCGCCATCAACGGATGCCACCGAGTCGCCATCGCCGAACATCCGGTCGTAGCCGGAGATGCCAAAGAAGACGAAGGCAGGCATGATCAGCACCAGCAGAAGGCCCTGAGCCAGGCGCTGGTGGGTTCGGACGAAATCAAACATGGAGATGGGGATCCGATCGTGAAAAGGAACGTAGATCCCCGTAGTTTATTCGAGATGTCGGCAGCTGCACGGAACATCATGGCCCGCGCACTGCCAGATGCAACAGGGGACAGGCAGCCCCCGGTCAGATCCTGCTCAGATCTCGGCCAGCCAGCTGTCGCGGCGGGCTGCCTTCACCGCGCGATGCGCACACGAGAGCACGCCGAAGGCCACGGGCGCCACCAGCAGCAGCGAACCCCACAAGGGCGAAGCCGCCGCCACGAACACCGAGGGCACCAGAACCAGTGCCTTGACGAGAAAGCGAGCCCAAGCAGCCATTCATCGACCCCGGGCTACCGTGGCGTGTCCGTTCCGGACAGCCTCTTGCATTCGATTCACCCGGGAAACCCCATTGTTTCAGATTGCAGACAAGGGCATCGTACCGATGTCGCTCCCCGCCATCCGGTCCCGGCCGACAATCGACCAGCATCGCCCCCTGGACGGCAAGCCGGTTGAATGCCGCCAGCGGCCGCCGGCGGTCGCCAGCACCCGATGCGCCGGATGCTCCGGATGCACCAGGCAGCATCGTGCCGCGCGGAGGGGAACAGCGCCCCATCCCCACGCCCAGCCCCGAGGCAGCCTCACTCCTTGGTGCCCTTGGGCGAACGCTGCATGAAATAGTGGTTGTAGGCCATGCGCCGGTCAGCGGTCGCGTCCGTATACCAGCCCACGCAACGCTGGGCGTAGCGACGCATCGAATCCAGCACCCGTGCAAACACCGGGTCGCCGTTGCTGTTGCGCACTGTCACGCGGTCCCAGGCCTGCAGCTGGGCGCGCAGCACCGACTCGGGCGTCTTGTAGAAGCGCACGCCCTGCACCTCGCGCATCTCGATGTAGTGCGTCGCGCCCTGATTGATCTGTTGCCCGATCAGCGTGGCCGTCACGGCCTGCGTGGCCTGCTCCACCATGGCCTGCCAGGCGGGCGGCAGTGCGGCCCAGCGCTCGGCATTGATCAGCAGCTCGGTCTGCTCGGCCACCTGGTGATGGCTCTGCAGCATGCACACCTTCAGCACCTCGGGCAGACCCAGCGCACGGTCACCGGAGAGCGTGCTGAACTCGGCCGCCTCGATCTCGCCCCGGCGCAACGCCGGGATGATCTCGTCGATGGGCAGCTGAAAGACGGTCGCCCCCAGCTCCTGATAGATCTGCGCGGCCAGCCCTCCGGCATGGAAGCGCATGCCGTTCAGATCCTCCACCCGCGCGATGGGACGCTTGAACCAGCCAAAGGCCGGCGTGGGCAACGCCCCGTACAGCAGCGAATGCACCTTCAGGCCGGACGCTGCATAGATCTCCTGCAGCAGCGCCTCACCACCGCCGTACCGATGCCAGGACAGCAACGTCAGCGCATCCATGCCGAACGCGGGCCCACTGCCCCAGAGCCCGATCGACGGCTGGCGCAGACTGTCGAGCGTGAGCGTGCGGTGGCAGGCATCCAGCCGGCCACCGGAAACGGCCTCGGCCAGCGCATCGGTGGGCACCACCTTGCCGGCTGGCAGAATCTCCAGCTGCAGCCGACCCTCGGTCAGCATGCCCAGGACCTCGGCCAGCGTCTTGATGTAGGACTGAAAATCATCCTCCAGCGACCAGGCGGTCTGGCAGCGCCAGACCACCGGCTCCTGGGCCGGCATCGTGCCCTGGCTGGCAGCCGCACGACTGCGCGCCAGAGTCGGGGACGACAGCGCCAGTGCCGCCATGCCGGCGGCACCGACACCGGCGCCCTTCAGGATCTGCCGCCGTCCCGGCACACTGCCCTGGGGAACGGCATCCGGGGAACGTGGCATGACCTGATCCTGCTTCATGGCATCGGTACCTGCTGGAGAATCCTGTACTTCATCGTGTCCGATCGCCGATCAGCGCACGTCACGACGCCAGTACACGTGGCCGCTCTCGCCATGGTAGTACTCGCGGTCGTCATCGATGAAGACGCCACGATCCACCAGCGGCTGACCAGCCTGCCAGCCCGATGGCACCTGCCAGGTCTGGCAGTACAGACGGCCCAGCGTGGGCAGCGCATAGTTCCAGCACAGCTGGGCCTCGTTCTCGCCCTCGCCCCGGCGCAGCATCAGCTGCACGAAGGACTCGTCGTTGCGCCACTGCTGCAGCACCTTGCCGAACGGCACCTCCTCGTCCTTGCGGACGCGATAGGCGCTGTGCGTGGTCAGCATCAGCGAGCTGGTGGCGGCCGGCGCCGGCGACCAGAACTGCGTGCCGTACTGGAAGCCCACGTTGGTCGAGAGCATCGTGCGCGTGGCCAGCCAGTTGCCCAGCACCACGTTGTTGGGGCCCTCGGCCAGATAGGTCAGCACCCACAGGTCGCGGAAAGGCTTCGTGGCCTGCGTGCTCAGCTTGTTGTCGTTCTGGACCTGATGGCGCTGGTCGTAGCGGAACGCGCCCGACAGCGACGCATAGCGCTCGGCCACGTTGTAGAGCGGCGGCATCGTCGGATTGGACGGGCGCGAATAACGCGTCACGCCACTGCGCGCATTGACCGGCGGAACCGCCACGTCGTTCGTGGCCGAACCCTTCTCGCCGCTCACCGCATCAGCGTGGCTGCTGGCGCTGCCTGCGCTCTGATCCAGCATCGTGGCCAGCACCGCACCGCTCACGCCGGTATTGCTGAACGGTGCCACCGCCTGCGCCTGGACATTGCCTGCCAGCACGGCCAGTGCAGCAGCCGTCACCCACCCTTTCTTGTTCATCTTGAACATGTGTGTATCCCTGATCCGTGTGTTGATCACTGAGCGGCCGAAAGCTGCTGCCAGTACAGATTGCCCGAACCGCCCTGCGGCTCGCGGTTGTCATTGACGAAGTTGCCACCGTTCTGCAGCACGCTGCCTGCAATCCAGCCGGCCGGCACCTGCCAGGCCTGGCAGTAGGTACGCTTGAGCTTGGGCAGCCAGAAGTTCCAGCACAGCTGCGGCTGGCTGCTGCTGCCGTTCTTCAGCAGCCACAGCTGCACGTAGGTATTGTCGGCGCTCCACTGCTGGATCATGCTGCCGTAGGGCACCAGCTGATCCTTGCGCGCCACAAAGCCGATGGGCGCATACAGGTTGCTCTGATGGAAGGCAATGCGCGAATCGCCCGGCAGCACCGTCACGCCCGGCACCCCGGCGCGACTGAACGTGCCATTGGCGCGCTTTTCCGGCGTCCACGACAGCACATGCAGCATGCCACCCACCGAGACGCTGTTCTCGTCGGTGGACACCGCGGTGTTCATGTTGAACTCGCCGAACGGCGTGGTGGCCTGCGCGCTGGCGCGACCCAGGTTCTGCACCCGCATGTACATCTGCAGCTGCTGGCGGCTGCTGGCTGCACGGTACTGCCCATCCACGTAGTTGTCGGGCGTCAGGCTGTAGCCCGCCGTCACGAACGGCAGCGCCGCATCGTTCACCTGACCGGCATTGCGGGCCGTCACCGGAACCAGCATCGTGCGGTCGGTCGGGCCGATCTCGTCCAGACGATTGCCCACCCGCTGATCCAGCATGGCCGACAGCAGCGCGCCGCTCACACCCGACACCGAGTACGGCGACACTGCCTTCACGGCATGTGCCGAGGCCGGCGTAACCGACACCTCGGTCTGGCCCGGCACGGACGCCTGCAGTTCCTGACCGGCTGCACGCTCCACGTTCGCCTGCAGTTCGGCTGCATCGGCATCCGTACCGCCGGCAGCCTTCACCACGGCCGCCAGCGTTGCAGCCTCGGCCGCCTCACCCGTGAAGGCAGCCAGCTGGGCCGAACGACCCTCCACAGCCTTGGTCGACGACGTGCTCATGCCGGCATCGGCACCATCACCACCGCCGCAGCCCGCCAGCAACGCCAGCAGCGCTGCCCCCATCGTGAATTGATTGCGCTTGCTCATCTTTTTTCCTTCTACCCGGTTGAAAAGGAACTGCAGAAACACGTCGTCGCGTCATGCAGCCCCCAGCCCTGGCGGGCAGACACTGCCGACGAAGGCAGAAACCTTAACCAACCCGACACCGGCGGCCAACTTCGGGGCGACGAACGGCGCCTGTCTCCCCATCCTTTCGGCCTGCATGCCGAAGCCCCCGCCACAACCGTGTCATAAGGCAACACCCCGGCTTGCGCCCACCTGCGCCCTCCTTCGTCTTCATGCACCGCGTCGGCTCCGCGTCCGCCTTTTCCCGACGAGCGGTTCCCCGAAGTGCCAAATAAGTCACACCCCGGCCATTCATTCGCCCTCATCGGCCACTCGTCTTCATCCGGATGTGACCAATTGCCGCGCCCTCTTCGGGATCAGCCCCTACGATGCACGGCACTGACAGCCCGACGAAAGGTCGCCGACTCGACCTTCCCGCGCTGTCCCGATCCAGAAGCTCTCGATCACTGCCTCCCCCTTCCCCTCACGCCGGTTGCTGCTGGCACCGGCCCTTCGGAACACAGGTGCACACCATGTCGATCAACACCCGCAAACTGCAAATCAGCGCTGCCGTCATGCTGCTTCTGGCCGGCTGCGGTGGCGGCAGCAACGGCAGCTCCGAGCCCCTGGCCACCAACACGCCTGCTGCTGCAAACACCACGACCACGGTGAACAGCACCGCTGCTGCCCAGCCCGCGCCCTCGCAGCCGGCAGCGACGGTGTCGCAGCCGAGCACGCAACCTGCCGCGCAACCGACCGTCCCGACGGCTCCTCGCACGGATGCGTCCCACAACAACGCCCAGGTCACGCCGCCCCAGCCGGCTGCCCAGCACCCGGCCGCTGCCATCTCGGCCACCGGCATCACCGGCGCCGTGCTGGCCACCATGCTGGACCAGCGCAGCATCGACGTGGGT
>ERZ772874.1758-NODE-1758-length-11107-cov-3.458017_pt1 | contig 11107 bp, 12 predicted proteins | sample MGYA00580586_ERZ772874 | MGnify/ENA primary metagenome ERZ772874 (study PRJEB29015, sample SAMEA2737952) | human oral metagenome | biome: human oral; feature: human-associated habitat; material: dental | place: China | collected 2154 ... | reverse complement strand
GGGTCTCTACCGGGCAGTCATCGCCTAGTGCCAGCGGGAACGGCAGGCGCTCGTCTTCGTAGTGGTGGGTCAGGGTGTCGCTGTCGAGGACAAGGATGCGCCCCGCATCGTTGCCGCGATAGACGGCAGAATGGGCGATGCAGGCGGCGGTTAACGTGAGTGTGGCAAGCAGGCGGCGCATCGTCTAGAAGCGGTAGCCGATAGAGATCGCGCCGAAGCTGGAGCTTTTCGCCAGCGGGCTTTTGAATTCGCGGCTGCGCCAGTTGACGGTGTAGCTGATGCGGAAGTTTTTGTGGTTGTAGGCGGCACCGAGGGCAAGGTCGTGCACGAAGGGGCGGCGTTTGACGTGATGGCTGTCTTTCCAGGTGTTGCCGTCAAGGAAGATATTGTGCGCCATGAGGCGGGCGTCGTAGCCGAGGTAGGTCATCCAGCCGTGGCCATCGGTGTATTCAAAGTAACCACTGCCGGGAATGGCGGGGCGGACGCGCACCGGCTGGGTCTGCCAGCGCAGGTTGCTGGGGGTGAGGTCAATGGTGAAACCGGCGTTGGCGTAGGTGTAGACGTTGCCAAGGGTTACGCCGCCGTGCGGGGCGAAGCGGGCATGCAGGTTTTTGTCAATATCGGCGGTATACCAGCCCGGCCAGGAGCGTTCCCAGGAGAGGATAACGCCGGGTTCGTCGCGCAGTTGGTACTTCCAGCCGTGCGGCTGGTAGTCGGCGTGGATGAGGCGGTGGAATTTGTCCTGGATAAATTCGCCCTGTGCGGAGGGGCCGATCCAGCCGAGGGTGAGTTCGACGTCGTCCATGTGGCGGTCGGTGATGGTACTGATGCCTGCCGATCCATAAAGGAAAGCGGCATAGGGACGGTCGCGCACATCGAGGGTGCTGCGGTCGATGTCGCTGGGGGTGTAGAGGTTATGGCCGAAGGAGAGGTAGGTGCTGGTGGTTTTATTGGCGTCGAAAGTCGGCACGAGGCGGTCGATCCAGTCGGCATAGAAGGGCTGTTCGGCACCCACGTTAAACCAGGTGATGCGCAGGCCGTTGGTGTAGTCGCGGTCGTAGCCGCTGCCGAATTTGTCGTTTTCAATATTGAGGGTGAGGAAGCGGTCGCTGCCGTTCAGGATGTGTTCCGGTACACGTTCGACCAGCGGTTCTTTCGGCTTTTCGATGGTGACTTCCGGAGTTTCCAGAATCACGCCTTCCTTGGGGGTAAAGAGTTGTTTCCATAGGTTGCGTTCTTCGGCGCGGGCGGCGATAGCAAGCAGCATCATGACGAGGCAAGAGAGTTTGCGCATGGGTCTTGGCGGTGGTTTGTGAGAAAGTGGTAATGTAACGTAATCCGGCCGCGCACGGTAGCCCTGCCGTTGACTTTATATAGGGGCGTCCGTATGATTGCGCGCTTTGAATTTTCCCCGATGGAGTTACCGAAATGTCAAAAAGAACGTTCCAACCGAGCAATATTTCCCGCAAGCGTACGCACGGTTTCCGTGCCCGTATGGCTACCAAAAACGGTCGTAAAATCCTGAGCCGCCGTCGTGCCAAAGGACGCCACCGTTTGACCGTCTGATGACGCGGGTCGTCGCGCCGTGAACGCATCTTTTCCCCACACGGCAAGGCTGACACAGCGCCGCGAATACGACCACGTTTTTCAAGCCCCCGAACGAAAAAGCAGCGACCGCTGTTTTACCGTTTTGGGGCGTTCTCGTTTACAGGGCGAGCCGGCCCGCCTCGGCTTGGTCGTCGCCAAACGGCAAATCCGCCGCGCCCACGAACGCAACCGCGTCAAGCGGCTGGTGCGGGAGGCCTTCCGCCAACTACCGCAACGTGAAAAGGCGGCGCTGGATATCGTCGTCATCGCGCGGGCGACGGCGCAGGATACCGACAACGCTGCCTTATTTCGCACATTACACCGTCATTTTCAGCGGATCATTCCATGAAACGGCTGCTTATCGCCCTCATCCGCCTCTATCGTCGCACCCTTAGTCCCTTCATCGGGCAACAATGCCGCTTCGAGCCGACCTGCTCACACTACGGTGAAGAAGCCATTGCAAAACACGGCGCATGGCGCGGCATATTACTGACCCTCTGGCGCATCCTGCGCTGCGGTCCGTGGTGCAAAGGCGGCTATGACCCCGTACCTGACACATTCTTGGTGAAGCATGAAAAACAACCCTAAATTACTTCTCTACATCAGTGCCGCCATCCTGGCGTTTTTGCTGTGGCAAAAATGGCAAATCGCCAACCTGCCGCCCGCGCCAGCGCAGACTGCGGCGACCCCTGCGGCGGTTACCCCGAGTAATACCGGGGCGGATGTGCCTCAGGCAACAGCTGGCAGCGACATCCCGACCACCGCCGCCAGTGGTGACATCCCGGCGACGCACGCAGAAACCGGCGCCACCATCCGTGTCAAAACCGACGTATTTACCCTGCAAATCGCCACTAAGGGCGGCACCATCGTCCATGCCGACCTGCTGCGTTACGCCGCGAACAAAAACAGCGATCAGCCGCTGGCCCTGCTCCATCCTGACAATCCCGCGCGCTTCCTGCTGCAAAGCGGCCTGACCTCAGGCAATGGCGACAAAGCACCGACCCACCACGCCACCTTCACTGCGCCCGCCAGCGAATACATCCTGGCCGACGGTCAGGACAGCCTGAGCGTGCCGCTTACCTGGCAAGAAAACGGCATCACCGTCACCAAAACCTACACCTTTAAACGCGGTGCCTACGACTTCACCCTAGAACAAAAAGTCCAGAACGACAGCGACAAAACCTGGTCGGGCAACGCCTACCAACAATGGGTATTCGGCCAACCGTTGCCATCCGGCGGTATGGGACAAGTCGGCACCTACACTGGCGGTGTTGTGTCCTACGACAGCGACCCCTACGAAAAAATCAAACTGGGCACCCAATTCAACGCCAAAACCGAAAAAGGCTGGGTGGCGATGATCCAGCACTACTTCGTGGGTGCCATCGTCCCGCCGCAAGGACAAACGCAGGAGTTTTACACCAACACCAACGCTACCAGCGGGGATCACTTCATTGGCGTGAGCAGCGGCGTACAACAAATCGCCGCAGGCCAAAGCGCCAGCTTCACCAACAACGTTTACATTGGCCCGAAAATCCAGAAAGACCTCAAAGCCGTCGCCCCCAACCTCGACAAAACCGTCGATTACGGCTTCCTCTTCATGATCGGCCAGCCGATGTACTACGTCCTGCACTTCATCCACAGCATCGTCGGCAACTGGGGCTGGGCACTCATCCTCATGACCCTGCTCATCAAAGTGCTCTTCTTTACCCCATCCGCCTGGGCCTACAAATCCATGGCGAAAATGCGCCGCTTGGGGCCGGAAATGCAGCGCATCAAAGAACAATACGGCGACGATCGTCAGGCCGCGAGCATGGCGATGATGAAACTCTACAAAGACGAAAAAGTGAATCCGGCCAGCGGCTGCCTGCCGATGCTGCTGCAAATCCCCTTCTTCATCGCCTTCTACTGGGTACTCATCGAGTCCGTCGAACTGCGGCATGCGCCGTGGCTTGGCTGGATACACGACCTCTCGGCGATGGATCCCTACTTCATCCTGCCGATCATCAACGCCGCGCTGATGTTCCTGCAACAAAAACTCAACCCGCCGCCGCCCGACCCGACCCAGGCTAAAGTCATGATGATGCTGCCGCTCGTCTTCGGCTTCATGTTCATGTGGTTCCCGTCCGGCCTTGTCCTTTACTGGACCGTCAGCAACGCCTTCGGCATCGTTCAGCAATACATCATGAACAAACGCTACGGCGACCGTAATCACCCGCCGCACGACGCCCACGGCAAAAAACACAACAAAGCGCATAACAAAAAATGACGGCACACGACACCATAGCCGCCCTCGCAACGCCGCCCGGAACGGGCGGCGTTGCCATAATCCGCATTAGCGGCCACGACGCCCTCGCCATCGGCACCCGCCTCAGCGGCAAAACCCCGGCGCCGCGCCGCGCCACCCTCGCTGCGTTACACGACGCGGATGGCAGCCTCATCGACCAGGGCCTGCTGCTCTACTTCCCCGCGCCCCATTCCTACACCGGCGAAGACACCCTTGAAATCCACGGCCACGGCGGCATCGCCGTCAGCCAAACCGTCCTCGCCGCCGTCCTGAACGCCGGCGCCCGTCTGGCTGAACCCGGCGAATACAGCCGTCGCGCCTACCAGAACGGCAAAATCGACCTTGCCCAGGCCGAAGCCATTGCTGACCTCATCAACGCCCGCACCGCCGCTGCCGTCAAAGCTGCCACGCGCTCACTACAAGGCGCCTTCTCCCAGGAAGTAAACGCGCTTGCCGCCGAACTGCTTGCCCTGCGCGCCTACATCGAAGCTGCGCTGGACTTCCCCGAAGAAGAAAACGACTACCTCAGCGAAGGCGACCTCGAAGCGCGTCTGCACCACTGGGGCGAACGCCTCGCCCGCCTGCTTGCACAAAGCACCCAGGGCCGCCTGATGAACGACGGTATCAACCTCGTCATTGCCGGCAAACCGAATGCTGGCAAATCCAGCCTGCTCAACGCCCTCGTCGGCGAAGAGCGTGCCATCGTCACCGCCCAGGCGGGCACCACCCGCGACATCGTGCGCGAAACCCTCAACATCGCCGGCATCCCGGTCAACATCCTCGACACCGCCGGCCTGCGCGATGCTGCCGACCACATCGAACAAGAAGGCATCCGCCGCACCAAACAGGCGCTTGCCAGTGCCGACCTCATCCTGCTGCTGGTGGACGGCAGTACCCTCGCAGACGGCAACGACCCCGCCGCCGACCTGCCGCCGGAAAGCGCTACCACCCCGCGCCTGCTCGCCTACAACAAAGCTGACCGAACCCCGGCGGACATCCAGGCAAACCACCGCGAAGGCCTGTGGCTATCGGCAAAAACCGGCGACGGTATCGACGCCCTGCGCCACGCCATTGCTGCCGCCGTCGGTCGTGACGAACGCGAAGAAACCCCCTACATCGCGCGCGAACGTCATTTGCGCGCCCTCAAACAGGCCGCGCAACACCACTGCGACGCCCTTGCCCAACTGCATGGCGCCCGCAACGGCGAACTGCTGGCGGAAGACCTGCGTCTCGCCCACGACGCCCTCGGCAGCATCACCGGCGCGACCAGCAGCGACGACCTGCTCGGCCACATCTTCTCCACCTTCTGCATCGGCAAATAAACCCTTCGTGCAGCCGCCAAGCGGGATAAATGCTGGGTTCCCGAACCGCCGCCAAGCGAAATAAACACTGTCTTCCCGAATCCCCGCCAAGCGGGATGGTCGCTGGGTTCTGGGGTGGCTGCCAAGCGGGATAAATGCTGGGCTCCCGAATCGCTGCCAAGCGGGATAAACACTGGCCTCCCGAATCGCCGCCAAGCGGGATAAATGCTGGATTCTTGAACCGCCGCCAAGCGGAATGGTCGCTGGGTTCTGGGGTGGCCGCCAAGCGGGATAAATACTGGACTCCTGAACTGCCGCTTCCCACTTGCCCCTACCCTTCTCATAAACCCAGCATTTATCCCGCTTGGCACCTGCCCTGCCCTTCTTGCAAATGCTGGTTTGCTTCCGCTTGTTCATAGGCTCTATCTATCGCAATGCTTGTAACTCGCTACGAAAACGGAAAGCCCTCATCTGGTTTCAGGCTGGAACGATCTGCGTCGCAAAGGCAGATTTGGCCTCGCCTTTATCAAAAGGCGCGCTGCCCTATCACCGGGAGCCGGGCCACTGTCGTCGAATTCGACCAAACCAGAGTGCGTCGGGCTTTACTGGGGGTTAGTCGTCCAGCTGCGGGTTGTCACAGAGGTCGGAAATCAGGCAGGCGGTGCAGCGCGGTTTGCGCGCGATACAGATGTAGCGTCCGTGCAGGATGAGCCAGTGGTGCGCGTCCAGCAGGTATTCGGGCGGGACACGCTGCATCAGGCTGTCTTCGACGGCGCGCACGTTTTTGCCCGGCGCGATGCCGGTGCGGTTGGCGACGCGGAAGATGTGGGTATCAACCGCCATCACGGGTTGGCGGTAGGCGGTATTGAGGATGACGTTGGCGGTTTTGCGCCCGACGCCAGGCAGTTTTTCCAGTGCGGCGCGGTCGGCGGGGACTTCACCGTGGTAGTCGTCGATGAGGATTTGGCAGGTTTTGAGGATGTTCGCCGCTTTGCTGTTGTAGAGGCCAATGGTTTTGATGTATTCCTTCAGGCCGTCTTCGCCGAGGGCAAGGATGGCAGCAGGGGTGTTGGCGGCAGGGAAGAGGCGGCGCGTGGCTTTGTTCACGCCTTTGTCGGTCGCTTGTGCTGAGAGGATGACGGCGATGAGCAGTTCGAAGGTGCTGCTGTATTCGAGTTCGGTGGTCGGCTGCGGATTTTCTGCTTTGAAGCGGCGGAAGCATTCGGCGATAGCGGCGGGGGTCATGGTGTGATTGTGAGTGGTATGGCGCCAGGCGGGTCAACTGCGCGCTTTTTGCCGCTGCGCCCAGGCGATGGCAGTCGTGATGGCGGCGCGCGCTTGCGGGCTGTTTCGCCAGCAGGTGCTGCCGGTGAGGTAGGCGCCGTGGGCGAGGATGCCGTCCACATCGGCTTCCGCGAGGGCGGGAATGTCATCCAGCCCCATTTGCGTGAGGCGCTGGATGATGGTTTTACCGATGCCTTTTTCGGCGAGCAGGCTTTTTTCTTGTTCAGGGGTGAAGGGCATCAGGAGACTCCGAAGAAGCGGCGGGTGTTGGCCAGGGTTTGCGCGGCAAGGGCGGCAGGGTCTTCGTCGCGGCAGCGCGCGACTTCGTGCAGGACCGCCGGCAGGTAGCGCGGTTCGTTAACGCGCGGTAGGGGGTTGAGGGTTTTCGGGGTGAGGTAGGGTGCGTCGGTTTCGAGCATGAGGCGGTCAGCGGGGATGTGGCGCACGGTGTCGCGTAGTTCGGCGCCGCGTTCGGGGTCGCAGATCCAGCCGGTGATGCCGATGTAGAGGCCGCGCTCTGTCATCGCTTCCATTTGCACGCGTGTGCCGGTGAAGCAGTGCCAGACGGCGCCGGCGAGTTCGGGCAGGGCGTCGCCAAGGATGGCGGCGAAGTCGGCGTAGGCGGCGCGTTCGTGCAGGAAGACGGGTTTTTGTACGGTTTTGGCGATGGCGAGCTGGTCGGTGAAGCAGCGGCGCTGGTTGTCGCGTCGCGCGAGGTTGCGGTGGTAATCCAGCCCCATTTCGCCAACGGCAACGCAGCGGGTTTCGCGGGCGAGGGTTTGCAGAAGCAGACGGTGCGCGGGGGCGTGCCAGTCGTCGGCATGGTGCGGGTGGTAACCGGCGGTGGCGTAGAGTTCGCTGTAGCGGTTGGCGAGTTCGAGCGCGGTCTGGTTGCTGGCGGCGTCGCTGCCGGTGATGATCTGTGCGATGACGCCTGCCTCTTGCGCCTCGGCAAGGATACGGTCGAGATGCGGCAAGAGGCGTTTGCTGGCGAGGTTGCAGCCGATATCGATAAGCTTCACAGGCGGATCAGCAGGTAAACGAAGGCGATGACGCAGAGGATGATGATGGCAAAGGTACCCCAGTGCTGCGGCGCGTTGCGCGAGCGTTCCATCAGGGCGCGGTAGCCACCGCTTTTCACCATGCGGTAGGCGTAGTAGATGACGGCAGCGGCGACAACGATCAATCCGACTTTGTTCCAGTCCATACGGTATTTCCTCTGTAAAATGGGGCTTTCATTGTATCTGATTGGGGGTTCCCATGCCGTTTGTGGACGCTTCGCCCGTAGGGCAGCATTTTATGAATTTTTCCCGGCCTCTTGCGCTGTCGCTGATCGCGCGCGAGGGTGATTTATTGTCGTTTTTGCTGGTGTACGGCTTCGGCGAGTACCGCTTTACGGCGGATACGGCGCGCCACGATTGTCTGCGCGATATGCAGGCGATGCTGGATACGCTTGCGGGTGGCGGCGATTGTGCCGAGGCGCTGTTTGTCGATGATGCCGGGCAGGTACGCCTGCTGGTGCAGGGTGGCGGCGATGTGCTGACCTTTGCCTGCTATGCCGATGGCGAGCTGCTGCCGTGGTTACAGGGCGAGGCCGGGCGCAAGGCGTTTACCGCCATACTGCGCGCGTTGCTGGTGTGAGGATGACGATGGCAACTTCCTGGCAGCGCGGTATCGCGATTCTCACGGGGATTTATGTGTCCCGGATGTTGGGGCTGTTTATGGTCTTCCCCGTCTTTTCCCTCTACGCCAGCGAGCTTGCCGGCGCGAACAAGACCTTGGTCGGCGTCGCGCTCGGCATTTACGGCCTCAGCCAGGGCTTGCTGCAACTGCCCTGCGGCTGGCTGTCGGACCGTTTCGGGCGCAAACCGGTCATTGCCGCTGGATTGCTTTTGTTCGTCGCGGGCAGCCTGCTCGCGGCGACGGCGACGACCATCACCATGATGATTGCCGCCCGCGCAGTGCAGGGCATGGGCGCAATTGCCGCCGTCACCCTGGCCTATGCGACCGACATCACTCCCAGCGAAAAACTCGGCAAAGTGATGGCCATCCTCGGCGGCAGCATCGGCATGGCCTTCGTGCTGTCGCTGATTATCGGACCGCTGGTTGCCGCGTGGATCGGCGTCGCCGGACTCTTTTACCTGATCGCGCTGATTGCCGGCCTCGCTCTCGTTGCCAGCCTGCGTCTGCCACCTGTCCCCACCCGACCGCAAACGGCTGCCACAGGGCATTACGACAAACGCCAACTGATGCAGGCCGCTGCCGCCATCTTCTTCCTGCACGGCGTCTTCACCGCCACCTTCCTGGTCCTGCCGCCGCTACTGGTGGACGCAGGCATCGCCAAAGCCAACCACTGGTGGCTGTATCTGCCCGCCAACCTCGTCGCCCTCTGCTTCATGCGCGTCAAAGCGACACCACACCCGCTCAACTTCGGCATCAGCTACCTGCTGCTTGCCGTTGGTACCGGCCTGCTCGCCATGCCGTTTGGCACGTGGTGGCTGCTCTTTGCCCTTAGCATCTACTTCATCGCCTTCTACCGCCTCGAAACCGGCCTGCCGCACTGGGTGGCGCATATCGCCTCGCCCGATGCGCGTGGCCGGGCGATGGGCCTCTATTCCAGTGCCCAATTCCTCGGCAGTTTCTGCGGCGGGGCAGTGGCGGGTCGCCTGTGGCACAACCTGCCACCGGCGACCGTCTTGCTGCCACTCGTCGCCGCCTGCGCCTGCGCCGCGCTCCTTTTGCTGAAAATAGGCAAAACGACTACACTACGCGCCGCAACGCACAGCGACTCTTAACCTTTAACATATTGAAACAGGACAAAAAAATGGCAGGCGTCAACAAAGTCATCATCATCGGAAACCTCGGCAACGACCCGGATATGCGTTACATGCCCAGCGGCGAAGCCGTAGCGAACCTCTCCATCGCGACCTCAGAAACCTGGACCGACCGCAACACCGGCGAAAAACGCGAAAAAACCGAATGGCACCGCGTCGTCGCCTTCCGCAAACTGGCGGAAATCATCGGCCAGTACTGCAAAAAAGGCAGCAAAATCTACATCGAAGGCAAACTGCAAACCCGCAAATGGACCGACCAGAGCGGACAAAACCGCTACACCACCGAAATCATCGCGGACGAAATGCAAATGCTCGATAGCCGTGGCAGCGGTGGCGGCGACTGGGGCAGCAGCCAGGGGCAAGACTACGGTAACCGTGGCCAGGGCGGCTACAACAACGCTAACCGTGGCGGTGGCTACGGCAACCAGGGCGGCGATGACTACGGTTATAACGACTATGGCAACAGCGGCGGTGGCAACCAGCGCAACAGCATGCCGAACAAACCCGTCCCCCCGCAAAACGATAACGGTGGCTTCGGCGGCCCGGCGCTTGATCAAGACACCTTCGACGACGACATCCCGTTCTGAGTCACTCACAAAACCGCGCCCGGCGCGGTTTTTTACTACGCGGCCGCCAAGCGGGATAAACACTGGGTTTGCGGCAGCCTACCAAGCGGGATAAAGTCCGCTCCGCAAATCCCCCCTATCACCGCCCACCCCATGCCCCTCACCATCCTCTACCAGGACGAATACCTCATCGCCATCAACAAACCGGCAGGTATCCTCGTCCACCCCAGCCCGCTTGACCGCCACACCGAAACCACCATCACCGACCTGCTGCAACAACAAACCGGCCTGAAACCCTACCCCATGCACCGCCTTGACCGTCCGACCAGCGGTGTGCTGCTCATCGCGCTTGATCCCGCCACCGCCCGCCGCATGGGCGAACACATTGCCATGAACCGCCTGAACAAAACCTATCATGCCGTGGTGCGCGGCTGGCTGGCGGATAGCGGCGACATTGACTACCCGCTCACCTACCTGCCGGACAAAATCGCTGACCGCGACCGCAGCCGTGACAAAGCCGCGCAAGATGCCGAAACCCACTACCACTGCCTGCGCCGCAGCGAAATCCCGCTGGCCAGTGACGGCCGTCATCCCACCTCGCGCTACACCCTCGCCGCCCTTAACCCGAAACAAGGGCGCAAACACCAACTGCGCCGCCACATGAAACACATCTACCACCCCATCCTCGGCGACACCACCCATGGCGATAACCGCCAGAACCGCGTTCTCACCGCGCACCTTGGCCCACTGCGCCTGATGCTGCACGCTGCCCGCCTGCAATTGCCGCACCCCGTCAGCGGGCAAATGCTCGATATCCACGCCACCCCCGACGCGCACTGGCAACATATCGCTACCCGTCTCCAACTGATATAGGGCAGTACGCCGTCAAGCGGGATAAAACCTGGTTTTCCTCTTTGCTAACCATCTCACTGCATTCCGTTCAAGGCTTACTCACCTCAACCCCCGATGCCCACCGTGGCCGCTGGCAGTGGCAGGAAACGGGATAAATACCGGTTTTGTCGCACTTCAAGAAGTTCATAATAAAAAGGCCACTTAAAAAAGTGGCCTTTTGCAGTTGAGTATTACGAATTTGCAGAATAAGAGATAAATCTGAGACTATTTTTTTACGGCATCTTTTATATCAGACCATTTATCTGCGACAGCCTCTTTAGCATCAGACAACTTATCGGCTGCCGCATCTTTAGCGTCAGACAGCTTATCGGCTGCTGCATCTTTGGTGTCGGTAAATTT
>ERZ772874.1756-NODE-1756-length-11110-cov-10.835550_pt1 | contig 11110 bp, 6 predicted proteins | sample MGYA00580586_ERZ772874 | MGnify/ENA primary metagenome ERZ772874 (study PRJEB29015, sample SAMEA2737952) | human oral metagenome | biome: human oral; feature: human-associated habitat; material: dental | place: China | collected 2154 ... | reverse complement strand
GGCGTTTGCGGGAGTCCCGCAAGTCTCTCGAGAAACTTTTTGGCGTTTGCGGGAGCCCCGCAAGTCCCACGGGAAATGCTTTGGTGTTTGCGGGAGTGTTGCAAGCATTTCCAAAAACGTTCTGGCCATGGCGTGGCTTCCGTAGAAACTGCTGACTCTATTCTTACGCCGAACTCACGTTGCGTAGATGAACAGAAGGCTCGGGAAGGTGCCGTTTTGATGCGGTCGCCCTGCCAGAGGCCGCTCGCGAGGCGGAGCGAAATCAAAACTGCTTCTATATTTGCCGCCGCAAAAAGAAAAAACGACGGTTCCGTAGCTCAGTTGGATAGAGCAACAGCCTTCTAAGCTGTGGGTCGTGCGTTCGAGTCGCACCGGAATCACCAACCTTCATCATTCATTACAAACCCTTGCGCCTTCTATTTTAGATCTGGCGCAGGGGTTTGTTCTTTATCTGTAGGAGTGTTTCCATCCCACCAGACACCATGCTCGAAAGCCCTTCTGAGCCCCAAAATCAATGATTCCAGCATTTCGGACGCCAGTCGAAGTGCTTCGATGCACACCGCGAGGGATACCATCCGTGTTCCGGATTCTCCACGATTGCTCACCAATCGATGGGTGACTCGCCGAGGGCTACTAAATAGTCGTTGGCGCGACTGAAATGGCGGTTGCCAAAGAAGCCGCGATGGGCCGACAGCGGCGAAGGGTGGGGCGAGGTGAGGACGAGGTTGCACGAGGTATCGATTGAGGCACCTTTTTTCTGTGCATACGCTCCCCAAAGCATGTATACGAGGTGCTGTCGCTCGGCGTTGAGGCAACGGATCGCGGCGTCGGTAAACGTCTCCCAGCCATGCCCCTGATGCGATCCGGCACGGTGCGCGCGGACGGTCAGGGTGGCGTTGAGCAGCAGCACGCCCTGATCGGCCCAACGCGTGAGGTCGCCGCTCGTGGGGCGCGGTCGGCCGAGGTCGTCGGTGATCTCTTTGAAGATGTTTTGAAGCGAGGGGGGAAAGGGCGTGCCGTCCTGCACCGAGAAGCAGAGCCCGTGCGCCTGGCCGGGCTCGTGATAGGGGTCTTGACCGATGATGACCACCTTGACGCGGTCGAAGGGACAGTGCGCAAAGGCGTTGAAGATGTTCGGCCCGGAGGGATAGACCGTCGCCTGGCGGTACTCCTGGCGCACGAAATCGGTCAGTTTCACGAAATAGTCTTTCTCAAATTCGCCGGCCAGACGTGTCTTCCAGCTCGACTCCATTTTTACGTCCATGTTGTTGGGGTGTTAGGAAATTTATAAGTAGTAGGGAGTAGTTAGGGTGCTTTGTTTTCTCCTCACTTGGCTTTGAGGGTGAAGTGGAAAGTGGTGCCGCGCGACTCTTCGCTGTGGGCGGTGAGGCGGCCGCCGTTACGCTCCACGAAATGTTTGCAGACGACGAGTCCGAGGCCACTGCCGGTCTCGCCCCGGGTGCCGCGCGTGGACTGCTCGCGGCCAGCGTCGAAGAGGGTGCGCAGCTTGTCGGCCGACATGCCCACGCCGTCGTCAGCGACGGAGACGGTGATCCATGCGCCGTCTTGCCGCGCGGAGATGGCGATGCGGCCCTCCGGGTGACTGAATTTGATGGCGTTCGTGAGCAGGTTGCGCAGGACGGTGGCGACCATGTTGCGATCGGCGTTGGCGCAGAGATCGTCCGAGACGTCGACGGTGAGGCGGATGGACTTCGATTCGATGGGCATATGCATGAGCGAAACCTCGTCCTCGACTACACGGCTGAGCGAAAACGTGACCGGGGTAAAGGGGATGCGGCCCGTCTGCACACGCGCCCAGTCGAGGAGGTTGTAGAGCAGCTCTACCTGTGCGTCGGCGGACTTGAGGAGCATGGCGTAGTAATGCGAGAGCGATTCGGCGTCCAGCTCCGCGGCGTCGTTCACGAGCGCTTGCAGGGCGTTGCGTTGGGCCAAGGCGGGGTTCTTGAGGTCGTGCGAGATGATGGAGAAGAACTTGTCTTTCGTCGCATTCATCTCGTGCAGTTCGCGGTTGCGCCGACGTTGCAGGCGGATCAGCAACACGGCCAGCACAAGCAGGACGATAAGGATCGACCCGATCAGGACGGACGAGAGGAGGATAAGCCGCCGATTGGCCTCCACGGCCTCGTTGCGACGGTGCAGGCGGAAGACCTCCGCGTCGTTCTTCTCGCGTTCGTAGCGGATACGATTTTGGACCACCTCTCTCTCGTCGCGCTGCCGAGCCATGCTGTCACGACAATCTAAGCAACGCGCCTGCCGATCGGAAGCCGCGCGATAGTCACCCCGCCGACGGTAATACTCGGCCTGACAGTAATAAGTCTCCTCCAAATGGCCGAAGGAATGCGCGCGGAGGGCCACGACCTCCGTCTCGTCGAGCAGCCGACGCGCCGCCTCGAGGTTGTTCTTCTGTAGGTAAATCCACGCCATCGATAGGGCAGCCCGCTGCCGGTTCCACACCTCGCCTTCGCCCTGAAGGACTCGGTAGGCGGCGCGGTGGTGGACGAGCGCAGAGTCCATTTCGCCGCGTTTCATGAGCAGCTGTCCGATGTGATTGTGACAGATAGCTATGCCCGTGGCCGATCCGCCGCGGATGTTGCGCTCCAGAGCACGATTGTAGAAGGCCAAGGCGGAGTCGTTCTGCTTGCGGTACTCGTAGATACTACCCAGCGTGGAGTAGTTCATGGCCACGCCGTTGTTGTTGCCCAGCTCCTCGTCCAGCACGATGGCGCGGCGGAAAAAGATCTCGGCCTCGTCGCCGTCGTTGAGGTATTTATAGACGTTGCCGAGGTTGTTGTAAAGGAAGGCACGCATACGTTTGCCCTCGGGCGAGTCGGCGCCAGAGAAGGTCTCCACACGGTGCAGCGCATCGTAGAGTCGGTCGGAAGCCTCGAAGAGGGCGCCCATGCGTCGATAGCCCGTGGCTGCCGTGTTTTGCAGCGTAGCCTCGAGGATCGTGTCCGGCGTGTCACGTAGCGCTTCGATCCCCGTCTGCACCACCTGCGCCGCCTCGGCAAACCGCTGCTTGTTCTGCAACGCCATCGCGGCCGCCCGACAAGCCACGGCTACCGCTACACTGTCGCCCGAAGCACGCGCCTCGCGAAGGGCCACACCGAGCGAATCGGCCGAGGTCCAGCGACGCGCATTGAACAGCGCCTCGAGCGAGTCACGCCGTGCCGCCCGTTCCGCGGCCGTCGGTTCCTGCCGACGCTCTCCGCCGCGTTGGCAGCCCGTGGCCACGGCACCCACGATCAGGCACCACAGCACACCGAGCCACGCACGCTCCGTCGTCGTTCTTCGTCTACGTTCGATGGTGGTCATTCTATCCATTGACTCCGTCCGTCTTCTCACCTCTTCCGGCAAAACATCGTTTGTCGCTTTCAGAAGCTGTTTGGAATTTATTTCGGAGGATGTTCCTGATGATAAGGGCAGAAACAGGCCCTGACAGACCCGAAATAGAAATGGGGGAGATTCGCCAAAACAGCTTCATAAAACAATCATCCAATACATTCAAACCAGCTTCTACATATGTCCGGGGGGATGGCGCGTGCATCGTCGATCGGGAGATCGCGGCCCACCCCCGCTCTTCAAAAAGAAGCCCCGTCGGCTAAAAGCATGACCGACGAGGCTCCTCGAAAACACTATCTATACTATAACAATTACATCTTCATTCCTAATCTAAAGCGCCTCACGGCGAAGAATGTCGAAGTAGTGACCCCGGTGCGACTCAAACGCACGACCTTCAGAACCGGAATCTGACGCTCTATTCAACTAAGCTACGGGGCCTCAATTGCGCCGCAAATATAGACGGCTGTTTTGAATTGCTCTAAGTCGGCAGTGTAGGTCGACGCTTTTCAAGTCTGAAATGCCGGATCGACAGTGTAGGTCGGGGCTTTTCAAGTCTGAAATGCTGGATCGACAGTGTAGGTCGGCGTTTTTCAAGTCTGAAAAGCTGGACCGACAGTGTAGGTCGGGGCTTTTCAAGTCTGAAAAGCCGAATCGACAGTGTAGGTCGAGGCTTTGCAGGATTGAGAAACGGCCTCTAACCCGATCAGGGCTTCTTTCTCCCAACAACCCTCCTTAAAAATAGGGATTGTGGCGCCCTACACGGGCCGATACTTTTGCCCCAAAAAACAGAAAGCACTGTACCCACTATGGTAAACATCCTAAACACAATCCGCCTCGGTCGAGGCGTCCGCCTGTTTGGACTGGCCTTCATCCCCCTACTGTCGTTCGTCTCTCTGTTTGCGCAACAGGGTGGCACGGGCGTCTGTCAGGGCGGCGTCACTGACGCAGAGACACACAGGGCGCTCGAGGGCGTATTGGTGCGCGATGCCAGCGGCTATCATGGCGCCGTGACCGATGCCGAGGGGCGTTATACCGTTGCGCTACCGGCCGGACGATACAAGCTGACCTTTTCTTGCTTGGGCTACACCTCGCAAACACTGACGGTAACGGTCGGTCGAGCAGGCACAACGCCACTCGACGTGGCGCTGCGACCGGACGACAGTCAGCTGTCCGAAGTCGTCGTGACCAGCAAGAGCGCGGCGCAGCGCCTGCGTGAAGCACCGTCGGCCGTGACCGTGGTCGATGCCTCGGCCCTGCGCTATCATATAGCAACGCTCAACGAGGTGCTCGACAAGACGGCCGGCGTGCACGTAGCGCGACAGGGCGGCATGGGCAGCATGGCGCGTATCCTGGTGCAGGGCCTCGACGGTAAGCGCATCGGCGTCTTCGTCAACGGTGTACCCATGGGGAGTTCGGAGGAGTTTTCACTCGGATCCATCCCGCCCGACATGGTGCAGGAGGTGGAGATCTACAAAGGCATCGTGCCGGCTTACTTGGGGGGCGACGGACTGGGCGGAGCGGTAAACATCATCCTCAAAGACTTCCAAAACGATCACCTCGAGGCCGCGTATGGCATCGGGTCCTACCACACGCACACGGCCAACTTCCAAGCCAAGAAATACCTGCCCACGGCCGGTCTGGCTGTCCGCGCAGGCGGCTCATTCGACTACTCCAAAAACGACTACACCTTCAATTCCCCCTTCGAGTTAGGGCGCATCATCCGCCGCGATCACGACGCCTATCGGCGCATAGCCGGTGAGGTGGGCGTCGCTTTTACCCGCCTGCCGCTCGACCACGCAGAGCTGTCCGTAGGCTATGAAAACCTCTACGACGAGATTCAAGGCGGACTGATGAACGTGCAGAACAATATCCGGCACGCCTTCTCGCGCTACAATTCCCTCAACATCTCCCAGGCGCTGTCCAAGCGACTCGCCGACGGCCGATTCTCGATCCTACTCAACGCTTCGCAGGGCTTGGCTGTGGCCAATCAGGTGGACACCTCGCATTACAGCTACGACTTCCTCGGCAATCGCTTCCTTAGCTCCTCCGTACAAGGTGAGGTGGGTTCGCTGCCGAACGATTCCCGCGATCGATACACGAACCTACAGGAGCGACTCAACGCCAACTATCGTTTCAACGAAGTCCACGCCCTGAACGCCAACATCACCCACCGATACAACCGCAAACTGCCCAAGGACGACTTGGCCGACAGCTATTCGCGCTTCCCTACCGGCGGCTATCCGAGTCAGCTACATGCAATCGTGGCCGGCCTGACGTACGAGTTGCATCTGGCCGGTGGACGCTGGGTCAATGAGGCGGGGATCAAGCTGTTCTATTACCGATCGGAGGTCATGCCGTCGCCTGAGCGCGTGGTGCTACAAGAAAAGTTGACGGCCGCCAAGAATACGCAGGCGGCACCGGGATGGAGTGAGGCCATCGCCTGGCATCCCAGCGAAGCACTGACCGTGAAAGCCTCCGTGCAATCGCTGCGCAGAATGCCCACAGCCGACGAGATGTTTGGCAACGGTGTGTTGATCTATCCCTCCTACATGCTCCGCCCCGAGCAGAGCCTGAACATGAACCTCGGGGTCGGATGGATCGTCCGTTCCGGGCGCTATCCGCACGCCCGCATCGAGGTCAATGCTTTCTACATGCATCTCACGGACATGATCAAAATGATGTACGGCACGATGTATATGGCTTACGAAAACATCGGCCGGGCGCGTATCACGGGCGTGGAGGGCAGCGTGGATGCCGGCCTCTTCCCGTGGCTCGACGTGAGGGGCAACGTGTCCTGGCAAGATGCACGCGATACGCGCCGCGACGCCGTCGGTGGCGGGTCTAACTTCCACTACAACTACCGCATCCCCAACACGCCCTACTTCTTCGGCAACTGCGACATCAACCTGCACGCCGATCACCTGCTGGGACGCAGATCACATTCGGCCCTGACCCTCGGCTTTGAGTTCACGCACCGATTCAATTACAACTGGGAGGCTCCCGGCGATCGCAGCTCGATGGAGATCCCTTCGAAATACGAAGTGAACGTGGGCCTGCACCACGCCTTCACTCCTCAGTGGCAGCTCGGCCTGGAGGTGCGCAACCTCTTCGACCGCGAGAACTGGGGCGAATACCGTTACCCCTTAGAGAAGCGCACCCTGCACTTCAAAGTCAAATACACGCTTAACAAACTTAATACGATCAAGGAATGAAAAAGAGCAATTTGTACGGCCTGCTGCCCACCGTGGCGGCAGCCTTGGCCCTGATGTTATCCACATCATGCGGCGAGAACGACACCCCAACGCCAAAGCCCGAACCCAAGCCCGGACCGAACCCAGCGCCGGAAGAAGCGGTGCACCATTATGCCTTCGCGGCAAACGTGGACAATGCGTTTTACATCACCACCTTCGAAGACTTCAAGGAGGGCCTGAAGACCGACTTCAAAGGCGCCATCAAGCTGGCGTCCGGGCACCTCTTCATTGAGAAGTTTGGCGACTACGTCTACATGCAGTCCGGCTCCATGTATGGACAGGGCGGCGAGCAGACGCTCTATAAGTACGCCCTGAGCAAGACGGGCCGCCTCTCGGAAAAACCCGTGGCACAGCTGGCCTTCCCCGGATCGCCCAACGTGGTGGAGATCATCTTCGCCAGCGAGACGAAGGCTTACGCCGTGACCACCGGTAGCCGCGGACAGCTCATCGTCATCAACCCCTCCACCATGACGGTCGTCAAGGAGATCGACCTCTCCGCGTACGCCGAGGGCGACAACGACCCGGACGGTGGCAATGGCATTGTGCGCGACGGCAAACTGTTCCTCCCCCTCAACCAAGCCAAATCGATGCAGGAGATCCTGCCCACAGCGGCGCAAATAGCCGTCATCGACGTGGCCACGGACCGCGTGGAGAAGGTGATCAAGGACGAGCGCGCTACGAGCCTCGGCATGGTGGGCCACACCTGTCCCGTGACGGACGAGGCGGGCAACATCTACTTCTACACCGGCCCCCGGTCAGCCATGATGGCGCAGTTCATGCCCGGAAAGGGTTACAAGGACGGCCTGCTGCGTATCAAGAAGGGCGAGACCGACTTCGACAAGGATTTCTACATGAGCCTGCAAACCGCTAACGGCGGCGAAGTGGGGTCGTACGGCTTGTATATGACCTACGGCGGCAACGGCAAGATCTACCTCATGCTCTACAAGCCGAGCCTCGTGACCGAGAAGGACGATCCGAACATGACCAAGAACCGCAGCTTCGTGCCCTACGAGGTGGACGTGCGCGCCAAGACGGGCCGCGTGCTGCCCATGCCCGCCACCACGGCTTGGACCTCCAGCGCCATCATCCGCGTAGGCAACGCCATCTACTTTGGCGAGCAGACCAGCGAGGGCATCGGCTTCTATCGCTACGACATGACCACCGGCAAAGGCAGCAACAAGCCCACCGTAGAGACCCCCTCGGGCGCTTACAAGGTGATCGCACTCTAAGAGATAGGAGGCACACAGACAATGACACGCATACAAAAGATCATCACGCTCTGGGGGCTGGTGCTGGCGGGATTCTTGGCGCACAACATAGCCGACCTGCTGCCCATCTTCTGGGCCGTGGACGTAGCCGTGGAGCATGCCGAAGAGGCGCCCGTGGGCATGATGGCCTTCATGGCTATCATCACCTACACACTGCCCGCTGTGGGTATCGCCACAACGATGTACGGCCGTGGCCGTGGCGCGGCGCTCGTGAACCTCATCTTGGCCGCCGTCATGGCGCTCTTCAATGTCCTGCACGATGGCGGCGAACTCATTATGGCTTTCAACCCGGTGCAGGTGTTCGTTCTGCCGTTCGTACTCTGCTTCAGCATCCTCTTGGCCGTGGAGTCGTTCAAATGGTATAAAGAAATGGGCGCGGAGTGACGACGCCTCAGCTGCGACACCCGTCGCAAGCCTAACCTCAAGACCCTGTTCCCCCTCTGGCGGGAGCAGGGTCTTTGCTTTCCGCACGTACAAGACCCAAAATCGGTATTGCTTTTGAAGCAAAACCCGACCCCGATTGGAGCCAAACCAGGTGGTTTGAAGCAAAACCGACCTCCGATTGGGGCCAAACCAGGTGGTTTGAAGCAAAACCCGACCCCGATTCGGGCCAAACCAGGTGGTTTGAAGCAAAACCCGACCCCGATTGGGGCCAAACCAGGTGGTTTGAAGCAAAACCCGACCCCGATTGGGCCCAAACCAATGGTTTGAAGCGAAACCCGACCCCGATTGGGTCTAAACCAATGGTTTGAAACAAAACCTGACCCCGATTGGGCCCAAACCAATGGTTTGAAGCAAAACCCGACCCCGATTAGGGTCAAACTGGGTGGTTTTGCGTTTCTCCTTACGGTCGTTTGATGGGGCGGACGCTGAGCCGCACGGGACCGAGGAGCCCGGAGATGGTGGAGGGTGAACCGCCCGTGTAGCGGCCGCTCAGGTTCGTCTGCGTCAGGCGGACGGAGGGCTGCTCACGCAAGTCAGCAATCAGGCGGTTGGGCCAGAGGTTCGTCACGCGCACCTCTAACGTGTTCTCGCCCTCGCGGAGGAGCGACGTCACCTCCCGCTCGTAAGGCGGACACCACCACACACCAGCCGGTCGGCCGTTGATCTCGACCTCCGCCAGATGGAGCACTTGACCGAGCGACAGCACCACGTTCGTGTGGCTCAGCTGGGCGGTCGAGAGGCGGAAGGTGTTGCGATAGACGGCCGTGCCCGAATAGTTGCGCACGCCCGGATCGGGGTGCGTGGGCCAGGAGTAGAGGCGATCGAAACGCAGCTCGCCGGGGCCTCCCCATCGCGGGTCGAACCAGACGCTCCAGGCCGTGGCCACGGGTACCGTCTCCGTGTGATAGCCCCGCAAGGCCAGCCGATGGCCGCCACGCTTCTGTAAGCCATACTTCCAGCCGGTCAGGAAGCAGAAAGCCTCGCCGCCGTTGACCGTCGTCACGGGCGCCTGGCCGAAGGAGTAGGGGGGGAGCTTGGGGAAGAGGTCGTCGCCGTTGCGCATGAGGGCGGTGAAGTAAGGCCCCTCGATCGGGCGACGGAAGACGACGAAGAACGAACCGTAGGGCGGCAGAAAGGCGGGCACACTGATGCGGCCCAGCCGGTCGCTGCGGAAGATGAGCTGCGGCGTCATGGTGCCCGTCATCGGATCCCAGATCTCGGGTCGACGACCACCCCCGTTGCGGAAGGTCAGGTTGACGAACTCCGGTCGGTCGCGCCGATTAACCACGAGGTAGAGGTCGGCCCCGTCGGTCGTGCGATGGATATAGTTGAGGTGTGTGCCGAGGGGCGGTGCGCCGACATATTCAAAGTCGGGCAGGACGCCGAAGGAGGACAGCACATCGCTGAGCCGTTTGCCCCAAACGACTCGCCCACGCCCAAAGACGCTCTCGCCCGTGAACGTGCGCCCCCAAACGGAATCGGCGTCGGCGCGGAGCAGCGCCTCAGACTCTGGGTAGCCTTGCAGGCCGACGGTGGTCAGCGGCTTAGGCGCCATGACGACGGCGCCACCCCGCACCAGCTCCTTGATCTTGGCCATGACCTCGGGGCGCATGGCAGGACGATCGGGCAGGACGAGCAGGCGATAGCGCACACCGTCGGGCAGGACGATGGCGCCGCTGGAGTGCGCAGTCATACGTGTCAGCAGGGCATCGGTACCGGCCACGTCGTAGTCATACCGTCCGCCCAACTCCTCCTCCACCCGTCGGAGCAGGGCCTCACAGGCCGCCGCCTCGTCGTCGCAGATGACGCAGACGTCACTCACCGGCTTGCCCTGCACCAGCATGACCGCGTTGCGAGCCGTCCACGTCAGGAAAGCCCGTGACTGGCGCCACCACGTGGCGTTGGCATTGAAGCAGACGCCGTCCGGACACTCGATGCCCGGCACACCGGCCGAGGCGGGCGAGTGCGTAAAGGCGTTGATGAAAAAGCGGTTCGCACCCTGCACATAGACGCGATCGACGAGGGGCTTAAGGGCGCGGAGGTCCACCTCCCATCCGCCGCCGCCATCCGTCTGCGGGCCTTTGGCGGCGATGAATCGCCGGTTGTAGAGGTGGCCAGCGGAAGCTGCGATCTTGATCGACGCGTCCCTGCCCGTGGGATAGGTCGCTAAGGGCGAGGGCGTACGTAGGCGGAAATGGGCCGCGGGCACATCGCTAAAAGCCGCATTGCGTACTGCGTCGGCGGGCACAGATAGGGCCGATCGGCTGATGGGGTGGATGCTGAGGTTGCGCTGGTGAGCCAGCTCGCGGAGGCGTCCGTAGCGGTTGCGCGCCAACAGGTCAGCCACCGTGCGCCGATAGTCCGCACGGAAGCGTTCGGAGACGTCGTAGTTCTCGATCGTGAGACCCGCAAAGACGGGCAAGTAGCGCGTGAGGTCGTAGCCGTTGAGGCGACGGAACTCCGTGGCCAGCGAGGGCGTCCAGTCGGCATCGGACGGCATGGCGCCGTCGTCCGTGATATAAGTCCAGCTCTGCGGCCGATGGTCACGCATCTCCCCAAGGAGCACCGTCACGGTGTGGTCAAAGTGCACGTCGGTAGCCTCCACGCTGAGGAAGTCCGGCGTCAGTCCGCCCGCACCCGGCGTAGCGTGGGCCGATCGCCGCCCCGAACCCGAGCAGACGAAACGGAAGAGGCGGAAGGTGCCTGCGGGTGCCTCCCATGAGAGATTGCCATCGGCGTCGACGCGCTCGCTGAGGTCGTAGACATCGCCCGGACGAATCGGCA